>Ga0207422_1001146_pt1 | contig 59962 bp, 43 predicted proteins | sample MarCyaLeptolynsp_FD_187757 | JGI IMG/M metagenome (GOLD analysis project Ga0207422, IMG submission 187757) | Marine cyanobacterial communities from Panama - species 1 Leptolyngbya sp. (SPAdes) | ecosystem: Environmental > Aquatic > Marine > Unclassified | place: Panama: Panama City | collected...
ATGCTGAAGGCGGCGCTTACTGGGCGATCAACCCGGCAGCATAAGCGATCGCACGCTGGTAGTTGCCGCTGTCGTTCCACTTCGACAAGACCCGGAAATTGGCTGACCCTTCAGCGAAGGACCGTCCACCCCGCCAACCATTTCGCCGCAGCATGTTGGCAGCTGTTGCAAGCGCGTCGGCTGCATTGTTGGGATCAGCCCGGCCATCGCCACTGCCATCCACGGCAAAGCGAACCCAGTTGCCGGCCAGAAACTGCATGTGCCCCAGCTCACCCGACGGGCCGCCCCGGCTGTTACCGGTTATGAGCCCCCTGTCGACGAGCTGCAGGGCTGCGACGGCATCGTCTTCAAAGCGCGGATACCGGCGGCAATAGGACGCCAGAGTAACGGCGCCGCTGACGATGCGCGTGTCGCCTTTGAAGCCGCCCCAGTTGGTCTCATAGCCCCAGATCGCCACAAGGATTGGCCCGGGCACGCCGTATCGCTTTTCAAGGGCCTGGAACAATCGGGCGTTTTGCTTCAGCTTTCGTTTTCCCCCGGAGACAAAGGCATTCACGCTCGAAAACCGGCTCTTCAAAAACTGCTCGGGACTGCGATAGCGCATGCTGGATTGTGACGAGGGGTTTGATTCAAAGCGCCAGGTAATGCCTGAAAGCCGGGCCTGCTGAAGCGCCTTTAATCCGCGCTGACCGACACCGGCCGATGCGGCTTCGCGCGCCAATTGCTGCTTATAGGTATCAAACTGCCCCTTGCTGGTAATGCAAGACGTCGCGAAAGCCTGTGTTGCCAACAGCACCCCGCCGACGAACGCCACAATGCCGAGTGTGGCCGGTTTTGGTGTCATTTCAATCTCCATAAATCCGGATGAACCAAGATCAAACTGATAAACACAAACGCTTCATTTCCAGATGGTCACCAATACCATACATGATTCCTGAGTAAGAGAGGTTAAACACCTTGATTCCGCAAAGAGAGAATGTCGGGAAAGTGCACCGCGCAAGTTCGGTTGCTGGCTCGCTGCTGTCAGGATTGGCGAAGATGAATCTTCTGGAGTGCTCGCGGCGGTGATTTCTCTTTCTTCGGCGCAAGATCCCTCCGGCAGGAGACAGATCAAATGGCCGGTTGTCGTCGAAACTTCAGGGAAGAAACATTCAGCCGTCCCCAGTCCGCGAGCGGTATCAGCGCCTGGCTGACATCATCCCTGACTGACCAGTCCGTATCGTCGAGCGTTAGCGCGACCGGATGTATCGGGAGCTCGTCCGGCGTAGCGAAGCGCAACCGGACGAGCGTCCCGGCCCGGATTGCCAACGTCATTGCATGAATTCGCGCATCCTCCACAACAGTCTTCCGGTTCAGTTTGAACTGCTCTGTCGCGGTCTTGACCTCCAGCCGTGTCTTGTCCGGCAGGCTTTCGATCAGTTTTGCCTGGGCACGCTTTGCCGCGTGTTCAAGGCCAAGCGCAGATACCATCGGTGTGTCGGCGGTGAGGATCAGGCCAAGCGCCGTCGCCTCGTCTTGTGCAAGGCCCGTCAGGCGCGTGCGATAATTGAACCCCAGTTCGATGCCGCCGCCATTGCCCTGATGCACGATAATCGGCAGGCCGGCCTCGGTCATGGCATCAACGTCGCGCAGGATCGTGCGCGGGGCAACCTCAAGCTCATCCGCCAGCTGGATCGACGTTTGCCGCCCACGGTTTTGCAGGATCAAAAGGATTTGCAGCAAGCGGGCTGCGCGCATGGGACATCTCCAAACATGACATAAGATGTCATGTTACCTCCTTTAAGCCTCCACTTGTCAATCAAGAGGAGTGACATGAAAATCTTCAAAACATCCATCGACATCGCCGCCCCGGTCGATGAGGTCTGGCGGGTCCTGACCGAAGATCTGCCGCGCGACCCCAATCCCTTCGGCCTGTTACAGATCGACGGCACGCTTGCCGCGGGCAGCCGCATCAGGATCCGCTCCGAGGTTGATCCCAAAAGGGTTTTTGCCCTGACCATCACCGACTTCGAGCCGCCTCACGGGATGGTCTGGCGTGGAGGAATGCCGCTCGGGCCGTTCACGGGAGCAAGGACATTCAGCTTGTCACGTAAGGACCAGACGACGAGATTTGACATGAAAGAGGTCTTTAGCGGTTTCTTCTCCGGACTGATCGTGGCGTCCATTCCGGACCTGACACCCAGCTTCGAAAAGTTTGCAAACGCACTAAAGGAAAAGGCAGAGCAGCATGACTGATGTCGTATACGGATCGGGCACTCAGGAGGACCCGTGGATCTTGAAAACGCCGCCGCTGACATCCGAATTCCAGGTCTGGAAGGACGAAGCGAACGACCCGCCCGCGCTTGTCGTGCAGGTGGGCAAGACACGGCTCTCCTATCAGCTCCGCGCTCTTGAAGACGCCCACGAGATGCTGAAAAGCCACGGCGACTGGATGCCGCTCGGCAATGCGGACGAAGGAAAACCAACCAAGCCCGGCACCCTGGAGGATTGGGCCCGCTCGGCAGACAATCCCGTCGGCGGCTACTACGGTCTGCGAAAGGGCTATCGGGGGCGTTTTGCAAATTATGTCGGCCCGACACTCGAACTGTTGGGGCTGGCAGAACTCGAGCACAACGCACGGAACAACCGGATACGCGCGATCTGAGGCGGCGTTGACGATCACACCAGAAGCGACAGTGAAACGTGTACCAGGAGACTAGGGAATGGAACCTGGGGCCATGCCTCATTGAAAGCCTCGGTGCCAACAAAAACGGATACTTGAAAGAACCAGAACAGGAAGGCAATTTTACAGATGAGTTTTGTGTGACCATTTCACCGTTTCGTTAATTTGGATATTGCCACATGCCACCATCTGAAGAGGAAGCGCCGGACAGACGCGCACAAGCAATTCAGGGAGCGTTTGACGCGCTCATGACCCATGGGCTTGGGGAGCTGTCATTCGATCTTGTCGCCAGCAAATCCGGAATGTCCCGACAACTGGTTCGTCATTATTTTCCCGACCATGAAGCTTTGATGCTCGCATTATGTGAATATCTCGCGCGACTTTACAGTGAACCTTTGATAGCAGCGGCAAGCGCACTCGACGGCCCGGAGAGAATTACGGTTTTTCTCGATTTCTATTTTGACTTGCTGTCGGACAAACCAAAGCCGCGTGACGATCAGGTCTACGATGCAATGATGGCTTTGGCAGCCAGATCAGACCCGATCCGGACAGCGCTTGCTGATCAGTATGGACTTCTCGGACAGGTTCTTAGCCACGAATTTGTCGTTCAATATCCCGAACTCAGCCAGCAATCAGCGTCTGAGCTGTCATTTCTGTTTGTCAGCACAATGTATGGACACTGGAAGATGGTTGCTTCGCTCGGATATTCCGAGGAGCACAACATGGTAACGCGCCGCGCCATCGACCGGCTCATCAAGTCTTATATCGAGTCGCCCGCCGCCACCTCGCAACCGGTCAGGATCTGGTCGAAGCAGTCGAAACTCTAGTTTTCATTTTGAAAATGACGCAGGTGCAAGCTAGATCATATGTGGGTCAATTATCTGAAACATATGATTTTTTAAGTTGATCAGGATAAAATCGAGACTAAGTCAAATTAAATTAGATTTTCATTTTGAAAATCTCCTGTTGTCGATATTGACATAACCAACAGGCGCTAATTTTATACATCTGTTAGCCAAAAAACGTGCTTCAAACCTGAAAAGGATTGAAGTTTTTTCAAGTATAGAATGGGGCTCGCCTCATGAAAGGATTTCAGTTCACGGCAGCTGTAAGCCTTGCAATGTTTTCCTCGGCTGCAGCTGCACTCTTTCAAGGGTCGTCAGGATCTGGTGGCAACAATCGCTGGCGTGACTTTTTTGTGCTCGCGTTCCGCGCTTTGTCGACAACGGCGCTGCGCCCAGACACGTGTACCGAAACATCTTTCTTTTCAGGGTCAAGCAGCGCTTTGGCAAAGCGAGCGACTGCTGCCGACAAGGCTTTTCAGGGTTTCCACCTGCTGAGCAAACACCGTGACAGGCTCGTTTTTGGAATTGGCTGTGCGCTGCGGAGGCAGCGCTCGGGAAGCATGATTTGACAGAACAAAAATAGTGAAACTCGACCTGCCGGTTTGGCAGGCCCTTTTCGCACCGCGTTCGCGAAGTGAAAAAGGAGAGGTGCAACAGATGGCGAGATATTTGATCCGCGTCCGGCTTAGATGGGAAAAGGTGCCGGCAACACTGCATCGATTTCCCCCCGCATCGCCCCAAGGTTCAATGGCGTCCGTGCTTGTCGATTGGGACAACAGGATGTGGGTGGCGCGAGAAAACTGGCAGGAGCTTCGCGACTTCCTGAAAGAACCCGTCGTCACCGGGGCGGTGGACACAAGCCCGAACCGCGGCAAGACGGTTCCCTTGCTCGGCAGGCGCAACGATCCCGTTCTCATACTCGACTACTTCGATCTCTGGGGCTCTGCTCCGGCGCTTGAGGGAAACGCCTACTGGAGCACGCAGCCGTCAAATCCCAGCCTTTATGCTTTGCGGACCTATCGGTGGCGCGTGCGCGACGTCAGCATCATGTCACCTTATGACCGCCTGGCGGAGATGATTGATATCGCCTGTACGGATCCGGCACTTCGCGACGATCTGGAAAAACATCTTGGTGCGTTCGCCAATCCGGTGGTCCTGCTCCCGATGGCGGGTATTTTTCTGGTTTTTGTCGGCGCGGAATATCTCGGCGGAGCTGCCTTTGTCTACGCTGTCCAGGCAATTCTGGGCGTTGGCAACCTTGCTGCCGATATTGCCGAATACGAATCCCACTTCCGCCAGCTGAACAAGATCATGCTCGAGCCGAGGCGCGAGGAACGCGATCTGAAATACGGTGCCAAGCTGATCAAGGATATTCTTGTCAGGCTGTTGCAGGACCTGATGATGGCCCTTGGCATTCACGCGCTTGGAGTGCTTGTTCGCAAACTCTGCGCCGCCTTCAGGGAGATCGGCCCTGAAGAGTGGCGTACCAAGGCCAAGGAAAAGCACGCTGAAGCTCACAGCAAGGCGGCGCATAACAAGGCAACCCGCATGGGATATGGCGGCGAGCATCACCTCAAGGATCCTCACAACGTTCAGATGACCCATGCCGAGATCAAGGCGCACTCGGATGCCGCACGTGACAGCTTTCAGGTCATCGTCGTTCGCGAAGGATCAGAAGCGCGCACGCAGATCGCCCGTTCCCAGGTCTGGCACGGCTCCAAGCATACCTGGCTCAAGGCGAAATCAAGTGACGGCTTTCACGGGTTTGTTTGCCTTGAGAAAGGTGACTGGTCGCACGATCTCAAGCCCGCCGGGACGTACGACACCGGCAATCTGATCGGTATCAGCAAGGAGATCGACAACTATGTTCAGCCGGGCGGACAGGGCCGGACGCGCAGATTGCCGATGTACGAATTGCCGACCGACGGCCGCGAGATACCCGGCATCGACTATGACAATGCCGGAGCCGGCAACGTCATGATGGAGGGGCACTACCTTGTCGATCTCGGTGCCCATAACGGCAAGCAAAAATACATGGTCGTCAACAAGACCCAGGGTCCCGTCGCTGCTGACGTCGACATTGCAGCCCGGATTGATCCGCGTGCCAAGGGACCGGGGCACTATGCTTCGATGGACACGGATAAAGAAATCCGCAATCCCGAGGACTCGGCGGTTCTTGAATACGACATAAACCGGCGTGTCTGGGACTACTCAAACGAATTCACAAATCGGCCCACGACATCGGCAAACCACGGCGGGAGGACCGGCAGCGCCGGTCATGCGGCGATGCAGGATGCCCGCGGCAAGGGGCATTGGAAACCGTTCGAAAAAAACGGCGAATGGATCGACGAACGGCTGATCGTCTTCCTTCCGGTCAAGAACAAGACCGGTCGCCCCTCCGCTCAGATGTTCGTAATCAACAACTGGGCTGATTTGCAGAGCTTCTGGAAAGCCAACCACTGGGACTGGCCGCGCACCTGGCACAAGTAAAGTAAGCCCAGCGACTTATCCCGATCTCAAGGGATCGCGCCTGCAAAAAGAAAGCGCGCAGCACCGGCAACGCCCGCTGTTGCCTGGAGGCGTTCGTTCCGTTGCACGCCTCAGGCGGGTCGCTCAGCGCCCTTCAAAAGGCCCAGATCGACGATCGCCACGATGAAGGCGAGAAATGCGAGGAACGTGAGACTGCCCCCGAGTGCGGTCGGGCTTGAAACGGTCAGCCCGCCAAGATCTTCCTGCACAAAGCCGATGCCTGTAGTTTGCGCGAAATTCACCAGAACGCCCGGAGCGAAATAGGCAAACAGCCAGATGTTGAGATTGTCACGTCCGCGGTCTCGCAGACGTTTCATGGAGAGGACAACGGCCGGGTACAACAGGATGAGGAGGATCCCGAAACTGATCCACCGGCCGACTGTACCGAGAGCGAGCACAAGGCCGGTTACCAGCAAAGACACCAGTATGCCGACGACGAACAGGATCAAGAACCCGATCCAGAACTTGCCGCGCCCGATCGTTCCCTCGGTTCCGAACAGAAGATTCATGAGGTTCTGGCCGCCTACTGGGTGAAGGTGAATGTCAGCGTGCTCGACTGGCCTTCGCCGATGGTTACCGACTGTGTGTGGCTTTCGCCGGTGTCTTCATTCTTCAGCGTGATGTCGTAGATCCCCGGCGCCACATAGTTGGCGCCGCGCTGGTTGCGCCAGCCTGTCCTGCCGATTTTACTGCCACCTGCGCCGCCCCCTTTGCCATGAAACCCGAGTTCCATGAGCGCGTCGTCTGCCAGTCCCTCGGCTTCAAGCACCAGGCGGCCCTGGCCGGCGATTTCCAGCTCAACACGCTGGTTGCCGTTCTCTGCAGGCGGCAGTTCGACGAGCTCGCGGTGATCATGTCCCTTGAATTTCAGCTCAACGCCAATCTCACCGTCGGCCACCGGATAGACGCCATCAACGCCAAGCGGCTCATATCTCTCGGCCCAGTTAATCCAGAATATCGAACCGTCGGCACCCTTGTCGACGCTCTCCACCTTGCCGACCCGGCTGAAAGTCCACTCAACGTCAGCGGTCACGTCGGTCCGGTCGGGACCGAACACCGGAACGATTGTCAGGCCGTCGACGCTCTGCGGCTGGCTACTTCCTTCAGAGTCTTGCCCGTTACAGCCCGCCAGCCCGATCGCCAGCACAAAGAGGAAGGGGAACGTGATGTTTTTGAACAATGGAATTGTCCTGGCTTTTGAAATTTGGAAAGCCGCGCAAGAGCAGCGGTGTGAAAAATAAACTCTGTAAATCCTCGTCCGGCCAGAGACCGGATAGCAGCAACAAACCACACGGATGCTCGAGCGGATAGTTATGGAAATCCATAGGGGGGTGATGGTTCAGCGATCAGCTTGCGCAGGTGCCATTGGCTCTCACGACGGCTTTCCCTGTTTCAGCTAAACCGATCGCGCTTGAATTGTGAGAGCTTTATATGCGGCAAAAGAAGAAAGCTCAGGAACGATATGCGCAGATCAAATGCATCCTGCTAACGCTCTGTTCCAGCGACGTTCTGAGGGTTCCAAGGTCTGCGATCCAGGGTTTGGACGACCACTTCTGTATGTTGGCCAAGTTTTGGTGCTTCTGACGCCGGTGCGAATGCCCCGTGCCCATCAATTCTAAAGGGCAGTGTCGGAACGGACGGTCCTTTGTCCGGGAAAGTGTGAATAAACCCGCGCTCCAAAACATGGGGCATGGATAGGCTTTCAGGTAAAGTTCGCTGTTTCGCTGCGGGGACTCCGCAGGACTGCAGAACTGCTTCCCACTCCTGCGAAGTCCTGGTTAAAAGAACATCTGCCAATTCTCTTTCCAAGTCGCCCGCATGATCCAATCGCGCTTCACGACTGGTAAAACGCGGATCGCTCAACCACCCCTCCTTACCCAAAGCGCTCGCCAACTTGCGGAATTGGCTCTCTTCATTGACCCCAAGGCTGATAATCCCCTCCTTGCAGGGAAAATTGCCCGCTCCTGGACTGCGGCTATTGGCAGCGTTGCCGCGCCGGGTCGGCTTGTTTCCGGTGCAGAGATAGTCGGAGATCGTCGAACTCATCATCACATGCGCGGTTTCGAGCATCGAAACGTCGATGAAACAGCCTTTCCCCGTCTGACTGCGTTGGAACAACGCCGTGGTCACCGCAAATCCGGCCGACAGCGCCACGCCATAATCAATAATCGGCGCTCCTGTGCGGATCGGGCCTGTCTCGGGCGTTCCCGTCACTGACATCAATCCGCTGATGGCCTGAATGTTCACATCGTAGGCCGGCGCATTTTCCAAATCGCCGCCGCGGCCATACCCCGTCATGGAACAGTGGATGAGGCGTGGATTGATCGCACGAACGCGATCGGGATCCAGACCGAGCGTTTCCATGGTCCTCGGCAGGTGATTTTCTACAAAGATATCCGCCTCTTCCAGCAAGCGCTTCATGGTCTCAGCACCGCTTTCGCTTTCCAGATCGAGAGCGACCGATTTTTTGCCGGCCCCTTGCGTGAGGTAGGCAGTGCTCATCCCGTTTGCCTGGGCCTCGCGGTCGGTGCCACCCCGGTGGCGCATCGCGTCTCCCTTGTCCGGGCTTTCCACCTTGATCACCTCTGCACCCAGCAACCCCAAATAATAGGAGCAGGCAGGGCCAGCCAGAACATGGGTGAAATCAACGACTTTCAGACCTTCCAGCGGGAGCATCACGCATCCTCCAGCGAAAGGGCACGGGCTTCTTTGCTCAGGGCACGGGCGCGCAGGATAATTGTCAGAACGCCCAGCAGAAGGAAACCGAGCGCAACCGGGCGCGTGACAAAGATCATCAATCCGTGGTCTGACAAAAGCAAAGATTGGCGAAAAGTTTCTTCAGCTCCACCGGCGAGCACGAAGGCAATCACGAAGGCCGCCGGATTGAAGTCGAGCTTTTTCATGCCCCAGCCGAGCACGCCCGCTGCAACCATGACCCAGACATCGAACAGATTGCCCCGCGACGCATAGGCGGCGACAAAGGAGGTCAGAAAAATCAGCGGATAAAGGATGTCGGTCGGAATGCGCACGATGAAGCGCCCCACATATGCAGCCCCGAAGAAGCCGATCAACCCATAGGCGGCAATCCCGATAAGCCCCGCTGCAAAAAGGCTGTAAACCAGTTCGCGCGACGTCAGGAACAGCGTTGGTCCGATCTGGATACCGTGGATCAGAAACACGCCGACCAGGATGGCGCCGATTGTAGAGCCGGGAATGCCAAGCGTGAGAAGCGGTGCCATCGACGGGCCAGACACCGCGTTGTTGGCTGCCTCGGGAGCTGCGATCCCCTCAAGCGCTCCCTTGCCCCACTCCTCCGGGTTCTTTGCGCGACGTTTGCCCTCGCCATAGGCAACGAAAGCGGCAATGGCTGACCCCAACCCCGGCAACATGCCGATAAAGGCACCAATAAACGATGAGCGGATCACGTGTGGCACGCAGGGTTTATATTCCGCCCAGCTCAGATGGTTGCGCGCACGCGCCTCGTCACTTGCTGGTTCATCGAACTGCTCAACCTTGTTGCCACGTGCTTCGACTTGTGAAAGCACTTCGGCAAAAACGAACATGCCGATCATCAAAGGAACAAGGCCTATCCCGTTCAAAAGCTCGTAACTGCCAAAGGTGAAGCGTTCCGAGGCCGAGATCGGGTCTGTCCCGACCATCTTGATCAGAACCCCAAGCGCCGCGCTGGCCAAACCCTTGACCACGGATTTTCCGATCACCGACCCGATAACAACAAAGGCGGCAAAATAGACGGCAAAAAGCTCCGGCGGCCCAAGCATCAATGCGATCGCGGCAATAACGCCTACGCCCAGGATCAACAGGATTTCGCCAGTGAAGTCGCCAATGATGGATGAAACGGTCGCCACCTTCATCGCCTTGGAGGACAAACCGCGCTTGGAGAGCGGGTAGCCGTCGATCTGGGTTGCCGCGGAAGCGGCCGTACCGGGGGTGTTAAAGAGAATTGCGGCGATCGAACCACCATATCGACCGGACTTTCCAATCACGTAAAGGAAAGCCAGCGCCGCAAGAGGATCCATGTAAAAAGTGACCGGTAGTAGCATCGCAATGGCCGCCGAGGCCGTCAGGCCCGGAATGGCGCCGACAACCATGCCGACAACGGCCGCAAGTGCGATCCAACCCAAAAGCACGGGAGACGACAGGACTATCTGGAGCCCGATGAAAATGTCCATGTTCTAGGTCCCGTGCAACACATCGAGCAGGTCAAACCACTCGCCATAGGGTGGAAAGACACCGAGCAGCTCGAAGAAGATGAGGTGATAGACAGCCGGGCACAGTACCGCTGCTGCCAACAAGCCAAGCGGGTTGCGCAGCCCGAACACCATGAGAATCAGCGGCGCAGCAACAGCGGTTGCGATCAGGTAGCCCAGCTTTGTGATCAGCAAGACATAGAAAATACCGATTGCAATTGTGCCAAGCACTGCGGGTGCACGCTCCGGAAAAGCCAGCTGTTGCCCGGGAGCGTTGATCCCTTTGCGCGCCTCAAGTGCGCCGAGTACAAGCAGCGCCCCGGCGGCGAGGAACGGAAATGTTCGGGCACCGGTATCCCCGTTCGCCTCTGCCGGTATCTGCAGGCTGAAATAGCCGGCAAGGGCCCCGAGCAGGCAAAGCGATCCGCCCACAACGATCGAAGCATTGAGTCGCCCGAACATCTGACGTCAACCGGACGTATTCTTGAGAGCGGAGATCACCGGTGTGACGGCTTCCTGCATTGAGCGCACCGCGGCCTCGGCCTCGGCTCCGGTCCGGTAAAATGGCACCGTTCCCTTGGCATTTACCAATTCGGCAAATTCGGGCGCGGCAACAATGTCTGCCATTGCGGCCTCGATCCCCGAAATGATCTCCTTGTCGACACCTTTCGGCGCATAAAGAATAATCGGAGAACTCACGACCGGAACGTCGAAGCCGAGCTCCGAAAAGGTCGGTACATCCGGCGCCAGTTCATCGCGTGTGTCCGACAAGACGGCCAGGCAAGTCATCTGGTCTTCGAAACCGCGGCCCTGCTGAATGCCAAGCATTGCAAAATCGACCTGCTCACCAAGAACAGCAGCGCGCACGGCGGAGCCGCCCTTGAAGGGAACATCAACCGCATCCAGTCCAAGGCTGTTGAGGAACGTCTGACCCGAAACATGATAGGTTCCGCCCTTGCCGGTGTGGGCCCAGCGAAGCTTGCCTGGCTCGGCCTTGGCTGCGTCGACCAGATCCTGAACCGACTTGATGGTGCTGCCTGCCGGAACTGCGATACAGGCCTTCAGGTTGCCGACCTGTGCAATCATCTGGAAGCTGTCGAACGGGCCGATTTCCGTATCTTTCAGCATGTGCCCCAGAAGGAAGGACCCGGTTGAGTGCAGCATAATCGTGTTCCCGTCAGGCTTTGACGACGCGGCTGCGATGGCACCGGTCATGCCACTGGCGCCGGGCTTGTTGACCACAACCACGGGCACAGGCAGACGATCTGCTGCTGCAGCAGAAATGGCGCGGGCATAGGCATCGGTGCCGCCACCTGCCTTGTAAGGCACGATGATGTTGAGTGGGCGTCGCGGCTTCCAATCCGCCAGCGCAGGGCTGGAGAATGCCATTGCAAGACCCGCCATTGACGAGGTCTGAAGAAAAGTTCTGCGATCCATGGTGTCCTCCCAATCGATCATTTGCAGCCGGATACGCTGCTCAACAACAACGCTACTCGACTTGGAGCATTAAAAAAAATAGAATTAACGAAAGCCAAGTTCAGGATTTTCGATATGAATTTGAAATCTCTTCGTGCGTTCCTGCATATCATGGACGAGGGAACCTTGGTGGCTGCCTCACGGCGCATGAACTTGAGCCAGCCGGCGGTCAGCCGGCTCGTTCAATTGCTCGAAGAGGAAATAGGAGCCAAGCTGTTTTATCGGGATCAGAAAAGCCTCGCACCGACACCCGAGGCCGATCTGTTTTATACAGAAGCCCAGCGGGTCATTGCCGCGATCGACGATTTCCCCGGTTTCTTCCAGCAGCTTCGCGACAACACGCTGGTCCCCTTGCGCATCCTGTGCCAGCTCCGGGCGGCCAATGGGTTGATCATCCCCGCAATGGTCCGTTTTTCGAGGCAGAACCCCGATGTCCGGATCGCACTGGACGTTCAGCCGCGGCACGAACTCAGCCGCAGCATTCAGCAAGCCAAGTTCGACGTGGGTGTCTATGTGGTTCCCCTGCAGGCAAAGGGCGTTGAGATAATCGAGATCCGGGAGATGCGGCTCGAGGTCCTCTTGCCGAAAGGACATCACCTGGCAGATCGCCCTTTTCTCACTCCGAAGGACATGAAGGGAGAGAAATATGTAGCGGTGAAACGAGGCCTCATGGCACGCGAAGCCATGGATCGGTCACTTGCAAAAGCGGGGGAAACGCTCGACGTCTATCACGAGCTGTCAGGCACGGCTGCAGCGCACCGGCTCGTCGCGGGCGGGATCGGCTTTACCTTCAGCGATCCGACGGTTTTGGAGCCTGGATTTCGGGAAAACACGGTTCTTGTTCCCTGGAAACCGGAAGTCAGGATCGGACTTGGGTTGTTTACCCCCAAAGATTATACGCCGCATGAAGCCACGGGCGCCTTTATCGACTGCCTGACGGGGCTGTGGGATGAACAGATGGCCGCTCAAGACCCGTAAAGCCAGTCGTCATCTTTCAATATTCTGAATATGCCGTCAGATAATTCTATTTTTCTGATATAAATTTCCTGTCTACCCTGCCAGAAACACTTCCCTGAACGCCTGCGGCAGTTATTTGCTGAGCAAGGCTGGGTCGGCGAAGTCACCGTTCAAGAGGTAGCCATGTCAGAGGCCTCGTCACGCACAATACCTACCTGCGCTGCGGCGGATCCAAATCCTGTTCCGGCAGGCTTTACCCCGCCGCCGGGGGCATGTGACTGCCATGCGCATGTGTTTGGCCCCGGTTCGCAGCTCGTCGAAAACCGGGCCTATACCCCGGCGGTTTCCAGTCTTTCGGGCTATCGTGCGATGCTGCAGACCCTCGGGATCTCGCGCGCGGTCATCGTTCAACCGAGCGTATACGGAACCGACAATCGGACCACGCTGGAAGCCGTTGCGGAGGCCGGGCCCGATTTTCGGGCTGTGGTTGTGGTGAACGATGATACCGGCCTGGCGGATCTGAAACACCTTTATGCCAAGGGTGCCAGAGGCGTTCGCGTGAACGCGCTCTTTCACAGCGATGCCCGGCTCGACGATCTTCAAAAACTCAGCAGGACGTTGGCCGATGCGAGCATGCATTTGCAGATCCTGACGGACGTCTCAAAGCTCGAGGAACTGTCCGGCCTTGTTCAGTCGCTGGCGGCGCCTGTGGTCTTTGACCATATCGGACATCTGCCGGCCGCCCTCGGCGTGACCGATCCCGGCTTCCAGGCTCTCGTGCACCTCGTGGAGACCGGGAACGCCTGGGTGAAGCTCTCCGGCAGCTACCGGATGACCGCACGCGATCGCCCGCCTTATGAAGATGTCGCCCCATTCGCGCAGGCGCTGGTCCGGGCCAATCCGGAACAACTCGTCTGGGCCAGCGATTGGCCGCATCCGCATTTTCCAGGAAAGATGCCAAACGACGGGCCGCTTCTCGACATGCTGGCGGACTGGGCCCCGGACGAAACCATTCGCAACAAGATACTCGTGGACAATCCGGCCCGCCTTTACGGGTTTGATCAGCCGGTCATGGAGGACTGACTCATGAAACTGGACCAGGATCAGTACGCTTCACAAAGCATTGCTGCGGCAATGAACGTCATGCAGGCCCATGTTGACGGCATCAATGCCTGTGACGGCGAGGCCATCGCAAAAACGCTTCACTTCCCGCATTATCGCCTGACCGACGGGCGTCTCAAGACCTGGGACAGCCCGGACAGCTATCTTGCGGATTTTCGAACCCGTGCGGGGCAGTCCTGGAGCCATTCGGCCTGGGGCCATCTGAACGTCGTCCATGCCTCTGAGAACAAGGTTCATCTGGATGTTCTGGTGGAGCGCTTTGCAGCGGACGGAACACAATTGATTGCCTTTCCCTCCTTGTGGGTGATCTCGCGGATCGGAGGTGTCTGGGCAGCGCAGCTGCGGTCTTCCTTCGCACCCGACGCCAGGATCATTGCATCCGGTGATGCCACATGAGCTGCCTGAATCCGGCGGACGACCGGTTCCGCGCGCTGCTTGCAGAAGAGATGGAAGAGGACTGTTTTCGCCCGGTAACGCCGGCCTACCTGGAAGACCCGCGCGGCAACCTAGAAGGAAAGGCCGGACTTGTCCTGGCGCCGCGCAACGTTCAAGAGGTGGCGGCAATCGTCCGGCTCTGCGCAGACAACCGGGTACCCATCGTGCCCTTCGGAGGCGGCACCGGGCTTGTTGGCGGGCAAATCATGACAGACGGGCCGGACCCTGTTGTCCTGTCGCTGGAGCGCATGAAAGCGATCCGCGAAGTGCTGCCGCTTGAAAACACGATTGTGGTCGAGGCTGGCGCAACACTGATGGCCGTGCAGGACGCTGCAGAAGAGGCAGGTCTGCTGTTTCCATTGTCGCTCGCCGCAGAAGGCACGTGCCAGATCGGGGGCAACCTCGCCACCAATGCCGGCGGGGTGAATGTCCTGCGCTATGGCAACACGCGCGATCTTTGCCTTGGGATCGAAGCCGTGCTGCCGGACGGTCAGATCTGGAACGGCCTGACCCGGCTGCGTAAGGACAACACCGGCTTTGACCTTCGCAATCTGCTGATCGGCTCGGAGGGCGCACTGGGGATCATCACGGCGGCCTCGCTCAAACTTTTCCCGCGTCCCTCGAGCAATGCCACCTCGATGATGGCCGTGGAGAGTCCGGAGGCCGCCTTGAAGCTCCTGCAAAGAGCCCGGAAGCTGGCAGGCGATGCGATTTCGGCCTTTGAACTCATTCAAGGCAGCGGTCTGGAATTCCTGTCAGACACCATGCCGGATCTGCGCCTTCCTTTTGACGAGACCCCGGAATGGGCCGTTCTGATCGATCTCGGCCTTCATGAAGGCCAGAACGGCGAAAACATTCTGATGGATCTTTTCGAATTCGACCTGGAAGCCGGGCTGGTTCATGACGGCCTGATCGCCCAATCGGAGAAGCAACGCGCCGACTTCTGGCATGCGCGTGAACACATCCCTGAAGCCAATCGTCTGATCGGTGCAGTCACGAACAACGATATTTCGCTACCTCTGGGAAACATCCCCGCCTTCATCGAAGCAGCAAGTCAAAAAATCCACAAGACGACACCCCTGCGCATCAACTGCTTCGGTCACCTGGGGGACGGCAATCTTCATTTCAACATCTTCCCGCCGAGGGGCGAGACGCGCGATGCCCATATGCATCTGAAGCCGCGTGTCGAGAACCTGGTCTATGATCTGGTGAAGGAACTGCAGGGCTCATTCAGCGCGGAGCACGGCATCGGGCGCATCAAGGTGGAAGCGCTGAAGACCTATGCCGACCCGGCCAAGCTCTCCGCATTAACAGCAATCAAGCACGCTCTTGACCCAAAGGGGATCATGAACCCCGGGGCCGTGTTGGCGCCTTGAGCTTGCTCGCGACGAAAGCCCGGTTGCGGACACAATAGAAGAAGCGCCTGCTTTGCGCTTCAGCAAGGTCCATCAATCAGATCGCGGTCCTGCCAGATACCGCACTCTGATGAGGTTTGGCTCAGTACTGATGAATTGCCGGACGCAAAGGCCTTGCTTCTCGTGATTTCATCGGAGTGTTTCCGAGTTGAGAAGCGCACTTGCTTCCCTAAAGTAAAGAAGCTTAAATCGAGGTGCTGGCATCCCGCGTCCTGTGACAACAGGCCTCGAGGATTTATTTTCGCCGGCGCACTTGTTTGTAGACATTTTCAAGGAAGCCTTTCCGAAGGAGTGGTCAGGTGTTTTTTACAAGCGGCAACGCATTGCGATCCTTTTGTCTTGTTTTCACATTTCTGGTTTTCACAGCGTCGGCACATGCCGAAAAGCGTGTTGCGCTCATTGTGGGGAACGGGGCCTATACCTGGGCCGGCACACTCGAAAACCCGGTCAATGACGCCCGCGTACTGGGCGAAACCCTGAGAAATCTCGATTTTGAAGTTCATCTGGAGGAAAACCTGCAGCGTTCCGCGTTTCTGGATGCAATCAAGAGGTTTTCCGCGTCCCTTGAAGGGGCTGATGTTGCTCTGTTTTTCTACGCCGGACACGGCATCCAGGTCGCTGGCGAAAACTATCTTGTCCCTTCTGATGCCAATCTCCAGGAAGAGAGCGATATCAATGTCGAACTGATCCCCGTCAAGGCGCTTTTGAAACAGATGGAAGGCTCGGTAGACACCAAGATCATTCTGCTCGACGCGTGCCGGGACAACCCTTTTTCGGCAGGTCTCGCCCGCTCGATGGGCACAAGATCGGTCGAGGTCGGGCAAGGCCTCGCCCGGGTGGATTCCGGCCCTGGAACGTTGATCGCCTACGCGACGGAACCGGGAAATGTCGCGCTTGACGGAACGGACGGAAACAGCCCTTTCACCAAGGCCCTCCTGAACCATATCTCCACACCCAATCTGGACGTTGCCCGCATGCTGCGGCGGGTCAGGACGGATGTGATCGAGACCACCGAAGGCGCTCAAATTCCCTGGGAAAACTCGTCTCTGGTCCTGGATTTCACCTTCAAGCCTGCCGATCAGGGCCCGGTGGAACTGGCGTCGAGCGAAGAGGCGCTGTGGGAAGCCGTCAGGTACGGAGACAATCCGGATGAAGTCCGCCTCTACCTGAAGCGTTATCCAAACGGCCAGTTTGCAAAGAGCGCTTTGGAGCTGCTGAACAAAGCCCTTGGAAACAAGCATCCCTCCATCTCGGACAACCAGGATGCCAAAGCCCTTCAGTCGACGTCGTTGCCGGTGAAAACGTGCCTGGCGGTTGAGGACATTGACCTTGGGCGCGGTGTGCCCGATGGCGCGGTGCAGGCCTGTTATGACGCGGTTGCGCTTTTTCCCAACTCTGCCTTGCTCCGGCTGCTCTACGGCAAGGTTCTCGATCGCGACGGCAACGAACCGGAGGCTGCACGCCAATTCAGGCAGTCAGCGGAACTCAACAACACGAATGCCATGATTGAACTGGCCATTGCCTATGACCTTGGAAAGGGCGTCGAATGGCAGCCGGAAGAAACGCTGCGGCTGTTCAAAAAGTCCGCCCGCCGCGGCAACGCCGAAGCCATGACCCATCTCGCGCATTTATATGCCGAAGGCAATCTCGTCGACTACGATGAAGTCAGGTCATTCCAGTGGTTTCAAAAGGCGGCCGAGGCCGGAAATCCGGAGGCAGCGTTTTATGTCGCCGGAGCCTATGACAGGGGCGAAGGCGTTGCGCAGGACGATGTCAAAGCGCGTTTCTGGTACCAGAAAGCCCTGACGTCGGACGACGGCGGTCTGGCGGCGACCAACCTTGCATCGATGTATCTTGAAGGGCGCGGTGGCGACAAGAACACCGAGCGGGCCCGGGAACTGCTGGAACAGGCCGCAGCGGCAGACGGTGTGCTTGCGATGCGGGAACTGGCCCGTCAATACCTCGCCGGTACGTTCCAGAGCGATCAGAAGGAAATCGCCGTCGACTGGCTCATGAAGGCGCTCAAGTCCGGCGGCAGGCTCGAGGCAGAGCACTGGTTTCTGATCAATTCCGACGACTACCCGCGTTCTTTCAACAAGGCGGTTCAACGCCGGCTGAAGGAGGCCGGAACCTATAACGGCAAAATTGACGGCAAAATCGGGAACCAATCGCTTCAGGCGCTTTTTAAATACGCGGATCGGTGAAGCACTCGCCAGCCATTTGGGGGATGGGGTGGTGCCGCGCTCGCGATGCCTGGCCTTTTAGCCCGTCGCATGCGGCAAACCCGAACAAACAAGCTGATGCCGGATGACCAACACGACCAATTTCGGTCGGCATATTGCACAAAGGAATTTGAAACCGGACGTACAAAAAACTTTTCAAGGGAGGCTTAAGACAATGAGCGCATTTCAAACATACAGAGATTCCTACGGTGAGCGTTGGCAGTATAATCCGGTGACGGTCGAGCGCGTGATAATGGCCTATGAATTCATGAGCGCGATGCCTGCCAACTCGGATTTGCGGCATGAAAAGCTTGGCCACATGAGCGGCACGATGCCTGTCATCGATTGCGATCTTCAAAAAATCAAGGAGACAGCCAAGAACGAATTCAAGGATTCCTTGAACTTCTTTCATGTAACCCGCAGGTCGAGTGGGCGCCGGGCGTTCGATGATCTTGTTTACTACATGACATCGACAAGACAGATGCGCGGCATACACCAAAACTATATTGCCACGATACAGAAATACCAGAAGATAGCCATCGACCGGACAACCCGAAACGTGGAGATGGCGAAATTTGCCCGGGACACCGGATTTACGATCGTGATGATCTACGCCAATTGCTGCGGGGCGTCCCTGGTGGGCGCCGGCGCCGCGGCGATCGGCGCGGGTGGCAAGGGCGTTGCCAAGTATCAGGATACCGGCAAATTTGAAGCGGCCGCGATTGAATCCCTCGGTCAGCTCGTTGGCTTTGGCTGGGGGGCTGCGGCCAGCGTGGGCAAGGTAGAAGGCGTTGGGAAGGGCATCATGGTCGGCCTTGGAATGATCCAGGGGGCCGCCTTTACGGTTGGTGCAGGATCGGTTGAAAAAACGCCGGCCTCTGAAACGCTCACCAAGATCGGCCTTGATGTCTTGGCAGGTCTCGTCGGCGAGGGCGTGAGCCACTATGCCGGAAAGAGCCTTGAACAATACAAGAAGGCCTATGAACAGGCCAAGAAAACGATCGACCCTGACCAGATGGAACAGATTGTCGGGACCACGAGCGGCTTTATGATAGACACCGCCAAAGGCCAGGCGGAGCGGGCCATCACGGCAAAAAAGAAGCAGGACCGGGTCAACCCCGCACTCATTGCCGCCAGGAGCAACGCGCAACGCGACGTCATAATGAACGTCATGCGAAAGTGCTGATCAACACCGGCTGAAGACGCGAGATCGGTCTCAAGGGCTTCTACCGGTCCAAAGCCGGCGATGGCGCTCGGAACAGGGTCCCAGTGCGTGCGGTTTGCCTGGGCGTGGTTCTGGACCTAGGTGTCACCGGTTTGGACGGTCGTCACATCCGTGCGGTCGGGACCGAACACCGGTACGATTGTCAGGCCTGTCGGCGCTCTGCGACTGGTCACGCTCTGCACACCGTGGCAGCAATGGGGACGGGAGAGGACTGGCGGGTTCCCTCCAAAAAGTCATAGAAGCAGACGTTCACACAGAGCGTGTTCGCGGTTGGTTTCGGCTCACAGCTGCTATTCGACAATGGTTCAATTCTGCCTTGCAACATTCACCAAAACCGACATTCAACTGTGTTGCCAGTGGTTACAATGTGGCGTGCCAAAGCTGGCCTTGATGGTTGATACCAGCGGCGTGACGATAATCGCGTCATCGGAAAACTCTATTAGGTCATTATGAAAGTCAAAAAACGATGGGATAGAGCCATGTTCTACCGATGCCCTTTGACGTCTCTTTGCTGTAGTTGCGTGGGAATGGAAAGATTACGCTGGAGGGTGTATCCGTCAACTCGCGCAGGTAGAACAACCCAAACCCAAGGGCTTGAGGCTTTGTAGCTAACGGACACAAGTAGAAATTTGATATACCCCCATTTCTAAGCTCTCTATGATACAATCGTGAAGCGCTTGCAGCGATCAAAAAAGGGTCGTTGGCGCTGCAGAACTGTTCGGTCCTTCCGGGTGGATTTAGCTCTTCTGTATCAACTTTATCAACTCGAATTAGGCTCTCTTGATACATGTCGGCAGTCAATGACGGGAGGCTCAAGAGCTGAAGTAACCTAGCACTTTCTTTATACCGAATTGCCTGTCCCATTAGATGGTGATCGTATCCGACACCGAGAAGTAAAACATCCCGTCTAGTGTCTGGAACGTGAACACCTTCGAAGCCCGAAACTTGTCGAACGTCCTGAATATCCTCGAGAGAGAAGCTAGTGTCTGCTCCTCTAGAGTACCGCTCCGGCTCCGAATAGATAACTGACAATGATTTCGCTCTAGATGCTTCAAAGTACTTTAGAAGCATAAAAATGTGATGCCGCATGAAGCCTGTGATATCGATACAAACAGAAAGATCGGTTGGTTCATCTAGGCCTGACGCCTCTACACCTTTGAGAACAAGGTCCGCTTCGTTTTCAGGCAATCCATCTATCAGCGATAGATCACCCGAAATCTCGTTCAGGTCTTGGTCAGAATAGTGATATTCTGGGAGTATCCACCAATGCTTTTTATTTGCATGGATTTTCTCGAAAACATGCCTGACGCGTTCACTATGATTGAAGGCGGAAACGAATACATCGAACTCGCCAAGAGCATCAAAGTTTTCAACTTTTTGCTTTGAATCTATCAGGTAGGAAACTTCATTTCGAGAGATCACAATAGCACGTCCTGATCTGGGTCAACGCGGAAAATACCAACTTCTAGCATTGGATCAGTGCGCTTCTTAAATAGGACGCCTAAGTTGTCTCGGTGATCTTCGTCAAACAGAGCGTTGGCAAAATCATCATCGAGTTCGATCGTTCCTCGGATGGTGTATGAAACATCCCATTTTGGTGCCAACATGGGTACGAGCTGGTATTTGTATCTCCGCTCTTCTGTGTTTTTGTCGCTGCCTGCGTGAGGAACGTGTATTAAATGGGACCAGTTTTCAGCGGTACGTAGGGTTTTCCTAGCTTCTTCTGTCAGCTCACTTTCTCGAACGCTGAAGGATGAAAGTCCCGGTTCCGACGGTGTCGCGCTATATCGTACTGTACGAAACAACCTCGCTACTGCCTCTATGCTAAGCCGAACCGATGCCGCGTTTGTTTCCGGCTGTGCGTCTTCCCAGAACCACTGTGACGCATCCTTAATACCGTCTGTTTGGGCATGCTTGCTAATAACGCCACCTTCGAACGGTTGCTCACCGGCGAAAAGAGACCTCCGGTAAATGTGCTTTAAAAGCATAAGAAGGTTTCTCGGTATGCCTTGGGAAAGAGCGACGATAGTGTCGAAGCCGCAGTAGGCAACAGGTTGTCTAGCTTCCCTATACAGCTGCGCCAGGAGGTCGGATTTGTAATACGAAAGAACGTTTACGTGTCGTCTACCTTTCGCCTTGTCTCCTTCGGAATAAGCTTTGGCGCTCTCGGCTATTTCCGCTGCGGTCAACATTGCAGCGCCCGCTTCTCGAGGAGCTTTGCGATAGAATAAGAGTAGATTTGTCTTCTCTATGAGCGGTCGTTCTTTGCATTGTAGCTGATCTATGATTTCATCTACCGATTTCTCATCAATTTTTGTTCTGGTCAGTAGAGTTGAGCGAAATTTCTTGAAATATGGCCGCTCACGGTTGCCTTGGTCGGTCGTTTGGAGGATTCCCAGGCATTCCTCTGAATAGTCGTTGGCTGGGTCGATGCTTTCAAACTCTTGTGAAAGCTTGCTCTTCCTCTCCGCAGAGCATGCGATTCCGGCTTGGTTTAACCGTTTCGCGATCAGTCTGGCGGAGAAGTTACGGTACTCTACGTCTCCCAGTCCCCTTAAGAAATCATCGAGACTGACTTCTTCGTATTCCGACCCACGCTTGATCGGTTCGCCCTCGTTCATGGTATCGTTCGTGTGAATGCCGTACAGACGAGCGCCAACTCTAAAGGTTACGCGACCCTCTCTATAGCGGATCAGGGAATTGAAGAATGATTGCTGGAGTTCGCTGAAATTCTCAGCTTCATCAATCATGTAGCAGAGCGTTGCGCCGCCGATTTCAGAACACGCGGCATGGAATGCCTTTGCAGTACCAAAAATGAGTCGACCTGGGGAGAAGCGAATTTCAAGATCGTTAAAGATGTCCTTCTGCAATGCCGCATTGTTCGACCGATAGTCGACGTCTTTTCGAAGACGGGTCAAAAATGTGAGTAGGCCTTCCAAGCTATCAAACTCGTCAGCGACATCGACGTCGAAACAGTCTCTGACATCTGACAGAAACTGATCTAAGTTCAGGAATGCACCGCCTTCAGAGTCCGTGGGGAGCTGTCGCAACACAGTCAAGAAGTGGTGAACCAGCCACATCTCAAAGTAGTAGCCGAAGACACTTTGCCATTGCTCACGCCCCATACCTTTTCCAAAAAACTTTTGAGCGTTCAAGGCACCCGAGTCGATGTATAGGCCTATGTAACCGTCGTTTCTAATCGCCTTAACTAAATTGCCACCAAACTTACGTTTTCTGACTGAGTGAGAACAGTAACGCAACAAATGGGTCTTACCACTTCCCTTGCCTCCCAACAGTCTCAAAGGGGTGGTAGAAGTAGGCTCGAGAAGCCGAGCTACAACTTCTTCATTGTCCCCGGCGGCATCAACATAGAGCTCGAGGATTTCGTCAGCGGTAAAATGTGATGCCTTCGGAGTATCGAACGGGTTCTGTGTCATATAGCTAATTTCCATACTTCCAATGTCGCTGGAACGCAGGCTCCCATGGAATCTGTGCAGTATGATCGCGGTGACCCCAGAAAATCGGCAGAGTGTTGTCGGGAGTGTTGTGGCCAAACCCTAAAACGAGTTGATTATTGTCAAATCCACCCGGGAGGCCCGGCCAAAGCAGCTCTCCATAGAAGAGACACACGCGACGCACAATGTCAGGGTCGATATCATCTGGATGGTTCTTCAGAAAACGCGAGTTCGTTGAAAGAGATGCAAATGTCTCGTCGAGCTCGTAGATCGCACCGCTATTTTCGCCAAATACTGTCTTGTCCCGGATTTCCTTGATACCTGCTTCAGTTCCAAAAATGGCGTAGTAGTGAAAGCTCACTTTGGACGCATCTACCATCGAAGCGATCTCTTCCAAGACGCTTTTGGAAAATTCGCAGGCTGTCTCTCCTGACCCACAAACATCGTCGATAAAAAAGTAATCTGTCACATCTGGGTAGCGGATTGTTCGACTGAAAGAGCCATCTTGAGTGCGTGTCGCTTCGATAATCTCGGAGGCGCCCATGAAGCGCTTCTTCGATAATGAATTCTCCTGACGAAAGAAGTACAAAAGGTGTGGCCCACTTTCGGAGGGGTTCCCGATACCCAGTATTTTGGTGTTGTCCAGCATGACACTGAGTTGAGCTTCAACCATGTTGAGATCACGTGTATTTTGTTGAGAGCTTCGGGCCCGTTGAACAAACGGCACTACGATCTTTTCTCGGTAGAGTGCTCTAAGTAGCACCCGTACTTCACGACCGCCGAAATACATGAACCGCGATAGAATAAATAGGGCGTGAAGCTGCTCGATTTCTTTGCTTTGACCTGATCGACCATCAAAATTTTCAAGCCATTTCTCTACACTGTTCCACTGAAGTTTGTTTTCCCAAGACCTTGTGTTTAAGACTGTGATCCTCGAGCGCAAGAAGTCGAAAGTATCTGAGGAAAGTGCAGCAGGATGATCGTCTTCTATTCCAAGAATTTTGTCTAAACTATTCAATTTTCTACATCTTCTTAAAAACCATGATTGTTTCATGGCTTATGTTTGAGGAAGTGGAAGCTCTCTTTGTCTGTAAGCTACGAGAAACAATCTTGTCTCGTAGTTGCAATACCTGGACACCTCCGGCCTGTCTGAACATCTCAGCTGTATAGCTCGTTGTTGGAAAACACCGTCCGCATATTGTGTTATCTGCCATCACAACCACAGCGCATCCACCTGGCTTAAGTGCGCGCATTGCCCGCACCGCCGCACAGCTCATCTCGTTCAGGAAAACCGATGCAATCGCAGCTCGGGTTGGATTCTCGGACGCTATCGAACGAATTAGATCGTCTGCGGCACGGATTGTGGTTGGCTCAAGGTTATGGATCGCAGCTTTTGGGAGGTGTTCTCTCCCAAGAGTTTGTTTTTCTATTGTTGTAAGCTCACTAGCTCTTACTTGATCTAGCCAACCCATAGACAGGCTTGTAGCCCGCACATATTTCTGTGCTCCAGCGTAGGGAGGCGAGGTAATAATTAGGTCCATCTCGCCGAAACGACGGCCATCGGTAGGCCAGTTGGTACCTAGATTAAGAACATTGTCTGAAACTAGGATTGCTTTCCCTATGGACTGCGCTTTCAAGAGAGCGCCTACTTTTTGCTTCGCCTTCGATACTGCTTTTTCAAAGCTGTCCCATACTTGTTCTGAATTCGCGACGATATCGACGGGCTCCCCATCTCTCTTAAGGCGAACCGGAACTGAGAATCTGGGGTTGGCGCGGCTCAATTTCCTCGCAACAGACGAAAAACAAATCTTTAGAAGGTCTCGGGCGTCTTCATTTGGCACTTTGGCTACTGCCGCTTTTAGCCTCGACAGATTTTCCGAAGTTGTATGATTATACCAGTAGGCAAGGTTTACTACGTCAGGCGAAGGCATCCTGATATGGTGGTTTTTTGCGTAAGCGTCGTGCACCTGTTTCATAGCGCGCTCCACTTCAGATTTTGACAAGGCCGTTGTCTTGCTTTTGGTCAGAAGTCGCGCAAACGGATTCACATCGCAATAGTAGGCATCCCGCCCCGAAAGAACCGTCTCAAGTGCAACAGTTCCAGACCCTGAAAAAGGATCTAGCACAGCGCCACCAAGGGGACAGAGGATTTCGTTTGCCAGAAAGAAATGAGCGATTTGGGGAAGAAGCTTGGCTGGATAACTATGCAAGTAATGACTGGCCCGACTTCCGCCATGGACCCAAGGCACAAGCTCTCGAAAAGATACCTCTATCGTAAGCCCGCCTGATATCATATATTCAGAAAGGAATTTGGATAGCTGCTCACCTGTGTCTTTTGGAAAGTAGCACGTAGGCTGAAAGCACTGCAGAACCGGGCGCGTTTTCGTGACGCGTAAGTCTTCTGTGATTGCCTTATTCATTCAACTATGCTGTCAACGTTCATCTCGTGCTTGATGGTTGATTGATAATTTGTCAAACCTTCCAATGCGCCTGTTGTTCGGGAGATTAGCTGCATCGACCGAAAATTGGAAGAGTGCCCGCATGCTAAGCAAAAGGTTGATATGGTGCGCTTATTGCGAGCAGGCAGGAGCCAGCCTACGGGGTTGTCCAAGTTAAAACTTGTTCCTTTGTCTCCGTGGAATACTTTCCCCTCGCACTTTACGCGCGTAATGAACTGGGATCCGGCTCTATCAGAGATTGAGTGCCCGCTCTCCGCCGATTGTATCTGATGCGCTTGCAAATGCAGCGAATGTCGGTTTCCTGCACTCTATTGACCTTGGCACGTCGGGCAACGAACGGCCGCTTACGGAACGACGTCAAAAGCCGGTGAATGTCCGAATTGGCGGCGCAAAGCAGACACCTAAACCCCACCCCCCCCTCTACAAATCCACCTCAACCACCCCCCCGGCCTCGGCCGCGCGGGACTGGCACAAAATAACCGCCCCTTCCCGCTGTTTCTTCGACAGAACAAAATCCCGGTGCTCCACCTCGCCTGACACAAGCCCGCATTTGCAGACGCCGCAGATGCCGTCGGAGCATTTGATGTCGATGGGGATGCCGTTTTCATTGAGAACATCCGTCGCGGTCTTGTCCGCCGGGACTTCAAGCTCACGGCCGGAGCGGGCGAGCTTCAAGGTGAAGGGGTGGTTCACATAGTCGGGCACCTCCGGCACGTTGAAATATTCAACATGGCGTTCGTCGTCGGTGAAGCCGGCGCGCTCGGCCGCCTCCATCACCGAGGTCATGTAGCGGTCCGGGCCGCAGGCATAAACGTGGCTGCCCGGCTGGTAGCCGCCAAGTACCTGATCGAGATCGGCGCGCGTTCCCTGGTCGCTGAAATAAAGCTGCACCTTGTTGTGCCAGGGAAAGCCCGCCAGATCCTCCAGGAACCCGGCATCGGCCTTTCGGCTGGCGGAATAATGCAGCTCGAAGTCGGCGCCTTGCGCGTGAAGCTCATGCGCCATCGCGATCATCGGGGTGACGCCGATGCCGCCGCCCATCAGGAAGGTTTTGGTGGCCGCGTGCAGCGGGAAGTGGTTGATCGGCTTGGAGATGAAGATCTTGCGGCCTTCGGTGAAGATCCGGTGGAGCAGCTTGGAACCGCCCCTGCCCGCGTCTTCCCTCAAGACCGCGATCTGGTACTTGCTGCGGTCGGCGGGATCGCCGGAGAGCGAATACTGGCGCAGGAATTCCGGCGCAACGACAATATCGAGATGGGCGCCCGCCTGCCATTCCGGCAGCGGCTCGCCGTTAAGCGCCCCGAACTCGTATTTGGTGACGCCGTCTGTCATGTGTTCAGCCTTGACGATCTCCACCCGGATCACCGGGGCATCGCCGGCAATCCGGTATTCATGGGCAAGGCCTTCCGTCTCACCCCGCTCCAGCCGTGCCCGGTATTCCCGCGCCGTGATCAGCGCCTGATAGGCCTCGATCCCCTTTTCCCGGTCCATCGGAAAGGGAAACGGCCAGGGATGCGGGGCAAGGTTGGCGGGATAGACCGCCAGCGTCTGGTCCTCGTATTTCAGATCAAGATCCTTTTGAAGGCCCCGCGCGTTGACCGGGTTCCTGGCGGCCCGGTAGGCGCCGTCCTCGGCAAGCTCGATATCCCACCACCATTTCTTGACCGGGTTGCGCTCGCCATTGCCGACCATGTCGTCGAGCTTTGCCAGCACCGGAGCGGTGCCCGGCATGTTCATCGCCGCCCAGCGGAACGGCGCTTCGGCAAAGATTCCTTCCAGGTTCCACGGGCAGGTCTTCATGCAGCGCCCGCACATGGCGCCGTTCTCGTTGGTGATGCGGTAGGTGGTGCATTTCTGGCTGTCGGATTTCCAGATCTCGTAGCCGTTGAACATCAGCTTCGGCCCGGCGGTGATCGCCCCGGCCGGGCACTCGCGCGCACATTTGTTGCAGGCCTCGCAGAACGCCTGCAGGCCGAAGGAGATCGGTTTGTCATGGGCGACCGGCATCGTCGTCGTGACGGCACCGGATTTCAAACGCGGGCCGAGAAACGGGTTCAGGATCACCTCGCCGATCCGGCTGACCTCGCCAAGGCCGGAGAGCAGCAGCAGCGGCGGCTGCAGCACCTCGCCGTCCAGCACCGTATGCGCCTTGGCCTTGTAGCCGAGATTGCGGATCTGCTTGGCAACGATGCTGCCGAGAATGGAAAAGCGCAAATAGGCGCGCATCGACTGCGAGACGGCAATCCAGTCATCGCCGGAGGCGCCTTCCATGGTCTCGTAGCCCTGGTCGATCACCATGGAGACTGCCTGGTCATGCGGCGGATCGAGCGGCGCGCCGGTGGCATCATGTGAATACCAGGCCCAGTCGGGGCACCTGGAAACCCCGGCGGCATCGATGCCGAGGAAATAGGACATCGCCTTCAGGTTCTCGGCATTCTTTTGCGGGTCGGATGTCGAGGCGGCCTTTTCCGGCGCCGCATCCCCGTCCTGCAAGAGCACGAAGGCGCCGAGCGCGCGCCTCTGGGCCATGGAGGGGGCGGACTTGCGCGCATAGTGGCCGTTGGTCGCCGCCTGCTGGTTCTTCTTGCCCATGTCGCCGAACTGGGAGCGGGCGAACATGTCGGTGCGCTTGGGCACCCGGGCAATGCGCTCTTCATCGAAATAGGTGGTCGGTTTGTCGACCCGCTTCAGCTTTTCAAACGGATGCGGCCCGTCGACAAAACGGCGCTTGGCAAAAGGGTCGAGCGTGCGCGCGCTTTTCGCGGTCCTGTAGCCGATCTTCCAGGCAAGCCCGTGTGTCTTCGATGTCGGCTGCTCTGCCATCGGCAGCAAGGGCCTGTCATGGGCAATCTCGAAATCGGTCGTGATCGCGGCCATTGAGAACCCGGTGCCGAGATAGGGATTGCTGAGGACACCGTCCTCGACCGTTGCAAGACCGGCTGCGACGGCGAGCCGGTTGAGATCGGCATCCGATGTCGACGGGCTGTGTGCTGAAGCTTCATATCCAAGCAGGCGGATATATTGTGCAAGCACCACCGCGATTTCCGTTGCCCGCAGCGCAGAGCGATGGGCACCCGCCCCCTTCAGCCACGCCTCGCCCGGTTCTCCGGACTGCAATTCGCGCGGCGACTGGATGACAAAGACGAGTGCGTGCTTGTGGGTGTCGATGCCTTTCGGCGGCGCGTTCATGGCATCGCGCAGATCCGCCATGATCATGTCGATGCCGGACGCCAGCGTCTTGGTCTGGGTGGTGCGCAGCTTTTCCGCCAGCCGGTCGATATCCGGGTTGCGGACCGGTGTTTCCAGCTTCATCTCTGGCGTGAAGGCGCAGGTGCCGATCATCGAGGCGTCGGAAAAATAACCGAAACCCTTCAGATGGTTGGCCCGCTCCTGCGGGTCGGAGGGGACATCCGCACGCTTGTTTACGATGCCGTCGCGGATTGCATCCAGCATCGCCTGGGCTTCGCTCATGGCATTGATGATGTTTTCCGGATCGTCATGCTTGAACTGCATCTGCGAAAAGTCCGGAACAGGCCCGAAATCCGGCTGGTCCGCCATCCTGGCAAGCCGCTCCAATGGGAAGGGCCCAAGGTGCACGGGCCGCGACTTGTCGGAAAACAACTTCACTCTTTCATCCCTCCCTCAAAAGCTGCGTGTGTGATCAAAGACGCATGAGCTGGACATGCTCGTCCCGGGTCAGCTCGTCGATCGTCTCCATGAAGGTTTCGTAGAGCCTGCGATCCAGTTTGCCGGCGAAATGATCGTTCAGTTCGCGCACCAAGACATGGCAGGCCTTCAGCTTCTCCTGCCCGAGCGCGGTCAGCGCCAGCTCGGTGTAGCGCTTGTCGTCGCCGATGCAGGTGCGCTCGATCAGGCCGCGCTCCTCCATGGTTTTCAAAAGGCGGGATACGGCCGGGCGGGCGATGCCGATATAGTCGGCAAGCGTCGACGGCGTGGTGACGCTCTCCAGGCCGACACCGCTGAGGACACACCACATCAGCCGGGTGATACCGTGTTCGGACAGCCGCTTTTCCAGCCGCGCTTCCATGATCCTTGCAAGGCGCGTCACCTTGAAGCCGATCCGGTTGTGCAGCCGGTAGCCCTCTGCCATTCTGTTGGTCGCCGACAAAGCGGTTGACTTGGTTTCCACCATATCCTCATATACAATTAACAATGATAATTATTCACGTTAATTAACTGAAGTGCAAGTTTCGGGAGGGAGAAACAATGAAAGGGAATGCTGAAGGTCTGCGGACGAAACTGACGGCCGCGATGGCTTCTGCCTTCGTCCTGTTCGCTGCGCAATCGGCTTCTGCGGACGAACTCAAGATCGCCCATTTCATGCCGTCCATGCACCCGATGGACCGGGGTGTCATGACGCCGCTGGCAGAAGAAATGGCAGAGGCCAGCAACGGCGAAGTCACCATGCGGATCTACCCCTCCGGCGAACTCGGCAAGGGGCCTGTCCAGCAGTACAAGCGCGTGGTCACGGGTGTTGCCGACATCGTCTTCGGCATCCCGGAGTATACACCGGCGCAATTCACCAAGACCGGGCTGGTGCACATTCCCGGCCTCTTTGCCAACGGCACCGATGCCACCAACGCGCTCTGGGACAATATCGGCCTGATTGAAGACGAATTCGCCAAGGCGAAATTGCTCGGGCTTTGGGCGAACAACCCGTCCGTCCTGATCACACGCGAAAAACCCGTCCACACCGTGGCGGACATGGAGGGCATGAAGATCAGGACCCCCAATCCGGTAATGGCAGCGCTGGTGGAAGGCTGGGGCGGCATTCCGGTCTCGATGCCCGTGCCCGATGTCTATAATGCCATGAACACCGGCGTCATCGACGCGGTCATGATCGGCCCGTCCGGCATCCGCTCCTACAAGCTCAACGAAACCGGCAAATACGTCACCACGAACATTCCGTCCGCGGTCGACAGCTTCTATCTCCTGATGAACAAGTCGAGCTGGGACGGCCTTTCCGACGAGAACAAGGCCAAGCTTGACGAGCTGACCGGGCGCGGGCTCAGCCTGCGCGGTGCAAAGGCATTTTATGAGGCCGGTCAGGCCGGGTTGAAACTGGCCTCCGAAAGCGGTCTTGAGCTGATCGAGATCACGCCGGAAGCCGAAGTCGAATTCCGGGAAAAGATGGCCCCCTCGCTGACAAAGGTCATCGACGAGAAGGGCAAGCAGTCCGGGAGCGACGCGCACGCGATCGTCAAAGCGCTCGGCGGCCAGTAACCCGTGGCATCATCTGCCCCAGAAGAAGCCGGCCCGCGTGAAGCGGGCTGGCGCAAGTGGCTCGAAGTTCCGCTTGTTCTGTCTGGTACCGTGCTGGTGTTCGCGCTCATGGGTCTCTCCGTCACCGATGCTTTCCTGCGGTCGGTGCTCAACAGCCCGATCTTCGGCGCGAACGATTATGCGCAAATCCTTCTGTCCTTCGTCGTCGCGGTCAGTTTTCCCCTCTGCGTCCTGTCCGGCCGCCTGATCGCCATTGACACGCTCATGCGGTTCTTTCCCGAAAGGATGCAGGTCTTTCTGGACTGGGCATCCTCGGTCCTCGGCATCGTCATGCTCGGCTATCTTGCCTGGCGGGCTTTTTCCAACGCCCTTGAGGCAGCCTCCTTCGGTGAAACGACCTTGCTGCTGCAACTTCCCTTCGCCCCGTCCTACTATGCGGTTGCCTTTGGCTGCGGTCTGTCCGCGCTGGTTCTCCTGGTGGAGAGACTGACGAAATGAGCCCGGAAATCTACGGCGCGCTCGGTTTTCTGGCCCTTTTCGCATTGCTGGCGCTCGGAACACCGGTCGCCATTGCGCTTCTTGTCGTCGGCTTTTCCGGAACAGTGCTGCTTTCGGGCTTCACCCCGGCGGCGTTCACCTTGAGCGGACAGGTCTTCGCGACGGTCACGGTCTATGAACTGACCATCATCCCGCTCTTCATTCTCATGGGAAATCTCGCCTCGACAGCCGGACTGAGCCGGGATCTCTTCGAGGCGGCGCACAAGGTCATCGGCCATCTGAAAGGCGGCTTGGCAGCCGCGACGATCATGGGCTGCGCGGGCTTTGCTGCTCTATCGGGCTCCTCCATTGCGTCCGCAGTCACCATGGGCAAGGTCGCCTATCCGGAAATGCGCCGGTTCAACTACGGGCAACGGCTCGCCACCGGATCGATCGCAGCCGGCGGTACGCTCGGCATTCTCATTCCGCCGTCAACCGGCTTCGTCATCTATGCAATCTTGACGGAACAATCGATCGGCCGTCTCTTCATGGCCGGCGTCCTGCCCGGTCTCCTGCTCACCACCATGTTTCTTGTCGCGATCGCAGCGGTAACGGTCCTGCGCCCGGAAGAAGGCCCCAGGGGGCCTCAATTCAGCTTGCGTGAAAAACTGGTCAGCCTGTTCCGGGCAACCGGCATCGGGGTGATCATCCTGATCACGATCGGGGGCATCTATACCGGCTTCTTCACACCGGTCGAAGCCGCCGGCGTCGGCGCTTTCTTCGCCTTCATCATGCTGATCCTGCGGGGCAAATGCACGCTGCCGGCGCTCTACCAGATCAGTTCAGAGACGCTGAAAACCACGGGAATGGCCTTCTTCATTCTGATCGGCGCGAATGTCTTCGCGCCCTTTGTCGCGCTCTCCCACCTGCCGGCGACAATTGCCGACGGCATGACGGGGCTTGCGCTGGGGACGTACGGCACCCTGTTCCTGATCCTGCTCGGCTACGTCATCCTGGGCATGTTCATTGAGGGGCTTTCGTTGCTGGTGATCACCCTGCCGATTGTCTTCCCACTTGTCACAGGCCTCGGCTTCGACCCGATCTGGCTCGGCGTCGTCATGGTGATCGTTCTGGAGATGGGCCTGATATCGCCGCCTGTCGGCGTCAACGTTTTTATCGTCAAGAGCGTGGTTCCGGACGTTCCGATCGAAACGATCTTTGCCGGCATCATGCCGTTCTGGCTGGCGATGATCGTCACCCTGGCCCTCATCGTCGCCTTCCCCGATATCGCGCTCCTGATACCCAACGCGATGTTTGATTAGGCAACGCTGCTGCCCGGTCCAGACCTCTGACCTTAAGGGTCCAAACGCAAATCTGATGCGCTCCAGCGCGCATGGGGTGTACAACCGTAATGCATTCAAATCGAACGCGCTTGATGCAAACCTGTCGCAAAGCAGCATGTGGCTCATTGCCCGTCTGTGCCCAGTTTGCGAGGTCGGTTTATGCGATTGTCAGCGCCGTCGGTGGCAGCCTTTTTCCTTCTGGTCGCTTGCAGCCCGCAGGATTCGAACGCTCCACCGCAGGACCCGCCCGTCAGGGGGCTGATCACGCAAACAATCGAGGAAACATCCGAAAGCACCGAGCGGAAGTACCCGGGTGTCCTGGAACCTTCGGAAATCACGTCGCTTTCCTTTGAGGTCGGCGGCAAGCTTGACGTTGTCAGTCTTGCGGTCGGACAGCGGGTTGTGGAAGGTGAACAGCTTGCCGTCCTCGACGACACCCAGTTCATCGTTTCCATCGAAAACGCGCGCGCCTCGGTGGACGAGGCGGCCGCGCTGCTCAAGCAGGCTGAGGACGATCTGGGCCGGCAGGAAACCCTCTTTGAACGTGGCGTGGTTTCCAAGGTCACCGTCGACAATGCCCGCACCGACGTCCAGACACGGCAGGCGCAGCTTGTCCAGGCGCAAAAGAGTTTGACGTCGGCTGAAGAAAACCTTGCTGACACCAAGATCTTCGCGCCCTTTGACGGCATCATCAACAGCGTCGACGCGGACTCCTTTGCAACGGTTGCCTCCGGCACCGTTATCACCTCGCTCTATGACGCCTCTTCCTACGAAGTCTCTTTCTCGGTGAATTTCGACACGGTCTCGCAGCTTGTCGTCGGCACACCGGCGACCGTCAGGCTCGCAGACGATCCCTCGATCGCACTCGCCGCGGTCGTCAACGAACTCGGCGAACGCGCTGATACGGTGTCGTCCTTTCCGGTGATCGTCGAACTCAGGGACAGCCATCCCCTGATCAGGGCCGGTATGGCGGTCGAAGTTTCCTTTGAATTCGCGCTACCTGCAGAGCAGGGCTATCTGATCCCGATGACGGCGGCGGTCAACGAAGGGCAGATCCCCGAAGACGCAGGGCCGGGCAGTGTCGTGCCCGTTCCGGTTTTTGTCTTCGACGCTGACACCGGAACGGTGCGCAAGCGCGAAGTCGTCATGGCAGGCATTCGGGAAAACAAGTTGCTGATCATCGACGGTCTTCAACCCGGCGAACGGGTTGCAATTGCCGGTGTCTCCTTCCTGCGTGACGGCATGAAAGTGAACCTGATCGAAGCGGAAGAATAGATGGATTTCCTCACGCGCTTCGGACTTGAAAAGTCCCGCATGACCTACCTGGTCATGACGCTCATCCTGATCATGGGTGTGACATCCTATCTGAACCTGCCCAAACGCGCCGACCCTGCAATCACCATCCGCACGGCTGCCGTACAGGCAACTTTCGACGGCATGGCACCGACCCGGATCGAAGACCTGATCGCCATCCCGATTGAACGAAAGATCCGGGAGATCGGCGAAGTCGAAGACATCGAGACCATCATCACCAACGGCCAGGTGCTCTTCTACGCAAACCTCTATGACACTGTTTATGGGGCGGATATCGAAAGCGCCTGGGAAGACCTGCGCAACAAGATGAACGATGTTGTCGTCGAACTGCCGGAGGGAACCGACGGTCCGTTCGTCAACACCGACTACGGCGATGTCGCGATTGCAACTGTCGCGCTGACGGGTGACGGTTTCGATCTGGCCTATCTGGAAGACGTCGCAGAAGATCTCAGGCAGGACCTTTACCGCGTTCCGGGCATCACCAAGGTCACGTTTTTCGGCGAACAAGACGAACGGATCTGGCTCGACCTCGACACGCGCAAACTCGCGTCCATCGGCGTCCAGCTCAATCAACTCCTGGAGGATCTCCAGGCACAGAACGTCATCTTGCCCGCCGGCGAAATCGATGCGGGTGGCACGAGTATCGTCCTGGAGGCCAATGGGGACTTGAGTTCGGTCGAGGAAATCCGGGGCGTTCTGACGAAGGTCAGCGGCCTGTCAGGATATGTCCGTCTGTCCGATCTTGTTGAAGTCAGGCGCGGTTATGTGGATCCGAAGGACGCCCCCGTTTTCTTCAATGGTGAGCCGGCGGTTCTCCTGAGCCTTGAGATGGCCGATGCCACAGACATTCAGATCCTCGGTCAGGAGCTGGCAAAGCGCCTTGTCGAATTCGAGAATACCCAGCCGATCGGCATTTCGGTCAACGTCTCCACGTTCCAGGAAACAAACGTTACCGAAGCGGTGTCGGGAGCTCTGTCGAATGTCGCTCAGACGTTTGCAGTCGTCTTCCTGGCAATGCTGCTTTTCCTCGGCTTTCGCGCAGCAGTGGTCATTGCCAGCATCGTTCCGTTCACCATCGGCTTTGCACTCGCCAGCATGGGCCTCATCGGCGTCGATGTCGAACAGGTTTCCATTGCCGCAGTCATCATTTCGCTCGGGCTCCTCGTCGACAACGGTCTCGTCGTCGTGGAGGACATCGAAGGGCGCATCAACTCCGGCGAAAGTCCACAAGAAGCGGCCATCGACGCGGGAGGCCAATATGTCATCCCACTGGCCGCCGCTTCCATTACCACCGTCTCGGCTTTCATCCCCATGCTGCTCATGAATGGGGTCGAAGGCGAGTTCGCGTTCTCGCTCGGAGCCGTCGTCGCGTCGATGCTCCTGGGGTCGTGGCTGACGGCTCTTTACATCCTTCCCTTTCTCAGCGTCCGTCTGCTGAAACAGAAGCCGAAGAAAAAGACCGGAAAATCCTGGCTACTGCGCTTCTACGCCGGTCTGACACAACGCTTGCTCCCTTTCGGCATTCCGATCGTTGTCCTGACCTACGCGGCGGTCGGCTTTAGTGCCACCCAGTTCTCACAGGTAAAATCCGAAATGTTCCCGCTCACGGAACGCGCGGATTTCCTGATCTACATGGATATGCCGAAAGAGGCGGCGATTTCCGAAACGGAGCGTCAGGCACTCGCTGTGAACCAGTGGCTCATGGACGAGACCATTAACCCGGGCGTCGTTTCAACGACGGTTTTCGTGGGTGAAGGTGGGCCAAGGTTTTATCTTTCGCTGAACCCCGCCGACCCGGACCCGGCAAGCGCTTTTTTCGTGGTCAACACGACAACCTTCGAACAAGCGAAGGAAACGGTGGAACGGGCGCGCCGCGTTTTCGTCGCGCAGTTTCCGGCCGCGCGCTTTCGCGTAACGCGGCTCTCAAACGGTGGCGGCGAAGCCGGGCTGGTGGATGTGGAAATCAGCGGCCCCGATGCGGACACGCTCCTTGCGGCCGGCGCGACGGTCGAAGCGGCGTTCGCTCAAGCGCCCGACGTGGTCAAGAACGAGAGCGACTGGGGCAACAAGGTCCTGAAAGTCGTTGTCGACATAGCCCAGGACAAGGCCCGGGAGTTCGGGGTGACATCGGAAGAAATCTCCGGCGTCATGGACTCCTATTTCTCAGGGACGATCTATTCGACATTCCGCGAGGGAGACGAACAGATCCCGATTGTCCTGCGTGCGTCCAGGAACAATCGAGACAGTGTCGAGGACCTTGCAAACCTGTCGATTGCAGCAAATGGAGAACTGATTTCAATCGACCAGGTCGCCGATTTCCGTCCGCAGCTCGAGTATTCGGAGATCAGGCGCGAAAACCAGGTCCGGCAGATCATCGTTTCGGCGAAAAGCGACAGCATGGCAGCAAACCAGCTTCTGGAACTGGTCCAACCAACATTGGACGATCTGAACCTCGGCGAAGACTACTCGATCAAGATCGGTGGTGAGCTCGAAGACAATGCGGACGTCAATGACCAGTTGGCGGGCAACCTGCCCTATGCCGTTGGCGTAATGATCCTTGCATTGGTCTTCCAGTTCAATTCGATCCGCCGCACCCTCATAACCTTCATGACAATCCCGATCATTCTGATTGGTGCTCCCTTTGCATTGATGATGGCGGACCACCCGATGTCTTTCTTCGCGATCCTCGGCTTGATGTCGCTGATGGGGATCATCATCAACAATGCGATCGTTCTCATCAATCAGATCGACATCAATCTGGCGACGATGAACGTGAAGGAAGCCATCGTGACCGCTTCCGAACAACGGGCACGGCCGGTTATTCTAACCTCGCTGACGACGGTGGGCGGTCTCATTCCCATGGCAATAAATGGCGGGGCGCTGTTCGAGCCGATGGCGACCATCATGATCGGCGGTCTGGTCGTTGCCTCTCCACTGACCCTGATCTTCGTGCCGAGCGTCTGCTACCTTCTCATGCGAAACGAGAAGCCGGTGACAGGAGCACCTGTTCCAGCACAAGGCGGCACCTAGTAGTCCACGGATTCGACGGGGTGTTCTTTTAGGAACTCCAGAAATGTCTGGACCTTGGCGCTTCTGTGCCGATCGACGTGGGTCACAAGCCAGAGATTCAGGGACCAGTCCGGATCCGACCTTACAAGCTGGTTCAGACCGGGTATGCGCGCCGCTCGCTCCCGTGGCAGGAACCCCAGTCCGACACCCGCCTCAATGGCATTAAAGACACCGATCGGATCATTGCTCAGGAACGCAACATTTTCCTCCGGAACCTGATTGCGCAGCCAGGCATAAAAGTCCGGAAGGTAGTCCTCGTTGTCTGCAAGCGCCCATCTGTTTGCGGCAAAAAGATCTTCCTTCACCACATCGCCGTGGTTCTGCACATAGGTCTGACTGCAATAAAGCCCAAACTGGATGGTCCTGAAGGGTTGAACCACGTTATCCGGCTCATCGGGTTCCTTGCCAAGCCGAATGGCGACATGCGCTTCACCATAGTCAAGCCGCAAGACACGGCGCTCGGCAATGAACCTGACAGTTATTTGCGGGTGGCTCTTTTGGAACTCCCTTATTGTCGGCAGCAGGAACAGAAGGAGCGGACCGTCAGCCGTCAGAATGATATCACCTGTCAGCCCCGCTTCTCCGGACCTGGCGCGCGTTGCAAATTGCCGGAAACGTTCATCTGCCAGGGCGGCCACATTCAAAAGGTCCGTTCCAACCTCAGTGGCGACATATCCCCTTGCACTTCGAATGAAGAGTTTTTCACCCAGGAGTGCTTCCAGGGCATCAATGTGTCGAATGACAGTCGCCCGATGAATCTTCAAAACATCCGCCGTAGCGCTGACCGTTCCGCACCTCAAAAGCTCATAAGCTGTGCGGATTTCATTCCAGTTTTCCATGGGCCCCTTCAACTTTTTTGCGCCTGTTATCTAGTTGGACTGCAAAAAGTGTCAGGACTGCAAATTCGCGCAGCCACTGCGCATCGCAGCACATTTACGTACAGGTTTACATTTGTATCATCCAGGGTCAGGACCCACTAAATTGGATGAACTGGTGCCGCCATATTCAATGCCAGGCAGTCTGACCCATGAAGTCTGAGAGGGCACTCATCAACACCGCACAGTTGATGAGACCGCCATTTGCGGAACGGCGGCTGAACGCGGATCGGGTGAGCCTGTTGGCACTCCAACCCGGTCTTGCAATCCTTATTTTGGCACTGTTTTTGGCTGCTTGCGCGGGGCGTCCTGCCGAGTTCGCGTTCTATGACGCGACTGAAGCCGAAGGAACCTCGGTCGAAATACTCGCGGTCACGCCACGAAAACCGGTGGACGACCCGACGCTGCGATACGGCGGCGGTCGAAACTCTGAGCTGTCCTATGCCGACATCGGCGTCTGGGTTCCTGAAAATCGCGATCTCGGAACGATAAGAACACCCTCACGCGCGCCCGACCCTTCCATTGAATTTGGCATAACCTCGTTTCGGGATGTCGCCTCGCGGCGGGACGCGCTTGCGATTGTCAACGCGCAACTTCGGCGCCTGCCGCCCTCCGACCGGATCGTCATGATTTTCATTCATGGCTACAACGTCTCTTATGTCTCGGGAGTTTACCGGCAGGCTCAGCTGATCCACGACTTCAAACAGCCCGTGGTTGGCATTCACTACTCGTGGCCGTCAGCAGGCAAAACCAGCGCTTATCTGTATGACAGGGACAGTGTCCAGTTCGCCCGCGACGGTTTGCAGGAAACCATCGAGCTGGCCGCCCGAAGTGATGCACGGGCGGTTGCGGTCGTGGCACATTCAATGGGGACGCTCCTGACCATGGAAGCTGTGCGTCAGCTTGCCCTATCGAAGAAGGCAGCAGTTCTCAAAAGGATCAGTCCACTCGTGCTCGCGTCTCCCGATATCGACCAGGACGTGTTTGTGTCACAGATTTCGGTGCTTGATCCCAAACCGGATCCGTTCGTTGTTCTGGCATCCCGAAAAGACAAGGCGCTTAAACTCTCAAGGGATCTGCGCGGTGGCACATCCCGGATCGGCCAGGGCGACAACATTGAGGACCTACAGGAGCTCGGCATCACCGTACTTGATCTGTCCGAGATCAGCGACGGCAAGGACGGTGCCTCCCATGCGACCTTTGCGAATTCGCCAACCCTCATCAGAATGATCCAGTCAGGCGCGATTTCTCCCAACACACTGCCGGAAAACAGGGAAGCCTTCGCCCAACGCGTTGGCGACAGCGTCGCAGACATGCTTTTCCTCGGCAATTGAGCGGACGGCCTCACCCACGCCCTGAAGGGCCCGCGGACGCCCGTTTTTCATTCCTGATACAATTGATACATTCGGCAATGCCAAACTGATAACTTGGCCCCTTATGAAGAATTGGGCGGTCTGTCTTTCCCGATAGGAGCGGACAGCCGGCAGGATGAGTGGGTAGTGATGTTACGCAAGGTCGAAGGTGGACCTGTCGGCCAAAACGCCGGCGTCCCGGACAACGCAGATGAATTGGCCATGCTGCAGGAAGCCATGGGGGCCCTGCGCGAAGGCTTCGCCCTGTTCGATGCCGGTCTGCAGTTCCGGATGTGCAATGAAACGTTCTCTGATCTCGCCTGTTCCCCCGATATTCCTCCGCCGCAGGTAAACGAAAGCGCAGAGAGCTTGTTGCACAGGCTCTTTTCAAGCGGCCTGTTCCTGTTTCCCGACAACACGGACATCCGGGCGTTCAGTTCCGCCGCCGTCGACGTCTTCAGCGAATGTGTCAAGGACATCAGGTTGCGGCGGAGAGATGGCCGTTGCGTCTTGATGTCATGCCACCGAACCGACAGCGGCGGTTATCTGATCTCCTGTTCGCCAATTGACCAGGCAGACACGTTTGCGTTCCGCGACGAACACGATCATGCCAACGCGCGTTTGCGTGATGCGGTTGATGCGCTCGAAGAAGGCTTTGTCCTTTATGACAGTGAAAAACGCCTGGTTTTCGCAAACAGCCGTTATGCCGACATGCTCGGTCCTTACAAGTCCCTTCTGGTTCCCGGCACGCCCATGCTGGAGATCATTGGCGAAACCATCCGCGGAGGGCAAATCTGGATCACAAGGGGGCCGGAGGACGGTCTTCCCGGCATTCTGCGCGCCCTGGAGCAACTGGGCAGCCTCAAGGTGGAAGTTGCTGTTGCAGACGGCACCGAAAAAGAAATTTCCGTTACAAAACTGACCGATGGCGGCATCGTCGGGACCGTGCTCGACATCACCCAGCAAAGAACAACACAGGCGCGGGCGCGCGAGCTCCTGAACGATGCCATTGAGGGCGTCGATTTCGGCCTCGCTCTGGTTGACGATGATGAACGGCTGGTCTTTGCCAACAGGAAATTCCGGGAACTCGGCGATCCAAACAACAATCTCCTGACGGCCGGGCGCACCATGCGCGAAATCCATGCCGACGCCATCAAAACGGGTCTGTTTCCCTTGCCGCCCGGTGTTCCCGCAGAGGCCGTGCTCGACGAACTGGATCTAACGCTTCGGCACGCCATGAAGGGGTTCCCGATTCCCAACAATCATGGCAGCACGCTTGTCGGAAATGTCTACGAAACGGCGCTTCAGGGCCGATTGCTCACGATCGAAGACGTGACCGGACAAGTCAGGGCGGAGCGCCTGTTCACCGACGCGGTTGCCCGCCTTCCCGTCGGCGTCGCGATCGAAGGTCCCGACGGGCAGTTCACCCATTGCAACGATGCCTTTGCTGCGCCTTTCCACCTGAACTCCAAGGAGATCCTGGAACTCACCGACGTGGAGCGCATTGCGCTCCTCGCGCCGCAAATCTCTGCGATCAAGGGCAAACCGGTGGAAGGCAATGCGGCAGAAGTCTTCAAGCAGGCAGTCAGACTGCAGCGCGCGACGCTGATGCCGTTCGAAGTCAGCTTCAAGGACGGTCGGCACTACATCGTCGAGCGCGCCGTGACCGAGGATGACGGCCGGGTTGTCGTCGTGACCGACATTACCGCGCTTAAACGGGCCGAGACCAAAAGTCTTGAAGTTCTGAACGATGCCATCCAGTCCCTCGACGAAGGCCTGGTTCTGTTCGACGGCGACCTGAATTTCGTCATGGCCAACCGCCGCTGGTACGAATTCTTTTTCAGCGAAATTGCGCGCCCGGAAGGCAACGAGAACATCGTTCCGATGATGGACCGGATCTTCGATGGCGGTGTCATGCTGATCCCGGAGGATACGAACCGGCACGACTACACGGAAAAACTCATCGGATTGATCCGTGGCTACAGAAAGAGGGAAACAATCAGGCTCGCCGACGGCACGATTTTCCTAGCCTCGGCACACAAAACCGAGCTGGACGGCTACCTTATTTCGTTTACGGACATCACCGAACAGCGCAAAGCCGAAGAAGAACAGCGCGAAGCCGATCTGCTTTTGCGCACGATTGTCGAAGCCTGTCCGGCGAACTTCCTGGTGTCGCGCGTCGAGGACGGCAAGATCATCTATTGCCCGCCGGCATCGCGCGAACGCTTCGGCAAGATCGAGACGACCCTGAGTTTCTTCCTGACACCCGATGATCGGAAAAAATATCTGGCGGAGTTGCTTCCAACCGGTGCCCTTGACGATTACCGGGTGCAGTTCCGGCGAGCCGATGGTTCTATCATGCAGGGCCTGACCGCTGCACGCGTCACCGACTACAAGGGTGAGGACGTGATCGTCTCGTCGACACGCGACATTTCCGATCAACTGGCGATGCAGGAAGAACTTCAGAAGCAGCGCGAAATCGCACATCAGAACGAGAAACTCTCCGCGCTGGGAGAGCTTCTTGCCGGGGTCGCACACGAACTTAACAACCCGCTTTCCATCATTGTGGGCTACGCACAGATGCTGGAAGGCAAGCTGGAGGATCCGGTGCTTTCAAAGCGGGTCGACCGCATCGCCCAGGCGGCAGACCGGAGTGCGCGGATCGTCAAGACATTCCTGGCGATGGCGCGGCAGAAGCCGGCCAAGATCGAACAGTGCTCGCTAAACGAAATCGTCACTGTTGCCCACGAAGTCGCCGGCTATGGACTGCGTGCCAATGGAACGAAGGTAGTCACCGAACTGGACGACGACCTCCCGCTTGTTTCCGGCGACGGCGACCAGCTCGTGCAGGTCTTCACCAATCTGATGGTCAACGCGGAACACGCGCTTGCACCGATGGGCGAAGAAGGCGTTCTGACATTCCGGTCGTTTTACGATGTCGACAGCGATCACGCGGTCATCGAGATCAGGGACAACGGTCCCGGTATTCCCGAGGATCTTCAGGCGCGCATTTTCGAACCGTTTTTCACCACCAAGGATGTCGGCGAGGGTACGGGCGTGGGTCTTGCTTTCAGCCACCGCATCATCGACACGCATGGCGGCATTCTGGACGTCGTCTCCAACCCCGCGAGGGGAACCAGCTTTTTTGTGCGCCTTCGGGCAATCAAACCGGATGCAGGGCAGCGCCTCGAAAGCGAAGCAACCGCCGAAGCCTTGACAAAACAACGGGTTCTCATCATCGACGACGAACCTGCCGTCGGTGAACTCATCAACGACCTGCTCGTGGAGTTGGGTTGCGAACCGACCCTGTGCGCAGATGCGCGTGAAGCGCTTTTGCAGCTGACCCACAAGCCATTCGACATCATCATCAGCGACTTCAAGATGCCGGGTATGAACGGTGAGGAATTTTACCGGGCCTTGCAGAAACGGCTGCCCGCTTATGCAGACCGGATTGGATTTGTAACAGGCGATTCCATGGGCAAAGCAGTCACGCGCTTCCTGACTGAGAGCCAGCGTCCCTTTATTGAAAAACCGATTACCGCAGAAGAACTGGAAGCCCTGGTCAAGCGGTTATGCGCAGGAGACAACCGGTCATGAACACGATGCCGGACAACAGGAGCATTCTCGTTTGTGACGACGAGCCGCATTTGCGCGAAATGGTGGCGGAGTATCTGAGCGAGCGCGGCTATGGCGTGACAGAAGCATCCGATGCCAACGAACTGAAATCGCGCCTGGAGACGACACAGCCGGACCTTATCGTACTGGACGTGAACATGCCTGGAACCGATGGGTTGACCGCACTGCGCGAGCTCCGCGCAACATCCGAAATCCCGGTCATCATGTTGACCGCCGCAAGCGAAGTCATCGACCGCGTCATCGGCCTTGAAATGGGTGCCGATGACTATGTCGGCAAACCCGTTGATTTGAGGGAACTGGAAGCGCGGATCAAGGCCACGTTGCGCCGCCAGAACCTTGTGAATGTTGAACTGGAACAAAAGGAAAAGATTGGCGGAACAGTCGGCTTCGGCACCTGCCGCCTGGATCTGGACGGAGCAAAACTGTTCGGAAAGGACGGTGAAGAGATCCCGATCACCGCCATGGAATTCAGCCTGCTGCGCGTCTTTGCCGAAAACCGGGGACGCGTCCTCAATCGCGACCAGTTGCTTGAACAGGCCCATGACAAGGGATGGGAACCGTTCGACCGCTCCATCGACCTTCGTATTTCAAGGCTCAGAAGAAAGATCGAACTCAATCCGACAAAACCGGAAACAATCCGGACCGTGCGTGGCATCGGCTACGTATTCGACTAGAACCCTCTCCACGTTGCCCCATCAACGTAAAAAAGAAACCCCGCGGCTGTAACCGGCTGCGGGGATTTCTTTGCCGTTCAGTCCCGCTTGCTGCGGCGAAGGCTGCGCGTTTGAAACACCCTGTCGCCTCATCCAATTCTTGGCGGTTCTGATACCGAAGAAGCCCTGACCCCGCCATGCCCGGTGCAAGCGGCCTTGCCGCTGATCGCACTCCGTGGATCGAGATTGAAAACCGTCCCGTCCATGCATTCCACGATCCGGTCGCCAGCGAATGACGTCCCAGGCTGGAACATGACCACAGCGGCACCTATCGTCAGGGCTGTTAGCGCCGCCGCAAAGGATCCGTGGGCTTTCATGTTGCGTTTCACCTCTGTTTCGTTGGGCCCGCCGACATGTTTGGCAGGGATCATGCCGTCCGGGCAGCAGGGTTTCCTGCCGCCCACAGGACCTGGATTGTCGTCAATCAGACAAGAAAGAAGTCGTTCTCCGAAAGCGCGATATGGCCAAGCAGCGAAAACGACATGTCACCCACAAGGTCGCCGTCGTCGCGGACATGCACATTAGTGACGTCCCCGAAACCATCGCGCTGCGTGTGTTCGAAATAAACCTCTGCCCCGGGCGCATTAGAAAATCCGGATTGCTCGCCCATGTAGGAGGCTGCAAAACCCTGGATGACAAGCAGGTCTTCTCCGGAAACAAAGTCCTCGATGAGATCCACTGCACTGGACGCGCCGCCGCTGTCACCGGGACTGAAGTAGAACGCATCAACGCCAGCGCCACCGGCCATGGTGTCACCAAGCGTTCCTGCGCCGTTCTGACCACCGGTGATGTGATCGATGCCGTCGCCGCCGTTGATGATATCGTTGCCGAACCCGCCGGAGATGATGTCTGAGCCTTCACCGCCGAGGATCGTGTCGTCACCAGAGCTTCCGTCCAGTTCATCGTTGCCGGAACCGCCATCAAGGTAGTCATCTCCGAAAAAACCGAACAGCCGGTCGTTGCCGACGGAGCCATAAAGCGAGTCATTTCCCAGGCCGCCTTGAAGCAGGTCGTTGCCGGTGCCGCCATGGATGGTGTCATCTCCGAGGCCGCCTTCAATGTCGTCGTTGCCGGATCCGCCGAACAGGTTGTCGTCGCCGTCGTCGCCGAAGATCAGGTCGCGGCCACCTTCGCCCATGATCTGATCGTCGCCGCTGCCGCCCTCAATCCGGTCGTTGCCCTCACCCGCCCAGATCCAGTCCCGGTCGCCATTTCCTTCGATCCGGTCATTGCCGTCGCCACCGAGGATGAAGTCCTTGCCATGCCCGCCCTTCAGGCTGTCGTTGCCGGCACCGCCGTCCAGCATGTCGTCGCCAACATCACCGACGAGAACATCGTTGCCGACTTGTCCATAAAGCGCATCGTCGCCGCGCCCGCCCTGTATGAGATCGTTGCCGAAGCCGCCGTACGCCGTGTCGGCGCCATCGAACAGGAAAATGTCATCGTCGCCCCAAAGGCCGTAGGCGATGTCTTTGCCGTTTGTGCCGTTGAAGAAATCGTCGCCGTTCCAATCGACCCAGATATTGATCGGCACAATTTCGGCAACGTCCCACCAGGGGTTCTGGATCAGGCCGCTGCCCGACGAACCGACAAACTGGGCAGTCTGCAACAATCCGGCGACAAAGCTGCCGCCTATACCGGATCGACCCAGCCAGACAGCGTCCGTTGCGGCAGAAGCATTTTCTTCCGAGGCCCCGCTGCGTTCTTCGGCAATCTCTTGAACCTCTTCTCGCAGGCGCGAGGTCTCTACGGTGTCACTGTCTTGCCGACCGTCGCTCCCGCTGGTATCGAATCGGGCGGGTTCCTGCCCCCTGCGAGACCCGTCTGCGGTTGCGTCCTCAAAATCCAAGTGTTCTATGTGCGCGTCAGTCTCTTTGTCCTGTTTGCCGTCGCGGTCGCGCCGATCAGTTTCACGCGCTTCAAATTTCGACTTCCACCTGAATTTCGTTGCATGTCTCAGTGCCATTTACCTATGCCTTCCAGCGTTGTGCGGATTGCTGCCGCAAGCGTTTCAACGTGGCTGGAGCATTTGAACGACCCCATTGAACCACAGGGCCTATATCGGTTGGCAACATGTCTGCCAGGCATCGCGCGGGAAGGAATTGCGTAAAGATTGTACCTAAGTCGTCGCGTTGCGGGCAAAACCTGAAACGATTGATACGAAACAGACATAAGCCGCCGCTCTAAGGGCAGCACCGGCAGTGGCTAGGACTGAAAACATCGGCAATGGAGTGCGGCTGGCCAGTCAGGCAGCGCTTCAAGAACACGTCCTGATGCGCCGTCAGTTCAGCGTAAAATAGCCCTGTCCGGTGGCAATCGCCGCAACCCGGTCGCCGGTCATGGATCGGGTATTCGTCGGGTATCGATAGCGGTTGTCGAGAACAAGTGTCTGAGGGCCATCGACTTCCAGTGCCATATGACCTGCTCCCGACGCGGTTCGCAGGATCAGAAGCCGCGTGTCGGTGTCGCCATACCCGGCAGCCATCAGGACCGCCCGCTTAAGCAGCACATGATCTTCGCAATCACCGGCGCCCCTTAGAAGCGTTGCGAGCGGAGTTGCCCAGTGATCGTCGAATGACGGGTCCCGTTCATACCTGATGCTGCGGGAAAAAAGCTTCTGAACCAGCGCCGGCCGTTCCAGATGCGGCACGGAGCGGATGAGCGAGACCGTCTTCAGCCAGGTCGCGGCCCGCGGATCCCTGCAGGCACCTCTTTCGCAGGACGAAAGCCAGTCAGCTTCAACCGCCAAACGCGCCCTCGCCATTGCCCAGCGCCGTGCAAGGACCGTGTCTGATCGGCGTGTAAGTTTTGACGTCGGTCCGGTCAGCGCAACAGTCTGGAACGCATCGCCCGTACGGCCGGCCGCCTTTGCCGCCGTTACGTGATTGACGATATGAGCTGCGCGCTTAAGCTCTGCCGCCATGGCCGTTGCTCCGAAACCGGACCAAACGGCAATTAGCAAAATACACGCGCGCGCAAGTGACCACCGAAGGTCGCAAAAGATACGCATCGACATCTGCCCTGTTCAGGCGCGTCGATACTTGGTTATCTTTCTCTTAAAGCTTCCGATCGCGCCTTTATTATTGGCTTCAACAGATAGTCGAGCACTGTTTTATTGCCGGTTAAGATAGAAGCGCTTACCACCATTCCCGGTATTATTGGTAAATGGTTGCTTTCGGAGCCGAGCCAGTTCCGGTCAGTCCGGACGATAACCCGGTAAAAGGTTTCACCATCTTCATTGGATATGGTGTCGGCACCGATGCGTTCGACCACTCCGGGCAGGTCTCCATAGACCGTGAAGTCATAAGCGGTCACGCGAACGCGGGCCGGCTGACCGGGAAACAGAAACGCAACATCCTGCGGCCGGATCTGTGCCTCTATCAGCAACGTGTCGTCCAGCGGCACGATTTCCGAAATGCTTTCACCGGGTGAAACAACAGCACCGATGGTCGCCACCGAGAACTTGTTGATGATGCCGCGCACCGGCGCTCTCAACACGGTGCGCCTGACCTTGTCTTGCGCCGACTTGATTGTTTCATCCAGGATCGTCAGCTCGTTGAGTGTCTGCGTCAGGTCTTCATGTGCCTTGGCACGAAAGCCCAGAACGGCACTTTCCAGACGGGCCGAAGCTTCCGTGATCGCGGCTTCCGACCGCGGGATGGAAGCGTTCAGAAGCTCGACTTCAAGCTTGCCGCCTTGCGCCTCACGTTCAAGCCTCAACAGGTCCATCTTCGGAAAGGCGCCTGCTTCGGAGAGTTCCCGTGCCCGATCCAGTTCCTCATTGAGCAACCCTGAGGACAGCTGAACGCTGGCCAGCCGTGTTTCAAGCTCAACCTTTTCCAGTTGCCGCTGTGAAAGCTGCTGTTCGATGACCGACAATTCCTGCTTCAGGGCGGTCTCCCTGGCATCAAACAGGGCCAGTTCGCGCGCAGCCACCGGCTGGTCGCGCTCGTCTCCGTCAAGGACGAGAGGATTGCCCAAAGCTTCCGCGTCCAGACGCTTCGCCCTGATCTGCAGCGCGTCACGTTGCTTTTCCAGTTCTCCGAGATCGGCTGCAAAATCCGTATCGTCGATCCGGATCAGCGGTTCGCCGGCCTCAACGACGTCGCCTTCCCTGACAAATATCTCCGCAACGAGCCCGCCTTCCAAGGATTCAACCACCTGGATCTGGCTGGAGGGAATGACCCTGCCGTCACCCGTCGTCACTTCCTCTATTTCGGCAAAATACGCCCAGACCAGCAACGCGCCGAACAGCAGAAGCACGGCGAGCAGCAGCCCCCAGACACTGGCACTGCTGCGTCGGTCGAGTGCAGCTCTCACATCGTTTGCGAAATCCTCGTCAACCCGGGGCACGGCTGCCTCCCGTACCAGTGGAGTGCGCCTTGTAACCGGCTTGCGCACCCGCCTTCAGCCGTGCGACCACAACATCCTTCGGCCCGTCCATCAGGAGCTTGCCCTTGTCGAGCAGAAGAATACGGTCGACAAGATCGAGCGGCCCGTCCCGGTGCGTTGCAATGAACAGCGTTATCCCCTCGCCGGCAATCTGGCGCAGACGGTCGCAGAGCTGACGTTCCGACATGATATCCAGGTATGCGGTCGGTTCGTCGAGGCAGATGATCTTGGGAGATCTGATCAGGCATCGAGCAAGGGCAACGGCCTGGCGCTGCCCACCCGACAAACTGCGGCCTCGCTCTTCGATATGCATGTCCAGGCCGTCGGGATGGCGTGCGGAAAAGAAATCGACGCCGGCCAATTGAACGGCCCTTTCAAGATCGGACGAAGACGCATAAGGCGCACCGATCAGAATGTTTTCGCGCAGTGTTCCGGTGAAGAGTTCGGCATCCTGAAGACACAGGCCAACCGTTGCGCGCACATCGGCAGCCGAGAACTGCCGGGTGTCGATACCGCCGAGAAGATAGGTTCCGCTTTGCGGTTCGTACAATCCCGACAGAATGCGAACCAGCGAGCTCTTGCCCGATCCGACACGCCCGATAATGCCGATCTTCTCGCCCGCCTCGGCGGCAAAGCTGATGCCGTCGAGTGCAGGCACGCCGCCTCCCGGATAAGTCAGGGAAACGCTCTGAAAGGTAATCCCGCCATTGGCAGAAGAGGCGATATCGCGTGCGGTCGTTCCCGTTTCCGTTTCCGACTTCATAAGGGCATCGAGACTACGCAGCGCGTTTCGGGCATGGAGCAATCGCGCCAGTGTCTGGGAGATATTGTTCAGGGGAGCAAGGACGCGCCCGGCCAGAATATTCGCCGCGATCAGGGCTCCGACCGTAATCCTGCCCTCCAGGACCAGGAACACACCCCAGACCACGATCACAATCGAGACCAGTTGGAAGACAACGCCGGTAAAAGAGGCGGCGATGTTGGCCCAGTAACGCGCCTTTGTGGTCGAACGGCTGGCAGCGGCGACGGCCCTGTCCCACGCCCGGCGAAACCAGCTTTCCCCGCCGCTGACCTTGATCGTCTCCAGAGAAGACACGGTTTCAACAAGAACCGACTGCCGCCGCGCGGCATCGGTCTGGCTTTCCGACAGCGCTTTTGAGAGCGGGATCTGAACGCAGCCTGTTACCGCAATGACGATCGGAATCGCGAGTGCCGGCACCCAGGCAAGCGGACCGACCAGAAACCACATCACCCAAACGAAAATACCGATGAACAGAAGGTCGGTCGCGGCAATGACCGTCGAAGAGGTCAAGGCGTCGCGAACGGAATCCAGATCCCTGACCTGGTTGGCAACTGCGCCGGTCGACGCCGGCCTGCCGATCATCTTGAGCCTCAGGAAGTGGTCAAACAGCCGCCCGGCGACAGCCATATCGACACGCCGGCCGGTCTCGTCAACGATCTGCATGCGCAGCATCTTGAAGAGGAAATCGAAAAGAAACGCGATCAGAACGCCGAGTGTCAGAACCCAAAGCGTCGGAATGGCCAGGTTCGGGATCACCCGGTCGTAGACGTTCATGATGAACAAGGGACTGGCCAGCCCGAGGAGGTTGCCGATCAGCGCCGCGACAACGACCTGCGTATAGTTGGGCCAGAACCTGCGCACCGCGCTCCAGAACCAGTCCCTCGGTGTTTCAGGTGGTAAATCCCGTTCGGTCTTGCGGGACGCCAGACTGACGAAAACGACGACCGGCAGTTTCGGCCCGATGAGGTTTTTTGTCTCCACCTCCCGGATCCCGCCCGGCGCTTCGCTCTGGATTTGAACCGTTCCCCGGTCGCGGTCGATCTTCTCCACCACGACCGCAGGTTCTCCCTCCACGAGCATGATGACCGGCAGGGTCACGTTGGGAACCGCAGACAGATCACGCTGTTCGATCCGGACCACCAGACCCAGCCGGCGCGCGGCTTCATCCAGACCGCTGACCGGCAAACCGCCTTCTGTCATGGGAAGACCGCGGGAAAGCTCCGCCTTGTTGGCAACCAGTCCGTGATACCGGGCAACATGGATCAGGGCTTCAAGAAGGCCGTTGGACACACCGGCTTGACAGTCAGCGTTATCAGACGCCTCGTCGCCGCTTTCGGTACCGCTAAGGTGACTTTCCAATCGGACTGTAGGCTCCCTGCCGTCCACGTTTGCCGTCTCACCACTTGCGCAGCGGTTCGATCAGTCCCCTGGACCCCACGAACCAGGGAACTTCCCCGGGTCCCGTCTGACTTTCAGGCGGTGCTGCAACACCGAAGGATGACAGCAGGCTACCAGTGGAAGCAAGAAGACGATAGCGGGAAAACACAGCTATGGTTTCCGAGCTGATCAGTTGCACATGCGAGGTGAACGCTGAATTCTGCGCGATCAGGAGGTCGAGGAGATCGCGAAGCCCGGCTTCATATTCCTTCTCGTAGCTCGCGATCACTGCGTCTGCCGCAACAGTCTGTTCCTTCAGGGCTTTGAGACGAATGTCGTTGGCAACGATATCGCTCCAGGATCTGCGGACGCTTTCGTCGACCGTGCGTCGAAGCTGATCGAGCTGCATCTTGCTTTCGGTGACCTTTTCTCCGAGCTGGCGCCGCTTACTTGTATCTATGGTCCCGTTGAAAAGGTTCCACGACATGGTCATGCGTACGGCAAATTCATTGTTCCGGCCCGGTGTGCCATCAAGATCTTCCCCGACCGAGGCAACACCTTCCACACCCACACTCGGAAGAAACAGCGACTGGGACTTGTCGAAATCGGCGGTTGCCGCATCGACGTCGGCTGTACCGGCCCGCAGCGAGGGATGATTGCCGCGCGCAGTCGCAATGGCTGTTGCCTCGCTCTGTGGCAGGGATTTCGGCCGCCGGGGCGTTTTGAGAGCGGGCGGCGCGACGCCGATAACATTCTGAAACCGCGCGTTGGCGGCACCGAGTTCCCGAAGGACATCTGCACGCACTGCGTGAACGGCTGCAACCCGTTCTTCCGCCTGGCGTAATTCGCTTTCGGTGGCCGACCCGCCCTGGACCTTGGTTCGAACGATCCCAAGCAGCCGCACATGTTCGCGGACATTCAGATCCGCAGCCCGCAGGATCCGATGATGGCGGAAAACATCGAGAAAGGCCTCGGTCGCATCGAGACCGATCAGCTCCGCACGCTCCATGACCCTGGCGGCAGATCCGTCGACCCGCGCAGACTGGCGGTAAATCTCGTTGGCCCGGGCAAACCCGTCAAAGAACACCTGCCTTGCGATCAAGGTGGCGTCCCTGGCATTCCGCCATTCCCGGTTCTCGGTCACTTCAAGTGAATTCGGCCTGTCGATAAACTGTGCGCCAAACGACGCCTCCAGATCCACCTTGGGGAGATAGGCACCCTGCGCCTGATCAAACTCCGAATCGACTGATCGCCGATTGGCCGCGGCAGCCAGCACTTGCGGGTTGGTTGTGACGGCGCGTGTAACCGCCTCTTCCAGAGACATTGCTCGCGCTTCGGAGATCAGAAGACTTGCAGAAACGGCAGTAAGCAACAAAAAGTATAAATCGCTTGATCTACGTATGATCAATTGCAAAAGGCCAAAAGACAACCTTCCGCATACGCGCCTCGACTTACCACTGCACAACATCTACCCTGCCCAACACCAACAAATAAATCTAACTGAACCCGCCTCTACCTGCTGCAATTATCTTACTTAACGTCACCTTCGTTGTCCAACTCGGAAAGATTCGTATATTTTTCAACCCACTCAATAACCATACCGCAGTTTATTTGGACGCAGCAAAGATTTTTTGTTAAAAAAGTGTTACTGCCATTGATAGTCTTAGTGACCGCTTTTACTGCAGTTTTTTAACCATCTGATGAGCGTGGGTCGTGTCGAGCATTTCGTATGCCGAAAATATAGCGTCGGGTACAGCAGATGCGCTGGTTGTATCGGCCACGGACGCAGCTGCGCCGCTGCCGAATGCTGAGCTCGTATTCAGCGGTGATTACGCGCGCCTGGGCTCCCACCTGCAGATCAGTCACCCGGACCACGGCACGCTGAGAATTGTCGATTATTTCGCGCAGGACAACCTGCCCAATCTGTTGACCTCCAACGGCGCCATGCTCGACGGCGACACGGTGGCGCGGCTGGCCGGACCGGTTGCACCGGGCCAGTACGCCCAGGCAGGCGCCGGCCTTGCAGCCGCACCTATAGGCAATGTCCAGACGGCATCGGGCGAGGTCACCGTCCAGCGAACGGACGGAACCACGGTCACGCTGTCAACGGGCGACCCGGTGTTTCAGGGCGACGTCGTCCAAACAGGTGGGGACTCATCCCTCATCATCGTTTTCGTTGACGAGACGCTGTTCTCGCTTTCGGCCGACGCGCGCATGGTTTTGGACGAACTGGTCTATTCACCGAACGGTTCCGACAATTCCATGGTCATGAACCTGGTGCAGGGCAGTTTCGTTTTCGTAACCGGACAAGTGGCCCCCACCGGCGACATGCGCGTTGAGACGCCGACCGCCACGATGGGCATTCGCGGAACAACACCGATCGTCCAGATCGATGCCGTGAACGGGGCGACCAGGTTCGGCCTGTCCGTTGACCCCGACGGCCCGCTCGGGTCCTATCAGCTCTTCGACCGGTTGACGGGGCAGTTGCTCGGCACTGTAAACACGACAGATAGCACCACTTTGGTTGAGTCGATCGGTTCAGCGCCCGTCGTGACCCCGAAGTCCCCGGGCGATATCAGTGTCGAACAAAACCAGCTTCAACAGGCATTCAATGCCTACAGGGATGCCGGACTGGGTCAGTCCAATAACAATGACGGCGACGGGTCGCAGGATGATGAGCCGAACCAGACCGATGCCGGTCCCCCGATCGAGCCTATAAATCCGGACCTTTCCCCGCTTGGCGGCGAGAACGGCGGCCTCGATGGCGACGGTTCCGAAACGCAGAACAACGAGAGTGGTCTTGAACTCCTGGCCCCGAGTGCGCCGACACCATCGGACTCTTTCCAGTCCCCGGGCGGGTCCTCGACCCCGCCGCAAAACAACAACAACAACGACGATGACCAGTCTTCGCTTCCCCCGAGCGACGATCTGGCTCTGTTCCTGCCGCCGACAACGCCGATTACATTTGAAGATCAGTCCTTTGACATTACCGGCCTGACAATCGAAGTCCCAGGAGACGGCATCAGCACGGTCACGATCATAGCGCGTTCCACCATCACGCTTGCCCAGGTCGACGGGCTGACATTCACGCTTGGCGATGGCTTCAACGACGAACAGATGACGTTCACCGGAAGCGAAGCGGACATTAACGCCGCCCTTTCCGGCCTGACCTATACCCCCTCGCCGAACGCTGAAGAAGGTGGCCTGAACATTACCGTGAGCTTCGGGCAGTCAAGCATTGAAGCCGACCTTCCCATTGCGATCGAACCTGTTCCCGACCCTCCAGTGGCTTTCGATATTGCCGTCAAAGTCACTGAGAGCGGAACCACGCTGCCAACGCCTTTTCTTGGCGAAGACCCTGACCCGGGCGACACTCTCGCGCTTGAGTCCTTTACGGAACCGGCGCTCGGCGAACTGACCGTCTTCAACGACGGAACGTTTTCTTTCGACACCAATGGCGAATTCGAAAGCCTGTCCGCCGGGGCCACGCAAGATATCACCTTCGAATATTTCGTGGTGGACAGCACCGGTCTCGTTTCGCTGGAACCGGCCATCGTCACAATCACGGTGACCGGTGAAAACGACGACCCGGACCTTGAGGTGTCACAGCCAATCGGCTTCGTCGAGGCAGAAGACGCCTCGAACCAGCAGCTCTTTGAGACCGGAACAATTGCAATAAGCGATGTGGACGAGCGGGACACGCACACTGTCAGTTTCGTTTCAAATGGGACACCTGTCTGGAATGGCGGCGATCTTGGCTCCGTTGCGCCTGGCCTTGCTGCTACATTGCTGGCTGGCTTCAGCCTTGATCTGCAGAACGGCAACGGCTGGCGCTTCGACACCACCGCCGATCTCGATTTCCTGTCTCCGGGTGAAACGATCACCTTCTCCTACACGATAACGGTTGACGACAACGCAGGCGGCGTCGACAGCGAAGTCATAGAATTCGTAATCACCGGTACAGAAGATGCGCCGATGATTGCCGGCGACCTCAGTGGCACAGTGCAGGAAGACGGCGATCTCGTCGCCTCGGGCCTTCTGACTGCGACGGACGCCGACGCATCGGATCTGCCCGTATTGTTCACTGAGCAAACGATCCAGGACGATCTCGGGCCTTTTTCGATCGACCAGGAGGGAAACTGGCAATTTCAGCTGGACAACGCCGCAGCTCAAGATCTCGGCGGCGACGATGTCGTTGTGAAAACGTTCGGTGTCGAAGCGCAAGCTGCCGACGGAACATCGGCGAACCAGGACGTTACGATCACCATCAATGGAAGCAACGAACCGCCGGTTGCCAATAACTTTGCATTGGTCGCCAATGTCACGAACAACAGCGGCTTCGAAAACGGATACGCAGAGTGGAATGAGATAGACGGACCTGTGCCAAATGGTTTGCCGCTGTCCAACTATGAAAACGCGTTCACGATAGACACTTCCGAAACGCTCATTACGGGCGATTCATATGTCGCCGACGTAAGTTTTTCGGGAAGGCTGGATCAGGACAACGTCGGTGGCACCGTGTTTGGTCCGTCGCTCGAAAGTCAGGCCTTCACCGCTTTTGCAGGTGACATCGTCACTTTCGAGTATCGCACATTTGCCGGAACAACCGTGCTCAACGGTGACGCGGCAATCGTCTCTGCCGAGCTGATCAATCAGCAAACCAATGAAATCACAGAGGTTTTTTACGAATATACGCCCTTTGAGCAGGCAGGCACCACCAAGAACCTTACCGTCGACATCATTGATCCCGGCGAATACAAGATTGTCTTCAAGATTGGCAGTGAAGACACGACTGAAGGCGGCGTTGTCGGTGCCCGTATCGCAATCGGAACAGCCGGCATAATCCGCAAAGGTGTGCTCGAAGGAGACAGCCAGACCTTCGACCAGCTTCAGTTTCTGGAAAATGCAACTGATCCGGAAGGCGACAGCCTCGATTTGTTCAGCGTCGCACCGACAAGCGCTCTTGGTGCAACCGTTACTCTGGTGAATGGCAACGTCGTCTTTGACAGCTCAACAGGAAACTATGGATTTCTACTGCCCGGGCAAACGGAAACGGATTCGTTTCAATACACCATCACCGATGGCAATGGCGGCTTCAGCACGGCATGGGCATCCGTCGGTGTTGTTGGCACAGGCGGCTTTCTGGATGGCGACCCGCTGACCTACGACCCGGTTGCCGATCAGAGCGGATCAAGTACACCGACCGCGCCGGCCGACTTGCCGATAACAGGAACCGCAGTCGACCTACCCACGCCGCTTCCGGGGTCTTTGGTGACGTATGCATTTCCCACGATCTCTCCGGCGGCAACGGCTTTGACCAACTACACCCCCGCGCAACAGGCTGCCGCCATTGCCGCCCTGTCTCTCTGGGCAGAGGTGTCCAACCTGACGATCGCCGAAGCAGGCGTCGACGACATTGCCACGGTCAGGTTTCTCAACTCGGCAGACGTCTCCTTCGCTGAGTATTTCGGTGCAGATGGCATCGGTACGGTCGCGACCAATCCGGAGTTCGCGGAAACGCTCACACCGGACGCCGGCAGCTATGGCTTCCACGCATTGCTTCACGAAACGGGCCATGCGATTGGCCTGGAACAAGCGGCCGGCGGCGTAACTCAGGCTCAAAGCGTCATCTCTTATGTCACGCCGGATACCTCGGGCGTTAGTTGGTGGAACGAAAGTGGGACCTGGATCTACGCTCAAACCCCGATGATTGAAGACATTGCTGCCGTTCAGGCTGCCTACGGGGTGAATACGGAAACGCGCGCCGGTGACACGGTCTACGGTTTCAACAGCACGGAAAAAGGTTCCACCTACGATTTTGCAGCCAACGCTGATCCGGTCCTGACGATCTACGATGCAGCCGGTGTCGATACGCTCGACTTCTCCGGATGGGACACGCCTTCGATCATCAACCTGAACCCGGGCACCTATTCCTCGGTCAACGGCATGACCAACAATATCGGTGTTGCTCTGGGAACATCGATCGAAAACGCCATTGGTGGTGCCGGTAGCGATCTCCTGATCGGCAATGACCTCGCCAACACGCTCGACGGTGGTGCTGGGTTCGACATACTGATCGGCGGTGCTGGTGCCGACACGTTCGCACTGTCTCACGATGATTATGCCGATATCATCGTTGATTTCAGCTCCGGTGAAGACCGGCTGGACCTCTCTTCCCTTCTCGATGCCAACTTTACCCCGGCTGAAAGCTCTGACTACATTCAGGTGGAGCGCGACGGCGATGACGCCATCGTCAGCGTTGACAAGGACGGCTCAGGGAATGGATCAGATTTCAGGGACGTTGCCGTGCTTCAATCTGTTGAGGCGGGTGGGATTATTGACTTTGTGTTTTCAAATAACGGTGTCCAGTCAACCGATAATGTGGTTGCCTAGGGTATGGACCCGGTAACGCGCCGGGCCTTTCGATCCGCTGACACCTGGGCTTGATGAAACGTCTTTTCAGAAAACTGAATTCCGTCTTCGGTGTCGCGCGATTGTCGGCAACTCTCCTGTTGTTTGTCCTGTTGGCCGTGCGGGTGCTCGACCCGCTCGTCGTTGAACTGGTGCGCCTGAAAACTTTCGATTTTTACCAGGTTCTCAAGCCGCGCGACTATCAGGATGTCCCGGTGACGATTGTCGATATCGATGAGAAAAGTCTTGCCGAACTCGGCCAGTGGCCCTGGGCCCGGTCGACGCTGGCCAGCATTCTCCAGAACATTGCGCAGGCCGGCGGCATTGCGGTCGCCTTCGATATCGTTTTTCCGGAGGCAGACCGGCTGTCGCCGGATCAGTACAGCAAGTCAATCAGCGGCCTGAGCGAGAGCGTCAGCAGAGAATTGGCAGCACTACCGAGCACCGACAAGATCATGAGCGACACGATGCGCCGCATGCGGGTTGTTGTCGGTCAGGCAGGCGGTGTCGACTTTGTCGAAACCGACCGGCCGGAGCAGAGCCAGACACCAGTCGCGCTACTCGGTCCCGATCCGACAGCCTACATGTTTGAATATCCCAAGCTTCTTCGGAACATTCCGGTGCTCGAAGAGGCTGCAGCCGGCAAGGGATTGTTCTCCATATACCCGGATCCGGATGGAATCGTTCGCCGCGCGGCGCTCACCGCCGTGGCAGACGGCAAGATCCAACCCGCCTTGAGCGTTGAGCTCCTGCGGGTCGCAACCGGACAAAACGCATTTGCCGTCAAGAGCGATGAAGCGGGCATCAGTGGCCTTGTTGTCGGCGGCGTCGAAGTTCCGACAGACCGAAACGGGCGGATCTGGGTCCACTATACGCCGTCAATGGGCGACCGCTATGTGTCCGCCTCCGACATCGCCACGGGCAATTTCGATCTCGCTCAGATCCAGAACCACCTCATCCTGATCGGGCCTTCCGCCACTGGATTGCTTGACTTGAAGGCGACACCCCTCGACCCGACCATGCCCGGTGTTGAGGTTCACGCACAGATCCTGGAGAACATTCTCAGCCAGTCGTTTCTGACGCGGCCGAACTACGCACTCGGCGCCGAACTCGTGGCAACAACGGTGCTCTCACTGCTGACAATCTTGCTGGTCCCGATCCTCGGCGCGTTGCCGGTCATGGCTTTCGGATTCATTCTTGCAGCCAGCTGGGTCGCGGGAAGCTGGTACCTGTTTTCCAGCGAAAAACTGCTTCTTGATGCCGGCTATCCGTTGTTTGCGAGCCTGTGCGTGTTCCTTCTTCTGGTCTTCATCAATTACCGCCGCGAAGAAATCCAGCGTCAGGAAATCCGGTCGGCTTTCGGTCAATACCTTGCTCCAGACTATGTCGAGCAGATTGCCAGAGACCCGGAAAGTCTGACGCTCGGCGGCGAGCGCCGCCGCATGACGATGCTCTTTTCGGATGTACGGAATTTCACCAAGATCTCGGAGAGTTTCGCCGACAATCCGCAGGGTCTGACCACCCTGATGAACCGGTTTCTCACGCCCCTTTCCAACGGCATCATGGAAAAACGCGGCACCATCGACAAATATATGGGCGATGCCATCATGGCCTTCTGGAACGCCCCGCTCGACGATGACGAACAGGAAATTCACGCCTGTGAAGCAGCGCTTCTCATGGTCAAGCGCATGCGGGCAATCAATGTGGAGCGAAAGCAGGAATCCGACGCAGGCGGCGGCGCATTTTTCCCGCTGAATGTGGGTGTCGGCATCAACACCGGCGATGTCGTCGTCGGCAATATGGGATCGGAATTTCGTTTCGATTACTCAGTACTCGGCGACTCGGTCAATCTGGCCGCTCGGCTGGAAGGACAGACAAAGACGTATGGTGTCACGATCCTGATTGGCGACAGGACCGCTCAAAGGACAAAGGGCCTTTTCGCGATGGTGGAAGCCGACCTGATACAGGTGAAAGGCAAGAAGGAGCCGGAGCGGATCTATTGCCTCTTGGGCGACATGGACCTTGCGCTGGACAAGGAATTCATCCGACGAAAAGCAAGCTTTGAAGAAATGTTGCAGAGCTACCGGAACCAGGACTGGGAGGCCGCCCTGTCGCACTGTGCAGAGGTTCAGGAAAACAACGACGGCGAGCTTGCTCAGCTCGCCGAAACCTTTCGTTTGCGCATAGAAGCTTTCAGGTCGTTACCGCCGCCTGCCGACTGGGACGGCGTATTCGTTGCCGAAACCAAGTGAGCCGAGGAGCCGCATGGCTCAGCCGGCTCTTTTGACGTTTTGCGTCTGAGAGCCCAGCTTGTCGATCCCGAGCCGCATGACCTCGCCACCCTTCAGATAGACCGGCGGCTTTTGTCCCATGCCGACGCCAGGAGGCGTGCCGGTGGAAATGACGTCACCCGGCTGCAGGCTCATGAAACGGCTGCAATAACTGATGAGATGCGGAACCTTGTAGACCATCGTCGCCGTCGACCCGTTCTGGTATCGATGACCATCGACCTCCAGCCACATTCCAAGCTGGTCGAAATCTCCGACTTCGTCCGGTGTCACGAGCCAGGGCCCCAACGGGCCGAATGTATCGCTGCCCTTGCCCTTGTCCCACGTCCCGGCCCGGTTCAGCTGGAAGTCGCGTTCCGAGACATCGTTGATCACGCAGAAACCGGCAACGTGCTGCAAGGCATCGGTTTCGTCGATATACTTGCCACCCTTGCCGATCACGACACCAAGTTCGACTTCCCAGTCGGTTTTTTCCGACCCGCGCGGGATTTCAACGTCGTCGTCCGGTCCGACGATTGCCGACGTCCATTTGCCGAAAACCACAGGCTCAGGCGGAACATCCAGGCCGGATTCGGCTGCATGGTCGGCGTAGTTCAGTCCGATACAGATAAACTTGCCAACGCTGCCGACGCACGGGCCGAGGCGCAGATCCTGCTGAGGCTGCCCCGCGACGAGCGGCAGTTCCGACGGGTCGAGGGCTTGCAGTTTTGAAAGGGTGTCGGGCAGCAGCGCGCTGCCCGAGATATCATTTACTTGCGCGGAAAGATCCCTCACGCGCCCCTCGTCATCAAGCAATCCGGGCTTTTCTTCCCCAGCGGGGCCGTATCTCAAGAGTTTCATGAAACAGATCTTTCCTGTGCGCTCTCGATCCGCCGGCGAACCGGCGGATCGGATTGAATTGCTGCCAATCAGTCGTAAAGGACTGCGGCAATCTCCGGATCATCCATATTGGAAGCATCGTAATAGAAAAAGCCGGTATCGATGAGATTCGGTACTTCCTTGCCGTTTGCAGCGGCAACAGCAGCCTTGACGGTCTCATATCCGATGCCGACCGGGTTCTGTGTGATTGCACCCGCCATGACGCCGTTCTTGATCGCATCCTTCTGGGCCTTGCCGGAATCGTACCCGATGATCACCAGATCGTCCTTGCCAAGTTCCTGCACACCATTCACGACACCGATGGCAGACCCTTCATTGGTCCCGAAAATACCTTTCAGATCCGGGTTGGCTGTCAGGATCGCCTTGGTTACTTCGGTGGACTTGAGGTGGTCGCCCTGTCCGTACTGGATCGTCACGATTTCAATGTCCGGATAATTCTCGTTCATGCGGTTCACGAAACCGTCGCGGCGATCAATGCCGGTGCGGCTGGTCTGATCGTGAGCCACAACGGCGACCTTGCCCGCACCGCCGATTTTCTCGGCCATCTTGTCGGCGGCCAGCGAAGCGGCTGCAACATTGTTGGTGGTTGCGGTTGCGACCGGAATGTCGCTGTCGACGCCGCTGTCAAAGGCAACGACCGGAATGCCGGCTTCCTGCGCCTGGCGCAGCAGCGGTATGGCGGCCTGGCTGTCAAGCGCTGCGAAACCGATGGCAACCGGCTTGTTGGCAAGGGCGGCAGACAGCATGTCGATCTGGCGATCCACCATGGTTTCGTTATCC
>Ga0207422_1001151_pt1 | contig 59645 bp, 55 predicted proteins | sample MarCyaLeptolynsp_FD_187757 | JGI IMG/M metagenome (GOLD analysis project Ga0207422, IMG submission 187757) | Marine cyanobacterial communities from Panama - species 1 Leptolyngbya sp. (SPAdes) | ecosystem: Environmental > Aquatic > Marine > Unclassified | place: Panama: Panama City | collected...
CAGCTTATGTATTTGAGCAATTGCACATGCATGAAACAGAATTGCGCAATGGAGTGATGTTTTATCTGGCCATTAAAGACAGAAAGTTTGCCATTTTAGGTGATGTTGGCATTAATCAGAAAGTGCCAGAAGGATTTTGGAATTCTACTTCCGAATTAATGATGAATCATTTTAAAGCAGGCGATTTTACCAAAGGCTTAGTAGAAGGAGTATTAGAAGCTGGCAAACAGCTTAAAGCACATTTCCCATATCAGAAAGGCGACATTAACGAGATTTCGGATGATATCTCATTTGGAAAAAAATAATATGAAGAGAATATTAAAAAATACATTATTGCTGATTAGTATAATCTTAATTGCACAATTTTCTATTGCGCAGGAAGATTGTATTCCTCAGCCAAAGAAAGATAGAATCGTACACGATTTTGCCAATGTTATTGATGAAACGACTGAGCGTCAATTGGAAAATCAATTGGTAGATTTTGATGTAACTACCTCTACCCAGATTGCGATTGTAACTGTAAAATCACTCTGTGGCAATGATAAGGTGGCATTTACTCAAGAATTGGCAGAAGCTTGGGGTGTTGGACAAAAGGGATTAGACAATGGAATTGTCGTAATGGTTAAACCCAAGTATTCCAATGAAAGAGGAGAGGTGCGTATCGAAGTAGGTTATGGTTTGGAAGGAGTATTACCAGATGCTATTGCCAAGCAGATTGTTGAAAATGAGATGATACCCTCCTTTAAGCAAAATGATTATTCCTCAGGTATAGCTAAAGCGGTTACTATAATTGAAGAGATAACCAAAGGGGAATATACGGCCTCTACCTACAGCAAAAAGAGGAAACGAAAAGCCAAATCCTTCCCAATTATCCCATTATTTTTTGTTGGATTTTTCATATTCATCATGTTGGCTAGCACTTTTAGCAGAGCAAGAAGATACGGTGCTAGAAATAACATGGGTTTATGGGCGGCACTTTGGTTAATGGGTAGCATGAATTCTCGACATCGAGGTCATTACAATAATTTCACCTCTGGAGGCGGCGGCTTTGGTGGCTTCGGTGGCGGTGGTGGTTTTGGAGGCTTTGGCGGTGGAAGTTTTGGAGGTGGTGGTGCCGGTGGCAGTTGGTGATTATCTTATTTAGCTAGTCTACTTGCTTGTTTGACTTACATTTATTAGGTTTGAACAACAACAAACAAGCAGACTTTGAAAATTTCTTTTCAAACTAATAAGTACCTTTTATATATAGTTGGGATTATTATCCTAGTATTGGTTTTTTGGCCAAAACCACATCAAATGGCCGAAAATTATTTAGGTGCTGCATCTGAAGAGATGCTTTCATCTTTGTTGATTTTAAGCGAGCTAAAAATTGGTGCTTCCGCAGGAGCTAGCACAAAAGTCCCATTGGTTTCTGGTTCATTTCAAGGTGTGAGTGAATTGCTTAATCAAGCCATTCAATATTTGGAGTTCTCCAACTTGATTATTGGAATGCAACTCTTACTATTGGCATTGTCCCAGTCAGCCTTACTTAAAATACTTATCATTCCTGCCTTAGCGATTCTATTTATTTACGAGAAAAGAAAACTAGTAATTGAAATCTTAATGGTCTTGTTGATGATTAATCCTGGATTAACCATTTATGTTCTTGGGATAAAATACATCGCACAAGAGGTAGAAATTAATTTAGGCTCTGACCTTAACCAAGAATTAAAGACTGCCCACGCTAGTTATTTAGAAAAGAGAAAGGACCAAGAATCTCAGATGGATAAAAGGAAGTCTACTCAATTGCAAAAAGCAGAAGCAAAGGGCAAAGACAAGATTTCTCTCTTAAACAAAGTAGAAGATGCAGTAATCGGAACAACTGAAAAAATTGGAGATGACCTTAGTTTAATTTTCAGTGATACATTAGAAATTTTGAAATCAGCCGGTGAGAAGATGATCAATATGTGCTTGAATTTATTCACACACATCTTGCTGGTATTCTTTTTATTGCCGATGGTTTATTATTATCTAATGCGAAGGGTATTAAAAGAGTTTTTTTCCATCAATATCAACCCAAATCCAACAAAAACATAAAATGAAAAACGTACTAAAAGCTTATTTGATCTTGGCTTCAATTTTAACATTGTCCGCCTGCAATAATAATTCTAAACCAGAAAAGGAAGAAAAGCAAGAAACAGAAGCTGTTGAACAAAATGATGTAAAGCATGAAAAAGGGGAAGAGGACAAAACGGAAATGATTGATACCTTAAGGGGAATAGATGTGTCACATTTTCAAGGGAATGTGAATTGGGATGAAGTGAAAGCTGGTGGTATGCATTTTGGAATAGCAAAGGCTACTCAGGGGATGACCTATGTTGATCCTGAATTTGCAAATAACTGGAAGGGAATAATGGATAATGGCCTATATAGAGGATGTTATCATTTCTATGTTGCAGCAGATGATCCCATCAAACAGGCTGAGAATTTTGTAAATACAATAAAAGAATTAGGACAACATCATTTGCCGCCAGCACTCGATTTAGAAGGGGGAGATATTGGTGGTTTAGATGTAAGTCAATATCAGGCGAATGTTTTGAAGTGGTTAACTTATGTTGAAAAAGAACTAAATATTCAACCCATGATTTATACCAATGGTCCTTTTGGAAATGAATATTTAGACAACAAAGAGTTTTCTAAGTATAAATTATGGATTGCTGAATATGGCAGTAAAGAAGCACATGTTCCTAAAATTTGGGAGGATAAAAGTTGGTCTGGATGGCAATTTACTTCTCACGATCAGTTAAAAGGAGTTAATGGTTCAGTGGATGAGAGCAAGTTTCTTTCTTCTCTACTAATTAAGTAAGAATCCATGAGAAAGACTACTGAATCGGACTATGCGCACTTATCTATTGAAAGTGAAAAAGAACTACTTGAACAGAGATATATTAGTTTAGAAGCCATTTTTGATGAGATCAAAAATCGATCTACAGGTTCAGATCAGGAGAAGAATTTGATTTCTATCATTGAAGAACTTTTCAAGCAAGTCAGATCCTGGCCAAATATTTCTGCCATACAACAAACATTGATTGGCTTGATGACTGAAGACGAGATTGAAGTAGAATTTAATGTTCGCCTAATTAAATCAAAAGGATTGTTGAGTGAAGAGTTATTTGCTTACTACAATGAGAATAAGGCTACTCCTAAATTGGAAAAGAAGAAAGAACTATTAGAGCGCTTGATTCGAGATACGCAATGGTATAGTAAAATATTAGATTTAGAGAAAACCTATGTTTCTAAAACTAGAGTGCGAACTGGTGTATTATTTGCTCTATCTATAGTGTTATTTTTTGCAGTAGATCAATTGCCTTGGATTGCAGAATTTTTAGGCATTGAAAAAGGAGATAAAGGAGATGCCATTTTAACTGCGGTTACTTCAGGTTGTTTAGGAACTTGTTTCAGCATGCTAATCGGTCTTAAGGGGCGTTTAAATTTGATTTCTTTAAGTGATTTAAGGGTTTTGCATAGGTTCGATTATATCTTGTCCAGAGCTTTAATTGGATTTGTAAGTGGATTAATTTTATTCTATTTCTTTGATTCAGAAATTGTCAGGGCACCCTTATTTCCAGACTTCAATCATGAAGGAAAAGCAACTGAATTTTTAAATCATGAAAATTTAGCGCTTCTGGTAGTCTGGTGTTTCATCTCAGGTTTCTCAGAAAAATTTGTTCCAGATCTGCTATTTAAAACCGGTCAATCCTTAAGTGGAGAAGTAACGGTTAAAAATGACGAATTAAGCGGAGGTAATGCAATGCCATAAAAAAAGCCAGGCAATGCCTGGCTTTTTTTATTTAAGATTAAATATCTACAAATAAGTCTGTAAATTGGTTTGATTAGAAACTCTTCTTAATCTTCTCAAACCTCTTTCTTTTATCTGGCGAATTCTCTCTCTGGTCAATCCAAAAGTATTTCCGATTTCTTCCAAAGTCATTTCACTTGCTCCACCTAAGCCATAAAACAAGCGAATTACTTCAGCTTCCATGCCTTTAAGATAAGTAAGTGTTCTCTCCAAATCCTGAGATAGTGATTCTTGCAATAATGAGTTTGATGGGTCTGGAGTATCAGAGTTTTCCAATACACTAACCAAACTATTGTTATCATCATCATTGCTCATTGGTGCATCGATAGATACCTGCTTCTTTGACATTTTCAAAGACATCTCCACTTTGTTGACATCCATCTCTGTCAAATCACTTAACTCATCGGCAGTAGGAGTTCTTTCGTTCTTTTGCTCAAATTCATTAGAAGCTTTGCTGATTTTTTGGATCTCACCCAATCGGTTATGTGGTAAGCGAATGGTTCTTGAGTTGTCAGCAGCAGCTTTCAATATACTTTGACGAATCCACCATACTGCATAAGAGATAAATTTAAATCCTTTAGTATGGTCGTATCGTTTGGCAGCTTCAATTAAACCCAAGTTACCTTCATTAATAAGATCTTCTAAGGTAAGTCCAGTATTCTGATACTGCTTGGCAACCGAAATCACAAACCTTAAATTGGCTCTTACCAATCTGTTTAATGCTCTTTCGTCTCCATTCTGAATTTTAATTGCCAACTCTACTTCCTCTTCAGCCGTGATCATCTCCTCTTTGGAAACATCTTGCAAATACTTTTCTAATGATTTGCTTTCTCTCTTGGTAATCTGTTGACTGATCTTCAGTTGTCTCATATTCTCTTAATGTATTTAATAAATGTTCTAACGTATTAGTACTACAAAAATTATGCTAAACTTTATTGCTTCGATATTATTGTTTTCGTATTCGTTCTTGTAAATTTCCATTGATTGTCAAATACCATTGGTAAATACCTATTGTAAAGTGACAATCTTATTCTACTGGCTTTATTTAATTCCTTTTCCGTCGGTTCTCCGCTAAATTCATAACGGTTAATCTTCGGATGTAAATCCATGTACTTTTTAACAATTTTTACAATCGTAGCCATCACCCTATATACTTCATAACGATTGGTCATGCTGTACTCTTCTCCTTCAAATTCATCATTCAGTACTCCAAATACGATAGAAGTGTTCAAAACGTTGTCTTGCTTCCTTCCAAATCTTACTTCGTACTCGATACCACTTTCTGTTTTAAAGTAATACGTTGAACCACTACGAATGGGTGGTGGAATGATTTTATATGCAGGCCTTAGATTAAGCAATTTTCAAATGGCAAAATTAACCAATAAATGCAAGAATTAAAATATTAATATGACAACAGATCGAGCCTCATGGTATGGCTATTTTTGAGGCCTTAAAATAATAATTATGACGGGTTGGGCAAAATGGATAGGAGCATTGATTGGATTTTCAATTTTGGGTCCTTTTGGTGCGTTTATAGGATTTGTGGTAGGATACCTGATGGATGCAAGAGGCAAATTTGAATGGGACGAAAGATTTACTTCGAGCAACTTTAGTGGCAATGCTTATACAGGTGCACAGGCATATCAAAGGAGCACAACTGGTGATTTTGCGGCCAGTTTATTGGTGCTTACTGCAGAGGTCATGAAAGCAGATGGTAAAGTGTTAAAATCGGAATTGAATTATGTCAAGCAGTTTTATATCAGACAATTTGGAGAAGCGAAGACAGTACAACAAATGAGGGCCTTAAAAGATCTACTGAATCAACAAGTAGATATTCAGGGTGTATGCATGCAAATCCGTTTACAAATGCAGTATGCCGGTAGATTACAATTGTTGCATTATTTGTTTGGTATTGCCAAAGCAGATAATAATATTAGTATTTCTGAAATAAATAGTATTCAGAGAATTGCCGCAGCGCTTGGTTTAAGCGCTGCAGATTTTGAGTCCATCAGGGCAATGTTTGTCAAGGATACGGGTTCTGACTATAAGATTTTAGAAATTACACCGGATGCTTCTGAAGATGAGATTAAGAAGGCCTATCGCAAAATGGCAAAGAAATTTCACCCAGACTTGGTAAATAATTTAGGGGAAGATGTAAGAAAACAAGCAGAAGAGAAATTCAGAATGGTTCAGGAAGCTTATGAGAACATCAAGAAGGAACGAGGTTTTTCGTAGTGAAAAGTCGTTTCCTTTAAAGCATCTGTATCAATTTTCTTTTTTTGAATTTTCGTATTGGTAGTATCCTTTTGTTCATTCTTAGAAGGGCTTACAAACTTGAATAAACTAAAATCGTATTTCTTGGTTTTCTTAGCTTGTTCTACCTTTTCTTTTTGATCACCATTGCCAACTCCATTATTGTCAGGTACATTGTTTGCAAGGGATGCAGTATAGATTCCCAGGCCAAGTGCAATAGTTAAAACAGACTTTTTCATGGTTTTTAATACTAAATTCTTTCGCAATTTAGCAAAATCTGCCGATTTGACAATGGTTAAATATTTGTTATAAAAATATTTAACATTTTTTACCTACAGATGGAGATAATTGAAAAACGCCGATTATTATACAGTTTAGTACCTCCCTTATTCTTTGTTGGGCTTATTTCCATCATCAAATTATTGGAGTTTGAATTCTCTTTGGATTTTTCAGAATATGGTATTTTACCTCGGAGTTTATCCGGACTCAAGGGAATATTTATTGCGCCATTAATTCATAGTAATTTCAATCACCTATTTAATAATGCGATTCCATTACTTATTCTGGGTTGGTCGTTGTTTTACTTTTATCGGCAGATAGCAATGAAAGTGAGTATATGGTCATTCATACTGGCTGGTTTATACACTTGGATTTCTGCTAGAGCAGCTTATCATATTGGTGCCAGTGGTTTGGTTTATGCATTGTTTGGGTTTTTGCTAATTAGTGGCTTTATTCGCAAGAATACCTCTCTAATAGCACTATCATTCTTGACTGCATTTCTATATGGAAGTCTTATCTGGGGAATTTTGCCATGGGACCATAAGATTTCTTGGGAAGGTCATTTTTGGGGATTATTTGTGGGATTAGTATTGGCGATATTTTATCGCAAGCAAGGACCACAAGCCAAAAAATACGACTGGGAAGAAGAGGAAGATTTAGGAATTATGTTTGAGGAAACCAGTCATTCAGATTCTCCAATTGTATATCACTTTATACCTAAAAAAGAGGTGGAAGGAAGCACAGATAAAGAAAGAGAGAGCAAGTGATTATTTATTACTTGTCTTAAATAAGAAGTCTTTTTCTTCCTTACTTAAACTGTCATATCCAGAGCGAGAAATTTTATCTAAAATGGCATCAACTCTTTCCTGCTCATTGTGTTTTCGAGCATTGTGATCGTATTTGTTATTGCTCTTTTTGTATTTGACTTTAAGCTTTGATTTTTTACCTGGTTTAAAAACAGCCAAGAGAAAATCACTTGCGGTTCCTGCCCAGGCTGTAATGTCTTTTCCCTTTTGCCATTGTCGTGCAAATAGGAATCCCATAACTGCCCCTCCTATATGGGCAATATGGCCACCAGAATTTGAATTGGAAATGCTAATTACATCAATAATGAAGGAAAATAAAGCGATATACTTCAATTTTACTTCTCCTAGGAATAACAAACGAATGGAATAGTTTGGGATATAAGTACCAACCGCTATTACTATCGCCATAACCGATGCAGATGCACCAAGCGCTTTCGAAATCGGTGCTACATTTTCAAATACAGGAAATAAATTAAAAAAGAGGATATATAGCAAGGCTCCTGCAATTCCACCACTTATGTATAAGGTCCAAAGTTTTCTTTCACCTAAAAATTGTACAAATAATTGTCCTAAAAAGTACAGCCACAACATATTAGCAAATAGGTGGAATAATTCCACATGAAGGAACATATAAGTAATAACCGTCCAGGGTTTAACAATTAAAGTAGGAATGTGAGAAGGTACAGCAAGCCAATTTACAGCCCAACTATTTGGCGAACCACCAGCTTGCATCAACCAAAATGGTAAATGCAGCAATTGAACTATGATAAACACCGCCAGATTGGCATATATCAATTTGATCAGCATATTATTTCTGCTGAAAATGGGATCAAATCTTTGATTGTTAAACACCATCTTTAATAAAATCTTCTCGTGTTGTTTTTCCAGAGTCTAATCAGGATATAGCCGAACAGCATCCCACCCAGATGGGCAAAGTGAGCTACATTATCATTTGGATTATTGGCAAAGCCCATATAAAGTTCTATTGCACCAAAAATGATTACAAAGAACTTAGCTTTCATGGGAATAGGGGGGAAAATTAACATCAACTGTACGTTGGGGAAAAGCATTCCAAATGCCAATAGGATCCCAAAAACAGAACCAGACGCACCAACAGTTGCGGTGTGAATTAATCGATTGAGTTTACCAGCGGCAGGATCAACGAAGTTTTTGCCACTTTGAATCACTTCTGCACCATCTGTAAATACCCTTTCATAAAGAATAGGGTCAACAGCATCTACAATAGATAGAATTCTAAACTCAGTAACCAATAATTGGATAATTCCTGCGCCAATTCCAGTAATTAAATAATAAATTAAAAATCGCTTTGGACCCCATACCTGTTCAAGCACTCTTCCAAACATGAATAATGCAAACATGTTGAAAAATAGATGGGTAAACCCTCCATGCATAAACATGTAGGTAATTAATTGATGGGGTTTAAATAATGAACTAGACCAATGATGTAATCCTAATAAGTCGGTAAGATCAAAATTTGATTCTGCAGCTACTACTGTAGCAAGCAACATCAAAACATTAATGATGATTAAATTTTTTACTACATCCGGAATACTTCCTAATGCATTTCCTCCAATATTCATCTTTTCTTAAATTGTTTATTCAAGTCATCAAGAGAATATGTTACCACTATAGTTCTTCCATTTGGAAGGGCATATGGCATTTCACAGGCAAACAATTCATCTATCAAATGTTTCATCTCTTTAGGACTTAATCTCTGTCCAGAACGAATACTCATGCTTCGTGCCAAAGATTGATGTAGATCTATAGTCTGCCTATTTTTCAGATTTAGGCTTTGATTTTTAAAGTCTTCCAATAACTCTTCAATAACTTTTTTTGAAGATTTATCTTTTAATACTGTGGGTTTACCATCGATGATATAATGCCCTTTGCCAAATGGCCGTATATCAAATCCAATTACCTTTATTTCTTCCATCACCTCTTCCAAGATCATACAATCTTCGACGGATAATTCTAGTTCCTCTGGCATTAACAATTGCTGAGTGGCAAATTGACCATTGGTTTGAAATTGATCAATTAATACCCTTTGGTGAGCTGCATGTTGGTCAACCAGAATGAATCCAGATTTAATCGGACTGATAATGTATTTGTTGTGCAATTGCATGCACTGATAAACCTCAGAAAAATCATTACTTGATGTTTCATCATCAGATTGAAGTTCCGCTTGCTGGTATATATCAGGAGTTTGAAATAATTTATCCCAATCTTTTATCAGATTGTCTTTTTTATGGGTGATATCTCTACTTCCATTCGATTGTCTTTCTTTTTCAAATGGGTTAAATTCTGGATCTACCTGAATCGTAGGTATTTTAATTGCCTCGCCTTTCTTTAGAATCGGTACGTTAAGATTGTTGTCCTGGTCAAAATCCAAGGATGGAGCAATATTATATTTACCTAAGGCTTCGCGAACAGCAGTTCTAATAATTGCATAAATAGCACGCTCCTCTTCAAACTTTATTTCAGTTTTGGTAGGATGTATATTAATGTCAATTTTTTCAGGATCAATTTCCATTTGTAAAAAGTAGGAAGGGTAGTGGTCTTTAGAAATCAATTCTTCGAAAGCCATGGCTATGGCATGATTCAAATAAGCACTTTTGATAAAACGGTTGTTTACAAACAGAAACTGTTCACCTCTTGTCTTTCTTGCATATTCGGGCTTCCCTACAAATCCAGAAACCTTTACAATATCGGTCTCTTCATTTACTGGAACCAATCGCTCATCATATTTTTTCCCAAAAACATGAATAATCCTTTGCCGAAAGACTGCCTTAGGAAGATTATAAACTTCATTCGACTCATTGGTCATTCTCATTGCAACCTCAGGGTGAATTAAGGCAATGCGAAGAAATTCTTCAACAATGTGTTTTAACTCAACTGTATTGCTTTTTAGAAAATTCCGCCTAGCGGGAATATTGAAAAATAAATTCTTTACATAAATATTAGAACCCTCCTGGCATTGACAAGCCTCCTGTGATTTAAGTTTACTTCCTTCAACAATTATTTGACTACCCAATTCAGAATTTGGAGTCTTGGTTTTTAATTCAAATTGAGAAACAGCAGCGATAGAAGGAAGCGCCTCCCCACGAAACCCCATGGTATTCAAAGAAAATAAATCTTCTACCTTTTCAATTTTGGAAGTCGCATGTCTTTCTAAAGCCAATCTGGCATCTGTTTCCGTCATGCCAATCCCATTATCAATAACTTGAAGTAAGGATTTACCCGCATTTTTGACAATTAAATGAATCTTGGATGCTTTGGCATCAATGGCATTTTCCAAAAGTTCCTTTACAGCGGAAGCCGGACGTTGAACAACTTCTCCTGCTGCAATCTGATTGGCAACAGCATCTGGTAATAAGTGAACAATATCAGGCATTTAAAAGATAATGAGTGAAAAAAAATGAAAGATTAAAGCTAGTGAATTATCTGCGGAAAGAACATCAAAAATAGAGCATCCAATAGGAAAGAGCCAACAGGAGACAAATGATAAATACCAAACGAATATTTGATTTTTTCTCAAAGTTGCTTGTCTTTTTGTTCTGTATCCATCTTTCCCTTAATCTTGGGGTATATCCTGCCCTTCTTTTTAAGGAAGATTCACCTGTAATTTCAGCTTCAATTTGAGCATAACGGTTCATTAAATCTTCCTTATCTTCATTATAGAACCTTGTATGGAAGTTAAATTGCTTGGGTTTTCTACCGCGACTAATGGAGCCAAAAAACATGATCCAAATTTAATAAAATGAACTAAAAACTGGTTCAATTATTGTTTGGTCATTCACCTCTGACTGTTTATAAGTCAAGTTTTTGTTCGGATTTAAACTTCTTTGAATAATTACTTTAGATGGTTGAATTAAAATCCAATTTCTTGAAGCGAGTCGTATTTATACTGTTTATTTTTAGTGCCTTATCCATTTCATTTCACGCAGATAAAAGGGAGTATGATCCACCATTTGTAAATGAAGGGCAATCTTGGGCAGATTCAATTCACCAAAAAATGACTTTGGAGGAAAAGATTGGCCAATTATTTAATGTTGCTGCATACTCTAATTTGGACAATAAACATCGAGATGAAATATTAGAAACGATCGAAAAGTACCACATAGGAGGATTGACTTTCTTTCAAGGTGGACCAGCAAGACAAGCTCGCTTAACCAATATTTATCAGTCTAAATCTAAAGTGCCTTTAATGATCGCTATTGATGGTGAATGGGGATTATCCATGCGATTGGATAGCACCATCAAGTATCCTTGGCAAATGACACTTGGGGCCATTCAAGACGACCAGCTAATTGAAAGAATGGGAGAAGATATTGCGAGCCAATTTCGAAGATTAGGCGTTCATGTCAATTTTGCACCAGTAGTAGATGTCAACAACAATCCTGACAATCCCGTGATTTTTGCGCGCTCATTTGGAGAGGATAAAAGGAATGTGGCTAGAAAAGGAATTGCCTATATGAAGGGAATGCAAGAAGGAAAAGTATTGGCGACAGCCAAACATTTCCCTGGTCATGGAGATACCGATTCAGATTCGCACATCACCCTACCGGTAGTCAATCATTCTAAAGAACACATTGAAGAATTGGAATTATTCCCCTTCAAAGAACTCATTGATGCTGGGATTGGTGGTATGATGACTGCACATCTCTATTTACCACAGATGATGCAAGAAAAAACGGCCTCTTCCTTAAGTAAAGAGATTGTTAAGGATATTCTAATTGATGGATTGGATTTCGAAGGTTTAATCTTCACGGATGGTTTGAATATGGGAGGAGTTTCCAAATACCAAAAGGCAGAGGAGATTGATTTACAAGCCATTCTTGCTGGCAATGACGTATTGTTGCTACCTCAAGATATTCCCAAAACAGTGGCCTTAGTCAAAACTGCCATATCTGATGGCCGACTTGATGTGGAAAGCATTGAAAGTTCATCCCTAAAAATTCTAAAAGCAAAAGAGTGGCTAGGATTAAATCAATTGCAAGCTATTAAGATGGATAGTTTAATGGAAGATTTGAATCATCCTAATTATGCGTTTTTAAATAGACAATTGGTGGAGGCCAGCATAACCATGCTGCGAAATGAAAGCCAAAATCTGCCGATAAAATCTTTAGAAAAAAAGCGAATCGTTTCTTTGGCTTTAAGTCATGATGGAGCAACATATAGACCTTTTCAACATGCATTAAATTTATATGCCAAGGTGGATACTTTACATTATGACAAACTAAGTATCAAAGACCAGAAATTGTTGATGGACACTTTACTTACCTATGATGAAATCATTGTAAGTATCCACAAATCCAATAAACATCCTTGGATAAAGGCGGACCTGGATGTAGAGTTTAAGAATTTCATCAATATCCTTCGGATGAAGAAAAAGGTCATTCTGGATGTTTTTGCCAACCCATATAGCTTGAAGAATTTTCTTGCGGCAGAATATGTTGATGCACTCATCATGTCTTATCAGAATAGTAAAGTATCACAGGAGTTATCCGCACAGCTAATTTTCGGGGGCATTCAAGCCAAAGGTAAATTACCCATAAGTATTTCTGACAGAATAAAATTGGGTGATGGTTTGGTATCTGCAGAACCAATGCGATTGAAATATACCACACCGGAAGAAGTAGGATTATCTTCTCAGGATTTTTTAGCTGTCAATGAAGTAGTCAAAGAAGGTTTGGATGCCAAAGCATATCCAGGTGTTCAACTTTGGATTGCCAAAGAGGGGAAGGTGATTTATAAAAAGCAATTCGGCTATACCACCTATGACAGCAGCCAAAAAGTTAAATCAACTGATCTATATGATTTGGCCTCGGTTACCAAAATAGCTTCAACTCTTCTGGCAGTAATGGACTTGGAAAGCAAGGGAAAGCTCTCCTTGGAAGACAATTTGGGGAAACATTTGAAAATGGTAAGGGGAACAGATTATGAAGAATTGAAACTTCGAGAAATTTTAGCTCATCAAGCAGGTTTGGCTGCCTGGATACCATTTTACAACAAGACACTCCATAAAGGGCAACCGAGATTTGACATTTATAGTACTGCCCAATCCGAAAAATACCCTGTACAAGTAGCAAAAGATTTTTTCATGATTGACGAATACAGGGATACCATCTTTTATAGGATTGTTCATCGCGCTAAAGTCAATCCCAAAAAAGAATATAGATATAGTGATATAGGATATTATTTCCTGAAGTTAATCGTAGAGAAGATTACCAAAGAGCCAATAGAACAATACAATGCGGATGAGTTTTATTCTAAACTGGGCATGCATCGAGCTACCTTCAATCCATTAGACAAATATTCTTTGGGTGAAATAATTCCAACCGAGAATGATAAAATTTTTCGCAAGCAATTGATTCATGGTTACGTCCATGATCCAGGAGCGGCGATGCTTGGTGGAGTGGGAGGACATGCCGGACTATTTGCTACAGCAAATGATGTAGGTATATTGATGCAAATGTATTTGCAGCATGGGAGTTATGCCGGAGAGCAATACTTAAAAGCAGAAGTATTAAACGAATATTCCAAATGCCAATTCTGTGTGGACAGTTTGCCCCATAATCCAGATGAAAATAGGAGAGGAGCAGGATTTGATAAACCAGCATTTCACGGAGAACCAGGTCCTACTTGTGATTGTATTTCCTTTAAAAGCTTTGGACATTCTGGTTTTACAGGAACATACGCTTGGGTAGACCCGGAGGAGGAGCTGGTTTATGTCTTTTTATCTAATCGCGTTTATCCAGATGCCAACAATAAAAAACTGTTGAGTTTAAACATCAGAACTAGGATTCAAGAGAAAATTTATGCGGCAATAGCTCATTCAAAAAACCGAAATTTGGAAGTGCAAAAAGTAGAGGAAAGTAATCAATGAATATAGGTATCGTTTGCTACCCAACATTTGGAGGTAGTGGAGTTGTTGCAACGGAATTGGGTAAAGCCCTAGCAAGTAAAGGTCATCAAGTACATTTTATCACTTACCAACAACCAGTTAGGTTAAATAAGTTCTTTAAAAATGTACAATACCATGAAGTAAATGTTTCTGATTATCCGCTCTTTGATTATCCACCTTATGAGTTGGTATTATCCAGTAAAATGGTGGATGTGGCCAAATCGGCCAAATTGGATTTATTTCATGTTCATTATGCCATACCCCACGCATCAGCAGCATTTATGGCACAGCAAATACTGAGAAAAGAAGGCATAGAAGTACCATTTATAACTACCCTTCATGGAACGGATATTACTCTAGTGGGAAAAGACAGCTCCTTTGAGCCAGTTATTACCTTTGCCATTAATCAATCCAATGGGGTTACTGCTGTATCAGAAAGCTTGAAGAAGGATACTTTAGATCATTTTGATATCCAAAGGAATATTGATGTTATTCCAAATTTTGTTTGCATAGAAGAATGCGATGAACCAGAACTGGATTTAGAGCTCAAACGAAGCATGGCACCAAACGGGGAAAGAATTGTGGCCCATGTATCTAATTTCCGAAAGGTCAAAAGATTGAAGGATGTACTTCAGGTTTTTTTGAAGATAAGACAAGCCATGCCAGCCAAACTGATGCTAATAGGTGATGGACCCGATCGACACATGGCAGAAGAGTTCTGCAGAAAAAATAATTTACAAGAGGATTTAAAAATGTTGGGTAAGGTGAGAGATACAGAACACATGTTAGGCCTGGCCGATTTGTTCTTATTGCCTTCCGAATTTGAGAGTTTTGGTTTAGCTGCTTTAGAGGCAATGTCGGTTGGTGTACCAGTAATTTCATCCAATACTGGAGGTATTCCAGAAGTTAATATTGATGGTTATTCTGGATACTTAAGCAATGTTGGCGATGTGGATGATATGTCGGCAAAAGCAATTCAACTATTGCAGGATGATGAATTATTGAAAAAGTTCAAAAAACAAGCTTTCCAGCAAGCCAAAAAATTTGACATCGTAAATATATTGCCTCTTTACGAAGATTTATACCGTTCCGTATTGAATGTAGACTAAGGTAATTCGTTAGTCTAATTTGACTAATTTTGCCCCGCATTGGCCTCGTAGCATAACTGAATAGTGCACCAGATTACGGCTCTGGAGGTTGCAGGTTTGAATCCTGCCGAGGTCACTTAAGAATGAAAAGTCTGCTCATTGGAGCAGACTTTTTGTATTTCTAAGAACAAAGCTTGCTTTGATTCTTGAGAAATACAAAAAGCTTAAATCTTCGATTTTAGGCTTTTCATTTAGACTACGGAGCTCAAAGGAAAGACGAAGTCAATCCATTTCCTTAATCAAGCTTGCTTTTTATTATAAAAACCCTCTAGAAGAACCAAAAGTGACTTGGGCGCAACAAATAAGATTGATTTAATGTTAAACCTCTATTGCGCTAAATGTCAATACATTGTTATCAAGATATGATCCAAATTGTAAATCCGAGTTATTAACTTTACAAATGGCCATTGGTCCAGCTTCTAATTGTTCACCTGGCCAAATACCATCGATATTAGGCGCTGTTCTGATAGTAAAATAATCTTGTTCCCCTACTACATTTAAGTTCACAGCCGAAGAATCCCATCCAAGAACTATACTCATACCATCCTGACCAATACCTATGTACATTTCAGTGTTAAATGGCCCAATATAAAATGCATTCTGGCTTGGCAATGCTAAAAGAGCGTTTGAGAATATAAATTCTGATGCATCTGATTTAGTTACTCCCATAACCAAGCCATTAGCATCTTTTCCAATATAATTACCATCATTTGTTTGGAATAAATATTGTTTACTTAAATCAGGGATAAAAGTCATATCTTATTAATTTATTGCGATTATCCAGAATTCTTAAATTTCAAAGCTTCCGGGCTTAATGAACTAAGCTCTAAATATAAACCTATAGTTCCGCTATTACATACGTAGCAAGTGCCACGATCATCTGAAGGAACTGTTTTTAACGTATATCCAGAAGAATCCTCTTCAACTGTAAAGGGTATAGCATCTGTTTTGGAATCCACACCATATAATCCATTATTTCCTTCTCCAACATATTTCATATTTATGTTATTTCGAAGAATAAATATATCTGGGTTATTTGAATGTGAAGGAGAGTGATAAGCGTAAAAAATTATTGAATTTTCGAAGTCAAATCCACCAGCCAGTCCAATTGAAGAACTATTTCCAACATAACTGTTATCTTCAACTAGTTGCAACTGACAAGGCATACCTATTATTATATTAGACATGATAAAATTGTTTTGTTGATTTTAAGAATGTTAATTAATACAATAATATAAAATTTTGAAAAAATTACAATCAAACCCAGAAGTAAATATTGTAAAAACCTACTCTTCCAACAGAGTACTATAGATACTATTCCGCATGGTTTTACCAATTGGTATTTCATGGGATTGCATATAGACAGAGTTTCTCTCAAAGCCGTCAATCAAATTGCGGTTGACGATGTAGGAGCGGTGAATTTGTATAAACGCATTGGATAACTTTTGCATAATTGCCTTCATTGTTATTTTGCTAACTACCTTGCCTTTTAAGGTGTTTATGATCACATAGTTTTGCATGCCTTGAATAAACAAGATTTCCTTCAAAAGCAATTGAACATACCTGCCTTCCGATTTTACAATGATTTTTTCTGGCTTATCTTGATTAGAACAAAAAAGTTTATAAGCCCTGTATACCGCAGAGAATAATTTCTCTTCCGATATCGGTTTCATCAGATAATCTATTGCCTTGATGGAAAACCCATTAAGCGCATGATTATTATAAGCCGTAGTAAGAATAGTTAAAGGAATCTTGGGTAGTGTTTTTATGACTTCTATGGAATTTGTATCTCGCAACATGATATCCAATAATATCAGATCTGGTTCCTTGTACAAGATCGCATCTTTGAGCGTTTTGCTGCTGTGGGCTTCTCCGATTAATTCAATACTTGGATGATTGCTCAGTTTGGTCTGAATGCCTTTCCTAGCCAATGGCTCATCGTCTATGATAACTGTTTTCATTGCCCTCATATCGCAATTTTTAAATGGCAACTAAAAATTTGATTTATTGGATTATCCTCTATTTTAAGGCTATGCCGATTGGGGTAGTTTAATTCTAATCTCTTCTTCACATTCTGCAACCCTATTCCTGTACTTGGCTGATTGTGCCTGTGGATTGGATCATAGGTATTGACCAAATTCATTTCTAAATTGGATTTAGTAAAATTCAGATTTACATTGATCTCACCTTTTTTTTCTTTAGAGGAATTGCAATATTTGAATGCATTTTCTAAAAATGGCAATACCAATAGGGGAGCGATTTTGGTTTTTTTGTCCTTAACGGAATAGGATTCCCTTAAATTTAAAAAGTCGGAGGTATTTTGGTATCTAAATTTGATGTAAGATCGAAGGTATTTTAGCTCCGTTTCAAAGCTGACTTGTTCCATAGAAGCATGATGCAAATGGTAACGAACAATGTCGGAAAATTGGATAAGCAAGTCTTTTGCATTGACCTTATCTGTATCAATTTCATGGTAAATTGAATTTAAACCATTGAAAATAAAATGGGGGTTGATTTTCGTTTTTAGGTATTTCAATTCCTCTTTCTCTTTTGCAATGGTTAGTTCTTCCAAATCCTTTTGAATGAGTTTCTTCTCAATAGAAAACAGGAATAACAGATAAACCAGAGAACCTGTAATGATTATCGAGCAGGAATCCAATAATTGAAAGCAAAGGGTGTGAAACATGTGGTAAAATCCTTCTTCATTGAGTAGTTCACTGTAGTTAAGGTATACCACCTTATGGGAGTAGAACAATAAATAAGAGAAGATGGATATCAAGCCTAAAGAAAACAAGAATATCCAACTCCCGCTGTACTTCTTATTCAGTGTATAAATGAGAATACCACAACTAACCGCAAGTATTACATCGAGTAATGCATTTAAAAGTATATGGGTGCCAAATTCATAATCCCAGAAATGCATTCTGTAGGCAAAGAAGGCAATAAAAAGAAATACAGACAGCAGTAACTTTCTCATAATTAGCATTGTAAATCTAAGTTTAAGAATTCTAATTCTAGAAAGTAGCATTTGGTCAACGATTTTTTGTCTTTCATCAAGCGGTATGCTTATTTGGTCAATAATAGCCCTTATTGGACGTGAGTTGCTAGCAACAGTTGTCTTGACAGCCCGTCTTTGATTTGAATTTTTAAATACCACGATTATGAAAAAGACAACAAAAAAACCCTTAAGAATTACAATGTCTTTATTGTTTAGTTCTATAGTATTATTATCCGCTTGTAAAAAGGATAATGATTTAACACCAAATGAACCAAATCCGATACCCATTATTGAGTTACCGGATCCTATTGTTAACCCAGATCCTGACCCAGATCCAGATCCACAAATGAGTGTAATCGATTTGTTATCTCAGGAATGGGAGTTGTATGAAACTTGGCAAAATGGCAGCAATACCACTTCTGGTGATAATTCCAAATTCCAATTCACAAAAGGAGGAAGTTTCCAATGGGAAAATAACAATGCTTGGACCGAAATAGCTGCTTATGTATTCACTGCGGATTCTTCTGCGATAAATGTTCTTTTCGTAGGAACTATTGATCCAGTTTTGCAGAAATTAGATCGATTGGATCAAGATGAGTTGCATACAACATTTACTACTAACGGAGATAATTATATCTATAAATACAGACGTTAATCAATTTTTTTGATTCTGTCGGCCCCTTAAATTAATGGTAGAGTTTAAGGGGCTTTTTTTATGTAAAACTGCAGTCTCCATCTCCGTCCGCAATAAATAATTTATTTGCATCTAGCTTTTCCGCCAAAGCATTACTGATCAAATAAGCCCTTGAGATTTTTTTGCTATAAAGTGCTTCCTTGCTATTTTTCTTTAATACCTCATTCAAATCGGATCGATAGGAGCTAAGCGTATTGATTTTCCACTTTTTCATTAAATGTCGAATCAACTGAACAATCTGATTCTTATCACATTCGTAATAACAAAAGGGAATTCTTAAATGACCATTTCGGATTGCACACAACAACATGGCAACTGTTTCGGATTCTTTGTTTTTAAGTCTTACAGTTTGAAATTGGAAAGATTTATCTAAGGATGAGAAATGATACCTCTTACTCTCATCTGTAGGATTGCCATTCTTGATCCAAGGATATTTTAGAATCCAGTTCCAATCAATAACTTTTCTTTGAAATAATCCGGCATCTATATGTTTTTCCAAGAAAGCATTATCCGCTTCATTCAATGGGCTTGCAACTTCAAGTTGGTATTGTCCAAAAGGTATGTTATAAAATGGAAACCTAAGATCCAGAATTAAGTTTGTCAAACTGTCAATAATTCGAAGTAAATTCTTTGTCTTTCTAAAGAATGGATGTTTGGGAGGTAGAATTTTTTGTAGATCTAATCTTCTGTAAATTCTTATTCCTTCAAGGGTTTTTAAGGGACTAAATTTTTTGGTCTTATCGTACAACCTTTGCGCTGGAGCCGTAAATTCAGTAATTACGATTTTATTATCCCAATGATCAAAAGCACTCATGACCATTTGATATGCAATCTGTTTACCCCTATGTTTAGGATTAACCCAAATGCAACTCAACCAACCACAATTATCTTCTTTTTCTTTCAATTGAATACGGTCTGCTAAAACCCCTAGATAACCTACTAAGTCAGATTCTTCATAAGCCAATAACAATAATACATCTTCAGTATTCGCTCTTGGATTATGCATATGCGATATTGCTCGATGCGTACTGATTGGTAAATGCGGCATTTCTTTGAATTCATCCGATACAATAAACTCACCCAATTCCTTCTTATTTAATGCCTTAATCTGGATCATTTACGTTGAATTTTATTTTTACCAAAAGGAGCTTTCAATAAATAATAAAGATACTCTACTCCTAATATTTCTTTAGCAGAGTAGGCATTGGTTTCCATTGGTATTCTCTGGAAATTGTTAAAGGCAGAATCCTTCTTTATACCAGCGGCTCCAAAGCTAAGATCTACGATTTCTTGCTTCTTGATTTGATCGAAATAACCTTCTGTTACTCCATAATCGGTAAAAGGAAATGCAAATGTTTTGTAGGACAGGTCAAATTTATCGCAGATAACACTGGTGCTCTCTTTGGTTTGATATACTTGCTCTTCCAAAGAGATTAAGCGATATTCTGGATGATCGATGCTGTGTGATCCAAAGTGAAATCCATCTTTGATTCGTGATTCAATATGTTCCGAACTTAAATAAGGCTTGTTCTGACTTAGATAAGCTTCGAAATCAATTTCTATTGCATTAGCAGCATCGTCCAAAATCGTTCTATTGGCATAATCTATACCAAGAATAAATGATTCTATCTTTTCTTTTTCAAATAGAGCTTTAAGCTTTTCCTTCTTTGCTGCATCTTCGCCTACTGCATTTAGAATTAAACTTGCTTTATACCTAAAGAACAGATCTTTATTATCGATAAAGGCAGAGTTTAAGAAGCAAATTGCAGGAATACCTTTTTTGAGCAATATGGGTGCAATAACATCATGGAATTCACGAAGGCCATCATCAAAGGTCAATAAGAAAGCTGGTTTTTTCGAAGGAGATTCATTCTTAATTCTACGATTAAGCTCATGGTAATCGATTGCCTCAAAATGTTCGAGTAAAAAATCAAGATCTTCAATAAAGGCCTTGGTGCCTTTTGGGGAATACAAAGCCGATAAATGTGGGAGAACAGAATCCGATACGGTATGATAAACTGTTGAGATTAAGTGCTGACCACTGAACTGACGAAGCAGTGGCAATGGCAAGTTGAGAGCTATTCTTCTCAAGTTTTTGAGAGATTGTTCGCGAAATCCTGCCATCGAATAAAAATAACTAATTTAAAATCTTCAACTATAAATTGTATCTCTATTCATGCAAATAAGACTAGCTGAAGAAAGTGATTTAAATGAATTATTAGAAATCTATAATTATTCCATTTTACATACAACATCAGTATACCAGTATGAGGCTCATGATCTCGAATGGATAAAGGATTGGTTTGATAAAAAGACCAAGGCAGGATTGCCAATATTGGTTTCGCTAGACAAGAATGAAATTACTGGCTTCATAACTTATGGCCCTTTTAGGAATTGGCATGCCTATCAATTCACTGTTGAATATACGGTTCATATTCATCAGGATCATCAAAAGAAAGGATATGGCAAAGCATTATTCTATCGTTTGCTTGAAATTGCTAAAACCAAGCATGTGCATAGTATCATGGGAGGAGTAGATGCGGATAATCTCGCTGGAATTAAATTCCATAAAAAATTAGGCTTTGAAGAAGTAGGCCATTTAAAGGAAGTTGGATATAAATTTAATCGTTGGTTGGATCTGAAATTTTTCCAACTTAGATTATAATTCTATTCTTGACCCCTTAAGTAATGTGCCTTCTTCCGAATCCTTAGAACTGCATTACTTTCTGCAATTGGAGCTAGATACCAAGTAGGGATATCCCGAACAAGGTAGGTTTCTCGCCATTTTACCGTATCGTTTTGATTGATTATTCTAGATAAATCAATGCAGTTGGCCTCATCAAACAACTTCAGTAAGGTAAGCTCAAAATCCAAACTATCTAAGTTAGCTCCATTGCTATCTACCAAAACTATAGTGCCAAAAGATGGGACAAGCGGATTGACTGTAAATTGATAACTGATGCTAAAACTGTCGGTAATTATGCTATCTTGAATATTGGTAAAATCAAGACAGCTAGGTGCTGTATTAAATAGGGAAGAGGCATCTTCTTCTTTCCTACAAGCAAAGAGCAAAATACTCAGTATAAACAGTCCTATGGATAAGTTTCGGAACATTGTTAGAAAAATAAGAAAAATAAAAAAGCAAGATGTATACATCTTGCTTTTATTAGGAATTTCAAATAAATATTACTCTCCTTCTTCTGGCATTAATATGGCCAAGAAGTAATTGTCGTCTAAATATTTCTGAGCAATTTCAGACAGTTGTTTTGGAGTTAATGCATTTACTTTTTCTTCGTACTCAAAGATCTTTGCTGGATCTTTTCCATACTTATCTGCATCCATTAGTCTGCTTATCCAAAATCTATTGGTCTTAATCTGCTCTTTGTAATCAACCAAATAAGTTTCTTTTACCTTATTTAAGTCTTTCTCACTGACACCTTCCGTTTTTACCTTTTCAACTTCTTTAAGTGCCAAGGCCACTAATTTGTCCACATTCTCTGGTCCACAAGGGAAAGAAATTCCAAAAGAGATATTAGGATAAGGTCTTCTGCTTAGATTGCCTTGTGCTCCCACACCATAAACTCCACCTTCTTCTTCTCTTAAAATTTCAACAAGTTTGATGGAAAGTACCTCTCCTAAAGCGTCTACAGCCATTCTCATATCACCATCGTATTCTACCTCTTCAGACCAAGAAATTTGAACTGAACTTTTTGGCTCTGTTCCCTTATTCACAATGAACTTTTCATGCTTATCTGCTTGTCTAAAAGTTGGCGCTTTATATTCTTCTGTTCTTCCATTACTTGGTAAGGATGCCAAATATTGTTCAGATAGCGATTGAATTTGTGCTTCGTCAACATTTCCAACAAAATAAAAATGGAAATCTCCCGCATCTGCCATTCTTTCTTGATACTTGGCATAAGCCATATCATAATCGGCAGCGTCTAACTTTTCCGGAGTAGGGAATCCAGTATATCTAGCGTTTCCTTTGTTTCTGTGTTTAGCTACTTCATTTCCAAAGTAAAAGCTAGGATCGGCCAAGAAATTACCAACAAATCCTTTTTGCTTGTTTAAGTAGGATTGGTAAGCTTCATCATCTTTCTTCATATCCGTGAAGTAAAGATGTACCATTTGAAATAGAGTTTCTATGTCTTTAGGAGCGGCATTACCACTAAAATACTCACCATCGCTTCGAATAGATGGTCCCACTCTTGCGATCTTACCACTCATGTATTTGCCCATATCATTCAATGAAAACTCACCAACTCCAGCACTAGTTAATCCTCCATTGGCAAAAGCTGTTGCTTGGATTTCTTCATCACTATACAGACTTGTTCCTCCCGGACTGTATGCCTGGAATGCGATCTCATCGTTTTTGAAATCTGTTTTCTTAATGGTCACTTTTGCACCATTACTCAATACCATTGTCTTGGTACCAACTGCTTTATTTTCTGAAGTAGAAGTTACTTTTCCTTTTTTAGGCATCTCAGCAATTAAGCTCTCCGCAACCTCTTCATCTTCATATGCTGCTACTTTATTGGCTTCTACTTCCTTCAATACAGCCAATATCTCTTCTTCAGTAACCTCATCTACACCTTCTTTTTCTGGACCAGTAAATATGATCACTCGGTTATCGTCATGGATGAACTTATCGATCAATCCATTGATTTCTGCCAACTGAATTTCTGGTAAATATTTCTTATACAATTCAAATTCCACTTCAATTCCTGGAATAGGTTCTTCATCTAAATAGTTTCTGATGTATTCACCTAGAATTCTATTGCTTTCCATTTTATCTCTATCGTTATAGAGTCTTTCCATATTGGCTAAAATAGAAGCCCTAGCTCTCTCCAATTCGCTTTCTTGAAATCCATGCTCTTTCACCCTTTGGTTTTCTTCCAACAATACTTTGAATGCTCTCAATTGTCCATCAGGACTTGTAAAAGCAAAGGATTGATAAGCATTTTTGGTTCTTGCAAAAGTTCCACCATAACCAGTACTTGCAAATACAAATGGAGGGTCCGCTGCATTTCTTAATTCGTTCAATCGGTTATTGATTAAAGTACCAAACAATTGCTCCACAATGGATTGTCTGTAATCCCCATAAGTCTTATTCACCTTAGCATTCTCGTGGTCCTTGTACATGATTTGTACTTGACTAAATGGTTGTTCTTTATCGCTTGCGATTGCAATTAAGGTTTCATCGTGATTAGGTAATTCATGAGACTCTCTCTTCTTTGGATTTTCTGGCATTTTAATTCCAGAGAAATGATCAATTACCTTTTTCTCAATTTCTTCAACTGGTAAATCTCCAACTGCAACTACTGCCATTAAATCTGGACGATACCAGTCTCTGTAAAAGCTTCTAACTTCTTCGTAATCGAAATTTTCCAATACTTCCTTGGTACCTATAGGCAGGCGATCTGCATATTTAGAACCATACATCAATTTTGGTAAATATTCAGCCAACATTCTTTTGTCCGCTCCTAATCCCAAACGATATTCTTCCAATACAACTCCTCTTTCATCATCAATTGCTTCTTCAGTTAAGGTAGCTTGATGCGCCCAATCCTCAATTACTTGAAATCCCTTTTCTAAAGTTTCAGGATTGTCACAAGGAATCGGAAGAATGTATACCGTCTCATCGAATGAAGTGTAGGCATTCAAGTCTGCACCAAACTTTACACCGATACTTTGTAGGTAATCCACCAAATCGTTTTTCTTAAAATTTTTGGTTCCATTAAAGTTCATGTGCTCCATAAAGTGAGCCAATCCCAATTGTTTATCTGTTTCCAAAATGGAACCAGCGTTAACAACTAGTCGAAGTTCAATCTTGTCTTCCGGTTTGTTGTTTTCTCTTACATAGTAAGTTATCCCATTATCCAATTTTCCAACTTTTACGTTTGGAGATACTGGTAATGGATCATCTAATTTAAAGTCTTGTGCAACACCTAATGATGCTATTCCAAAACCTAGAAATAAGGCAATTAATTTTCTCATAAATATGATTTTAATACAGTTATCTGATTATTAGGGAGGATGAAATTAAGGATTTTTTCAGTTTATATCTTGGCAGATGGATGAGTTGACCTAGAAAAGTATAAATGGTTGAATAATCCTCTTTGTGATGATTAAAAGAAAAAGGGATTCGATCAAGGCAAAGGATATTTATAATTTAGCAGCAAATAAAATTGGATGCTTCAAAAAATTAAAAATTATTCGGAAGAAAAGCCTTTGCATTTTTTGTTGGGTTTAGGCCTTTTACTGCGTTTGATAGCAGTAATCTTTTCCAAGGGTTATGGAATGACGGATGATCATTTCAAGATCATAGAAGAAGCGCAAAGTTTATTGATTGGCGTATGGACAGATGAATGGAAACCAATTGAAGGTACAGGAGGAGGAAAGCGCAGCATGCTTTATCCTTATCTGCATTATGTCTTATTTAAGTTATTGGAGTCCATTCAAGTCTTTGACCCACAGCTAAAGATGTATATCGTTCGTTTTATACATGCGATTTATTCTTTATTCACCATTTATTTCAGTTATCAGATCACCAAAATATTATCGAATGAAAAGACGGCATTTCGCATTGGTTTGATTGCTGCTCTATTTTGGTTTTTGCCCATGATGAGTGTTCGTAATTTGGTTGAAGTGGTTAGTTTACCTCTGTTGTTAGGAGGTACTTACTTTATTCTTTTGGGCGAAGAAAGAAAACGAAAAGCCATGATCTTTTTTTGGGCTGGAATCGTTTTAAGTTTTGCCTTTACCATTCGTTTTCAAGCTGCTTCATTTATTGCTGGTCTGGTGTTTTACTTGCTTTGGAAAAGAGAGTTTAAAGCAGTGATATTATTGGCCATTGGAGGGATACTGCCATTTGTATTGAATCACATTGTATTGGAGAGTGTTCATTTCGATTTTCCTCTATTTGGGAAGATTATCAATTACATCGATTTCAATTTAGAAAACTCAACGACCTATGTGATCGGACCCTGGTATAATTATCTGCTTTTAATCTTGGGTGTATTTATACCTCCATTGAGCATTTTGTTTTTGGTTGGCATGATAAAGGCTTGGAAAAAGTACCTTATTCTATTCTTGCCGTTCATTTGCTTTTTCATCTTCCATTCTTTTTTTCCTGGCAAACAAGAGCGTTTTGTTTTACCAATTCTAATGTTCTTTCCCATGATGGGCATGATGGGCTTTGAAGATCTAATGAAAGGAGACAATTGGTTTAGCAAGAGACCAAAATTGTATGCTGCATCTTGGAAGGTATTTTGGGTGCTTAATATCATTTTGCTAATACCCATTACCTTAACCTATTCTAAGCGATCCAAGGTAGAAGTCATGTATTTCTTGGCTGATAAGCCTACACACAAAAAGGATTTTTTGGTCTATTGTGCTGAATCCTATGGCAAGATAGGGAACATGCCTTATTTCTATATGCAAGCGGAAAAGTACCCCATCTACTTTCCAATAGCCAAAGACCATGGTTTTGAGAATTTTTCTGATATCATCAATGTTTTACCACCTGAAGGGCATCCGGATTATTTGTTCTTTTTCCCTTTTGAAGGAATGGAAGATCGGATGCAAGAGTTCAAAACCTTATTTCCCCGGATGGAATATGTAAAAAGCATTCAATCGGGCAATATTGATAAACTGATGCATTGGTTAAATCCTCGAAATCAGAACTATGTGATTGAGGTATATGAGATCAATCCAGAATAAGCCCTTAGGCCTGGTGATATTCTTTTAAGATATTTTGAGCTTGCAGGAAATCTGTGGATTTAACATGCAAATGCACATTATCTATGGTACCCAATCCAAATCCTGCCAGTCGAGCAGATTCCCATTCATTTTTCACCAAAACTGGAATATTAGCATCTTCCAAGATTTCTTTCAGTGGAATAACCTCGATTTCAGAACCACTAAATAAGTGCACATATTGTATACTTTCAGGCATGTCTTAAAGGTAGTTATTTTTTGGGAAATGAATTTTGAAGAATTACAATTCTATAGCAAGATTAATACGTCGATAGAAGTTCAAACTTTACAGGTATTGTAAATTTAAATGTTTTGCCTGTTGGATTATTTAAGTAATTCAACCTTTTGATTGCATTTTGTGTAGCTAAGTCTAAAATAGGGTGAACACTCTGTGAGATACATGTGTTTTCGAATTGACCTTCTAAATTCAAATCAGATTTAAGGTACACTGTTCCTGAGATTCCATTATGTTTAGCGCTAGTAGGATAATTTACAGATTTTACAATTGAATTATATAAATCATTAATAAAAGCTTGAGGTATCTCAATACTGGTTGCTATTCTATATTTAGAAGTATCAATTCTTTTAACAAGACAGTATTTAATTTCTTCTGTATTTATTTTGAATGGTTGAGGTTCAATGTCAAAGTTCTCAAACCATATTCCAATAGGAGTACCCCGATTGTAACTTCTTGAATATACAATATTATTGTTCCTAATATTTCTCATTTCTTCCACGAAGGTGCTATCTTGATACAAGATTTCCGATTGGATGAAATAGGCTTTTTTAGGGTTTTTAGTGGTTTTATATAGGTTTTTGTAATGAGTAATTTGTTTATCAATTACTGTTATAGTGTCCTGAGCAACAGATTTATTAAATAGAAAAAATGACAAAATTAAAACAGTTAAGACTTTCAAGACAGAGAAATAAAGCTAGGATTTAGATGTATTCAAATTCTTCAATCCAAACGCAATGCCAACCACCAAAGTTGGAGCTATTAAATTGTACCATAAATAGGCAATTTCAATGCTACCTGTTCGGTTTAGGCTGTAGAGCAAAATAATGATAGCCTGAGAGATCAGAGCGGCAATAAAAACGGCATTGGCCTGGATTTGTTTGAAGAAGAAGGCCACCAAAAAGATGCCCAGAATGGTACCGTAAAAGAGAGAACCAAGGATATTTACCGCCTCAATTAAATTGTCGAAAAGGGATGCTGCAGCTGCAAAAGCGATTGCCAATAAGCCAAAAAGTAAGGTGAATAATTTGGAGCGTTGCAAATAGTGTTTTTCCGAACCATCCGCTTTGATGTTTCTTTTGTAGACATCTACTGTAGTAGTGGAGGCCAAGGCATTAAGCTCCGCAGAGGTCGAAGACATGGCTGCAGAAAATATTACAGCCAATAACAAGCCAATAATACCTATAGGCAAATAATTCATCACAAATGTGATAAAGATGTAATCGTCATCTTCGGTCTCCGCTTCTGGATCAATTTTTCGAATCAACTCTTTGCTTTCCTGCATCAAAGCTTTTTCCTGATCGTGATACTCGGCCAATACTTGCTTGGCTCCATCCGGCATTTCTTGGTCTTTATAATGGGTGAATAAAGCTTGCTTTTCTTCCCAAATATTTGCTTGCTGTTGCTGTAATGCTTGATACTCTTCTGCAAATATGCTTTCTTCTACCTTGACCACATTTTGTTGGTTAAAATGCAATGGTGGCATTACAAATTGGTAAAATAAAAAGACCAATATGCCCACAAACAAAATGAAAAACTGCATGGGTATTTTCAACAGTCCATTAAACATCAAACCCAAACGGCTTTCTTTGATGGACTTACCGCCCAAATAACGCTGCACCTGAGACTGATCAGTTCCAAAATAGCTCAATTGCAAAAACAAACCACCCAATATTCCCGACCAAATGTTATATCGACTAGAAGGGTCAAAGTCCCAATCGATAATTTCCATTTTTCCCATGGCACCGGCATATTCCAACCCTTTGCCAATAGATATGTGATCCGTGATGTAAGCAATTAAAAATCCAGCAGCGATAAACATCCCGATAAAGATTACTGCCATTTGTTGTTTGTGCGTTTGGCTTACAGCTTTGGTACCACCGGAAACGGTGTAAATAATTACCAATGCACCAATAAACAAAATGGTCACATTTAAGGACCAACCAATAATTTGAGAAAGAATTATCGCAGGTGCATAAATGGTTATCCCAGCAGCCAAACCCCTTTGCAAGAGAAACAAAGATGCAGTTAACAAGCGTGTTTTATTGTCGAAACGACTTTCCAAAAATTCATAAGCCGTATATACTTTTAGTTTGTAATAGAGTGGAATAAAAACTGTAGAGATAATTACCATGGCAATGGGCAATCCAAAATAGAATTGCACAAAGCCCATGCCTTCCATATAGGCCTGACCTGGAGTAGAAAGGAAGGTGATTGCCGACGCTTGGGTTGCCATGACAGACAATCCGATGGTCCACCAGTTGGAGGAATTCTCTCCCAATAAATAACCTTTGATGTTTTTGCTGCCACGAGTTTTCCATACGCCATAGGCTACAATGAAAAACAAGGTACCCAACATGACCATCCAATCCAGTCGCGATAATCCGGTCATATGCTATAGGAATTAGTCATCAAGATAAAAAGGAGGATCAACACCAATTCTACAATCAGGATAAAAGCATACAATCCTTTCCATGCTTTGAAAAAAGGTGGTTTTTCTTCGGTAATTTCTTTATTCTTTTCCATAAGAAATTAAATTACTCATCAATCGGAATGCACCTGGTACACCTGCTGGCAATTGTCTGAAAAAAGAAATCCCAGTATAGATAAAATGTCCTTCCCCATAATCTGCTACCAACAGCGACCCTTTTTGGGGATCCTCCCCAGGATCATTCCAGGCAATCAATGGTTCAAAGGCCTCATCCCATTCAGAGGCAAAATACAATCCTCTTTCTTGCACCCATCCATTAAAATCTTCCTCCGTGATCTTATTAGGGCTATTGAAAATGCCATGTTTGGCATTCAAAAGGGTAGGAGTAGCCTCTTCTTTGGTTACTCTACTTCTTCCTAAAGTCAAAGGGAAAGGACCTATATCTTTGCTCTTTAGGCCTCTTGAGGTATTGTACTGCACAATTACATTGCCGCCATTTTTTACAAATTCATTGAGAATGGCATTGCCACTTTGCAAACTGCTTTGGGTATTGTATGCGCGTATGCCCACCATTATGCAATCGAATTGATCCAAATCCATCAATGGTAATTCATCGGCTCTAAAAGAAGTGATGTTGAAACCTACTTGAGTAAGATTTTGTGCCACTTCATCGCCGCTACCTATAATGTATCCAATGCGATTAACCGATTTTTGAATGTCTGTCCTAACCACTTTAGCAGAGGTAGGTGGAAACATCAATTGAGGTTTGATGTGATCATAATTGATTCTAATCATTGCTCTGGACCACAATCCACCAACTTTGAACTTGATTTCTCCTACAGAAGATTTTTTAGGTGGTGTCAATTTGAATTGCACGGATTTTTGTTGAGCACGATTTTCAAATGCAATAGGAATGCTTTTGGGTTCTACTTGCCAACCTTCCGGAGCAATCAATTCGATCTGACTCTCTATGGCACTCCCATGGTTTTCGACCACTACATCTATATTTTGAGAGTTACTGTTGGCAAACAAATAAACCTTCTCTTTTACATTGGCAGTAATTGCAGGATGAATCTCAACATCTGCATGCAACTCGCCATCTACACGATCGGTCCATTTGTAATCGATATCTTCTTCAAATATGATTGGAATATCTCCAATCTGCAATTCATAGCGAACATAGGTCACCGCATGATTTTCTGCATCTCCATATTGCATATTGTAAGACATAGGGGTAACCTGATCTTTGTATCCGATATCGTATTCTTTATATAACCAATAGGGTTGACTAATTTCTTTAAAGTGGCTAACGCTAAAGCTTGTGCTATGCTCTTCATTAAATTTTAGTTCGGTGGATTCAAAGCTGCTATCTGCTGGATAGAAACGCAAGAATTGTATAGGCAACATTTCCGAACGATTAATAATTTTGAAAGTTCCTTGTATTTCTTCTTCAGAAGTGGCTACATAAAAGGACCTTTCCGCCAATGCTTCTACATGTATCCCAGCAACAGCTTTGATAATTTTTCTCAAATTCTCTCTTTTCTCGGCCACATAAAAGTTCTCTTTGAGAGGGTCCATCATCTGATAAAGCTCAACTAAATCTTTAAGTGACTTTGCTGGTGCATCAAAAGCATAATTTTCTATGATCTGATTTAATTTATTTTGAATGTCTTGGCTTCCATCCACTCTCGACCAAGTGGTGTTGATTCCTTCAAAAAGATCTTTCTTGGCTTGTTCGCCAGCGGTATGCTTTAAATACTCCAATTTGTTGCCCCTGGTTCTAGAACTTCCAAAGCCTTGACTTTTATGTTGGCTACGACTATCGGAGGCAATCTCAGAGTAAGACAGACCCAAGACTTCATTGTAGTCTCCTATATTTATTGTAATATAATCTTCTGCTTTTGCTGCTTTTTCAGGCAATTGCTGATCCCACCAAACGGAAGTATTCCATAAAATTCGTTTGGCTTGCCAAGGTTCCACAGGTACTTCTTTGTAGCTAACAACATCAAAGGATTCAAAATTCTCCATCAAGTATTTAGACTGTTCTGAGAATTGCTTTGGATCATTAGCAATTTTAAATCCTTCTTCCGCTAGCATGGCAGAAGCGGTATGGTGTCCATGACCCGCTCTTGAATCTGGAGGGAATCTAGTAATGATCACATCCGGTCTGAATTTACGGATGGTCCAAACCACATCAGATAGAATTTCTTCCTTGTCCCATTTCTCCAAAGTTTCTTCCGCAGTTTTAGAATAACCAAAGTCAACTGCACTGCTAAAATATTGTTCGCCACCATCGATCTTTCTTGCTTCAATTAATTCCTGAGTTCTCAGCACTCCCATGGCAGGACCTTTTTCTGTCCCGATTAGATTTTGTCCACCCGAACCTCTGGTTAAAGACAGATAAGCGGTTCTGGCTAGTTTCTCATTTTCTAACCAGGCAATCAGTCTGGTGTTTTCATCATCTGGGTGTGCTGCCAAATACAAGACATTCGTAAGCACATTTAGTTTCTTTATTTCTTGATAGATATCAGCAGAACTTTCAATTGGCCTTTGGGCTAATGCTGAGAAGATAATACTACAAAAGAGTAGGAGGTTGGCAATTCGCTTCATGAATAAATTAAAGGCATAAAAATAAGGCTTATCTATTCCTGCAAAGTCGGATTAGCAACAATTAACAATTATACCTTTCTGAAAGTTTCTATAGTTAACCATTAATAATAATCCATTCGATTAATTTATAAATTTACCTGGCTTAACACAATGGGCATATCATGAAATTCAAATTGGAATTGCTGAAAAAACGATTAGTTACTTTTCTGCTTCTTATTGTATTATTCTATCCAAGTATTGGTTTAGGTCAAATTGCAAAAGCAGATAGTCTGAAATCTGAATTGGAGGGTTTAGACGGAAGATCCAAAGTAGATGCCCTCAATGAACTCAGTTGGATATTAAAGTCCGCCAATGCAAAAGAAGCCAAAAACTATTGTGAAGAAAGCATAGAAATTTCTAAAGCGTTAAACTATAATGCAGGAACTGCCAAAGCATTATATCATTATGCCATTATCTATCACATTAAAGGGGAATTGAATCTTTCAGATAGCTTATGCAAGCTGGCGATTGATTATTATCGTAAAGATCAGGATATGGTTGGAATTGCCAAATGTTGGAATGTTATTGGTCTAAGCCATACTGCCAGAGGAGATTTTGAGCTCGCTCGAAATTTAATACTCAAAGCAAAACAAGTTTTTACAGAAATAGGAGATGAAGCTTATATTCTGAAATTAGAAGCAAATATTGGTAACATATATTTTAGGATGGGTCATTTTGATACTGCTCTAGTTAGTTACAATAAATTGTTGGATTACGCCAAAAAGAACAATGATCCAGAATATATTTTAACCGATCTGTTTAATGTGGCTCTTGCTCAGCACAAACTAGGCTTGTATCCAAAATCACTTCGTTCATTATATGAGGTATTGAATTTAGCGAGGGAAATAAAGGATTCTACCAAAATTGCAAGAGCACTAAATAGTATTTCGATTGTATATTTCAAATTATTAATGGTTGAAGAATCATATGATGCAGCTAAGGAAGCGGTTCAGATTAATTTAAAGTTGGGTGATGAGATGCATCTTTCTGAAAATTACACCAATCTTGGCAATGTGTATCAACTCATGAATAAATATGATTCTGCCCATTATTGTTTTCAAGAAAACATCAGAATCCGCAAAAAATTTGGGGTAAAAACAAAAGGAATTACATATGGAAATATCGGTCGTATACATCAAAGATTAAAGGAATGGAAGGAGGCAAAAAGAAATCATTTAAAGGCGCTTCGACTAGATAAAGAATTAGGTATTTCGGATGGGGTAGCACTTCATCAATTTAATCTGGGTACCATTTATTTGATAGAAGATCAATTGGATAGTGCAGAACATTTGTTATTAGAATCCTACAACTATTGGGATAAGTTGAAGATTTATCCAGATATGGTAAGTGTTTCAGAAATGTTGTCTGAGTTATATGCCAGACTCGGGAATTTAGAAGAAGATAATCGCTTTAAAAGCATTTATAAGGTTGCTAGTGATTCTGTTTACAATCTAGATAAACAAAGGGATTTAATGCGATTGCTTGTGCAAAAGGAATTGAAGGAAATACAGGGAGATAGTGGAAGTGCAGATTTGGAAGAAACTAGTGTAAGTGATAAGAATTATCTGCCATATGGCCTAGTCCTATTGCTTTTGTTTGGCATAGGATTACTTGTTCTACAGCGAAAGAGAACAAATAGAGTCAATGACGAATTGAAAGAAGATTTACAGCAAAAGAGCAGAGAGCTTGCTTTTTTATCTTTAAGTGCTCAGCAAAAAGATGAATTCATTCAGCGATTTTCAGATGATCTACATGAATTATCAGAAAAGGAAATCGAAAACACTGGCCTAAAAAGATTGGTTCAGGATTTGAAACTGCAAAACATACAAAGCAATAATTGGAATCATTTTAAGAGTGCGTTTGAACAAATAGCTCCCTCTTTTTTTGATTTCTTAATGTCGAATTATCCCAAACTTACAGATACTGATTTGAGACTATGTGCCATGATTCGATTAAACATTAGCAATCAGGAAATTTCTAAAATTTTGGGAATTTCACTAAGTAGCGTAAACAAAGCAAGATATCGATTGCGAAAGAGATTCAGCATACGCGGAAGAAGAAGTTTGGAGAATTTTATTTTATCAGTTTAATAGTTCGTCTACTTTGTGTTAGTTTTAATTGGCATAATATCAATGCCATAGGGTTTTATAAAATGCTATTTGTCCACATTTGGCATTTAAGAATCACACTTCTTTAAGGCGGTAGTAATTACTTATACACTTTCTAAAGTTTCTTTTTTCTAAGCGTCCCTCTAGTTTTGGAATGCAATGAGCATACAACTCCTTAATTAAATTGGGAAATTGAATAAAACACATTTCATTTCTGGTTTGCCTCGTTCAGGATCTACCTTACTTTCCGGGATTCTCCGTCAAAACCCAAAATTTCATGCTGGGATGTCAAGTCCTGTAGCTTCTTTAATTAATGGCTGTATGGAACAAATGGGTGCAAGTGGAGAGTTCTATAGTTTCTTTGATAAAGCCAAAAGGAAGCGAATCTATAATGCAATATTTGAAGCCTATTATTCGGATTTAAAGAAGGAAATAATCTTTGACACTAATAGACTATGGACTGCAAGAATGCACCAATTGGAAGAAGTTTTCGAAGACTATAAAATCATCTGTTTGGTGCGTAATCCAGCATGGATAATGGACAGTTTTGAAAAAATTTATAGGGAAAATCCATTCGATTACAGTAAAATGTTCAATGCCAACAATCGTTTAACCGTTTACTCAAGATGTGAAAGTCTTCTTAATGGTATACTTGGTCTTTCTTTAACTGCTCTGAAAGAAGCTTTCTATGGAGAATATTCGAAGCGATTGTTGTTGGTAGATTATGATGTTTTGAGCAAATTCCCAGTGAAGACATTACAGTTGTTATATGAGTTTTTGAACATAGAGCACTTTCCACATGATTTTAATAATGTAAAATACTCTAATCCAGAGTTTGATTTTTCAATCGGAGTTAATGGATTGCATCAAATCGCACAAAAAGTTGAATTTAAGAAGAGACGAAGCATTTTACCTCCTGATCTTTTTGAGAAATATAATGAATTGGCCTTTTGGCAGGATTTGTCAGCAAGTTCTGCAAGTGTCATTTCACCAAAACAGTTAAACCAAACAATTGATAAATAGATATGAGTAAAAAGATTGTACATAAACTAGGTAGTTTAGGATTCCAAATTGCATTATCATTGAGTTCACTTTCTGCTGTAGGAGCAGCCAATGCATATTACAGGGTAAGGAATTACAAAGCGGCTAATAAATCTTTTGAACTTAATGATCCAACATTGAATGCGATCAATAGAAAGAATCTGAAGCATACTAAAGTTCTTGAAGCCGTTGATCGAATGACCAGCAATGAGGTAATGATGCTTAAGTCTACCAAAATCAAAGAACTATTAATTATTGATGCAGCCATTAAGGATAAGGCCATATTTCATCGTTTCAATGGACCTTTGACAGAAGTAGTTGAATTGAGTGGTAGCGGAGGTATATCGGAATTGATTGGAGTGCTTGGGCATTATGAAAATCTTGATGCGTTACATATTGTTTCTCATGCCAATGCTGGAGAATTACAATTGAATGGATTAAATATCGATCAAAAAGGAATGGAAGATTGGGGATTATATGACCACTTAAATAAAAGTGTAAGTGCTAATGGAGATGTGCTTTTTTATGGATGCGAATTGGGAAAAGGTGCAAAAGGTGAAGCTTTTCTAAGAACGATTCAAGGGAATACTAATTTAGATATAGCAGCTTCCAACGATAAGACCGGAAATATAGAATTGGGGGGAGACTGGGATTTGGAATTAACCATGGGCAATATTGAAGCAAAACCACTAGCCGAATCAATAGCCATGAAAGATTTTACTGAGATTTTACAATTTACTGGAACCATACAGTTCGATCAGATAAAAAATTCTGGAGATTACACAGGGAATGCCACTAATGATGCATCTTTTTATACTTCCAGTTTAAAAGAAAACACCCTAGTAGCTGATGGTACCACTGGAGGTACTGGGTCTTATTATTCCATCGCCGCGATTGAAGATGGCGTTCTTTCCTATAATGGGGAAACAAAAATTCGACTTTCCTTCTCCGTAGGAGAAACCTTTGATGTCAATGGAACTTCCTCCATTTATGTTTTCAATTATTCAGCTGGCGCAAGAACATTTACATTCACAAGCGATAATGGGGTCATGGCAACTTCTTCTTCCATTGGGGCATCTTCAGGTGCTTATGTCAATTTAAATGCTAACAATACAAATATTACTTATGTAGATATTACCGCCAATGCTAGTTTCTACACCCATTTCTCCCTTTTTAAAGTGAGTGGGGTAGCACCAGCATCAAGTCCAGTATCATCTTCCATAACGGCACAAACAGATAATGTGTGCAATGGAGATGCTTTGGGATCTTTAACGGTAACTGCAACTGATGGAACCACTCCATATACTTATGCATGGAGCAATAGTGCCACCACCGCAAGTATATCTGCTTTGACTGCAGGAACCTATACCGTTACAGTCACGGATGCAGGAGGTACTACAACTACTTCTTCCGCAACAATAACGGAACCAACGGCATTGAATACAAGCATTAGCTCACAAACCAATGTAGCTTGTTTTGGGGAAAGTACTGGTTCACTTACCGCATCTGTCACTGGTGGAACTTCTCCTTATACATATCATTGGAATAGTGGTGAAAGTTCTGCAACCATCAGTGGTAAAGCTGCTGGGACTTATACAGTAAGTGTTCAGGATGCGAATGGTTGCGGAGAAGGACCTCCGCCATGATTATATTAGTGCAAAAAAAAAGCCTGAAGATTTCTTCAGGCTTTTTTTGTTTAATTGCTTAACTAAGATTGTTTGATCAATTCCAATCTACATTCTATACGAACTTCTTGCCCTACCGCAAGTCCTCCTGCTTCTAAAACAGAATTGTATTTCAATCCATAATCATAACGATCGATCTCTCCCCAAACTTTTAAGCCAGCTCTGGTACCTCCCCAAGGATCTTTAACGATTCCATTAAATTTAGCATCTAGAGTCACTTCCTTAGTAACACCATGCATGCTCATGGTTCCATGAACTTTATATTTTCCTTCTCCAACTTTTTCAAACCGCTTCCCCTTAAATTCAATGGTTGGATATTTTTCTACATCAAAGAAATCAGCACTCTTTAAGTGACCGTCTCTTTTTTCATCTTCCGTATCTATACTTGCTGCAGCAATGGTTACATTGAAAGTTGCATCCGTAAAGTCATCTTTATCCGAAGCAATTTCCATATCGTATTTTCCAAACTCACCAGTAGTTTCAGAAATAACCAAATGATCTATTGAAAATCCTATGGTTGAATGGGATGGATCAACCTTCCATTGGGTATTTTGGGCAATAGAATTCAAGCCCAAAACCATAATCGCAATAAGTGCAATGCTTAATTTTTTCATTTTTTCAGTTTTATTGTTTATTCAAAACAAATTTGAGATAAATCAAAATCAAAAAATATAAACTAGATTACAAAAAGACATTAATCTAGTTTAATGTCTTAACCCTCGTGAAGCAGTTGACTCTTTATTTTACTTAGGAATTCTTTGGTAATTCCAAGGTAGCTAGCGATTAAATACTGTGGTACCCTTTGCTCAATGTCCGGATATTGTTCTCTAAAGATAAGGTAACGCTCCTTGGCCGTAAGGCTGAAATTTCGAATAATTCGTTTGTCTGCTGCTACATATGCATTTTGAATGATAATTCGAAAAAGACGTTCCAATTTAGGAATAGCTTTGAGCATGGGTTCGTAATTGCTATAATGGAATTGAATTACCTCTGTATCTTCTATACATTGCACATTATAATCCGCTGGTTTTTGATGTATAAAACTTCCCAAATCTGCAGTCCACCAATTTTCAACAGCGAATCGAACAATGTGTTCCTGACCTTCTTGATCGATATGGAATGTCTTGAGACAGCCTTTCACCACAAAGCATTCACTCTTGCAGATATCTCCTTGTTGCACTAAATATTGGTTTTTCAAGTACTTTCTATAACTGACAAACTCTTCAATGCTCTTTTCTTCTTCAGAACTTAAAACCACATATTGTCGGAAGTAGGAGAGAAGAGCTTGGAGATTCATGTGATTTGCCAATCGCTTTTGATGATGCAATAAAAATCGCTGTCTAAAAATTCACCATTGAAAAAGTAATTTTCTCGGAAGTGAGCTTCTTTCTGAAATCCATTTTTTACCAACAGTTGAACTGAAGCAATATTTAATGGATCTACATCGGCCTTTATACTATGCAATTGGAACTTTTCAAAACTATAGTCTAATACTGCTTTCATCGCTTCAGATCCATATCCTTTGGATTGAAATTCTTCCGCTATCCCAAATCCAATTTCTGATCTCGCATGTCGATAACTTAAGTTCCACAAACCCATATAACCAATCATCTTTCCATTGCTTTTGAGACATATCTTCCATGGAATACCCTTTTGCGTATTAAAGTCTTCCATTAGCATCCTAATATGTTTCTCGGCTTCCTCTAATTTTTTCATGGGATGTAAACCAAGATAACGCATAAAACTGGGCTTTGATCTCATCCCAAAAAACACAGCTGTTTCTGAAAGATCAAATGGCAGCAATTGCAAACGTTCCGTTAAGAGTTCAGGAAATACAGTCGGGAAATTTAAACCAGCTTCATCCATTTTATATGGGAAATTGTGTGCGATCTTTTTTAGGGTCTAACTCAACAGCCTTATCAAAAGCGATTTTCGCTAAATCCAATTGACCGTTATGGAAATAACTCAATCCCAAATTTACTTGTGTATTTGAGTCGTTAGGACGCAATTGACTGGCCTTGATTAAAACTTCTTGAGCCTTTACATAATTGCCTTGAATGCCATATGCCGTGCCTAAATTAGTCAAAATGCTAAAGTCATTTGGGAATCTTTGCAACCCTCTTTCCAGGTACAATAGCGAATTGTTCAAATCGTTTTTATCTCTACCAAATGCCCTGCCCAAGTTCAAATAAATTTTTGACCGATTGGCATCATAATCCAAAAGCTTGATGTAGGTGTTTATTTTATAATCTGCATCTTTTGCTTGCTCCAATACGATAAAAATATTTTGCCAGGCGTTTTCACGAGAAGGATTGATGTTTAAGATATTGAGGTAATATGGAATCGCTTGTTTAGCATCTAGGCTGTAATCAAATAGTGCATTTCCCATCAATAAATGCGCATCGATGTATTCTGGATATATATTGACTGCCCTTTTTAGGTGAAAGATCGCTCTTTCTAACATCTCTTTTTTCTTAACTGGGTCGGTTTGTTTTGCTGCTTCTTCTGTCAATAATCCACCAGCCATCACATTGCTTTTTGCTCCATTGATAGAAACATTTGCATCATGAGTTGCTAGGGTGAAATTGTTTTTCCATACTGGATTCCTGGCTATAACGGCTTGGCCATAAGTAGCTAATATCAATAAAAACACAGTCATAATTTCTACCGGGACATCTTTTTTCTTTTTTATCCATTTGGATATTACAAAAGTTAAGAAGTACCCTGAAATGATTGCGAAACCCAAGGAAGACACATAAACAAAACGTTCATTCATGAAGGCTCCAATGGGGAAAATCAAATTAGAAGCAATACTGAGGGTGATAAAATAAATTAGAATCCCAAAGGCAATAATCTTTTTTTGAAAGAATCCTTTAATGCTTAATATTATTAGAAAAACATAAAATAAAAGGGACAATATAACCCAGATGTTTTGCCAATTTACAATAGGTATATGCTTGGGATAATAATCATAGGTTAAAGGATGTGGGTAGAATAACAATTGAATATATTTCCCTAATGTCAAAACAATGGTTGCATATTTTTCCGAAAGTGTTGAATCTAAGAAAGGATCATTCATGAGGTTGTCCGCTACGCTACTTATTCCTCCTCCAATTACTTGGTATCGTATGGCAAACCAAACCAAGAAGAGCCCCAATAAGGTGCCATATGCGGGCAATGCTTTTTTAAAAGTGTGGTCCGTAAAGAAGTAAATCATGAAAGGGATTACTGCTAACCAAGTCAATGCATTTTCTTTAGACAGTAAGGCTAGAAAATACAGCAAAGCAATTTGCACCAATTGAATAGCCTTCCTTTGCTCTAAATACTTCAAAAGACATAATACGGTAAGCATCTCAAATACAAATGCCATCATTTCATCTAAGCCTTTGATATTGGCTACTACCTCAGTATGGATTGGATGAAAGAACCACAATAAACTTACAATGAGAGGGAAATTAAGATAGGGTAGATCAAATTTGTACCGTTGCAATAATTTTTGCAATACCAGATATAAAAGGATACCATTCAGGATGTAACACAATACATTAAAGAGATGACCAAGAAAGGGACTCTCCCCATTAATAGCATATTGGACGTTAAACATTACCATGGAAAGAGGACGATATCTTCCTCCAGAAACCAATTGTTTCTTTTCACCATAAAATCCCATGAACTGATCATTGGACAATTGATCCCAAATTCCAGCAAATCCCTTCTTGGTGAATTCGTTGTCGCTATAAACCAATGCATCATCTAAAGCAAATTCATGACCTAATGTATTTCCATACAGAATAAAGCCTGCTAGGATAAATAAGATGTAAATACTTTTTAGGTTGAGCTTTTTCAAGAAATTGGAGAATGCTTTAGGTCGTAAATTTAAGAATCACGAATTAAGTCTCTTTAAGAATTCTTTGATGAAACTCTTTTGGTGTGCAATTCATTTCTTTTTTGAATGCCCTTTGAAAGGCACTTTTGCTATTGAAGCCGCTCTCAAACGCAAGCCCTGTTATTGTTTTGCTGGATAATTGTCCTGTTTCGACAAGATTAATAAAGTGTTTTACTCGATGAGCGTTAATATAATGCTGATAGCTTTTGCCAATTTTTACATTGATTAATTGCGAAAGACGGTGAGGGCTTATGTTCATTTTATCTGCCAATTGATTTAATTTCAAATCTGAATTCAAATAGATCTTTTCATCCTTCATAAATTTATCCAACTTGATACCATAATCGATTAACATTTGATCATTCAATTTGTCGGTTGAATACTTTTCTACTGGAGCATATATACCAGATATTGCTTCTGGCTTCTGCCAAGACTTTAAAATGATACTGACGATAATCAGACTGAGAAGCAATAGAAAAAGGAAATCGGCAGAGTTATTCATTTCGTAATACCCACCACTGATAATTAATAAATACATTCCAATTATCAGCGCGGTGAAAAAACAACTTATCCTAAAAATATTCTTAGCCCAATTGAGATTAATTCTATTTTGGAACGTTGTAGGATGATTTGATTTTTGTTCAAAATCCGAAATCAATTTTTTGCTTTTATGAAGATAATAGAGCAGGTGTGTCAATTGGAACGCTATAATTCCAATAATTAAATAACGGAGTCCGCTAAGATTGATTGATTTCAACAGGTATGTCTTATAGATAAAGGCAATAATCATCAAGAAAAGCATAGCAATAGCATATCCATAATGTTTCCAATAATTCTCTGGATTTTGGTTCTGATATAATGATGCGCTAATAAAGAAATATATGCTTGGGCCTATAATTAAGATGATTGATTGAGAGAGGAAATAAAACAATTGAAAAACAGAAATGTATTCTGTGTGTATGCGCAATTGTCTCAATAATAAAAGATCTAAGGATATAACCAATATTGCCAGAAAGGCATTTGCTTTTCGATTGCCTCTTCTATTGGTGAATAAGAATAACGACCAAATGAATCCCAATAAAATTGCGAATGCCAGGATACTTTTGATAAGCATGTACCATGAAGTAATTAGCATTATATTTAAAATAAGTGCCATTTTATAAAGTGGGTATTTGGGGCATTGCAAATTCCATAGTATTGAAATTTAAAAATCAATCAACATGCCGTTAAATAACTGTATGTCAACAACTAAAAATTTAATATTATGCGAAAGAAGATACAAAAAATATTAGCTTGGATACTGCAAATTCTTCTCGGAATTGAATTTGTCATTGCTGGTCAAGCAAAATTTACCATGGCCAATGATTGGTCTATAAAGTTTTCAGATTGGGGGTTACCAGATCATTTCTATTTGGGAATTGGTGCATTGGAATTAATTGGCGGTATCATGTTGTTCTTTCCTAAACTTGCAGCGGGAGCAGCAGTCGGACTGATTGCAATCATGCTTGGAGCAACGTTTACGCACTTGATCCATGCAGAATCAAATCAAATTATAATTACACTAATATTAATCTCCTTATTGTTTATCGTGTTTCTATTTAGAAGAAAAGACCTATACAAGCGAGAATAAGATATTAATTGGATCAAGGCTGCTTTTCTAATAAATTCGCTTTATGGAAAAAAGAGTTTACCAAGGCAACCTAAGTAAGATGGCTACAAGCCATGAAACTCCGATTAAATATGTGTTGAATCTTGGTGAAGATCAGATCAACATGAGTAGTTTGGTCGGAACTCATCTCAAATTACACTTTACTGGATTAATCAATTGCATCAATTGTGGCAGAAAAACCAAGAAGTCATTCGCACAAGGGTTTTGTTATCCATGTTTTATGAATTCCCCTCAAAATGCAGAATGTATTATCCGACCAGAATTATGTGAAGCACATTTGGGTAAAGGGCGAGATCCAGAATGGGAAGAAAAAAACCACAACCAGGCCCATGTAGTTTATTTGGCCATTTCATCTGGAATTAAGGTAGGGGTAACAAGGGCAACTCAAGTGCCATATCGATGGATTGATCAAGGTGCGTGGAAAGCGGTAAAAATTGCTGAAACAAATAACCGCTATGAGGCTGGAATGATAGAAGTAGATCTTAAACAATATGCATCAGATAAGACACCTTGGCAACGCATGTTAAAAAATGAGTTGGCTGTAGATGTAGATGTTTTAGAAACCAAAACACTCCTGCAAGAAAAGATGAATAGTGACTTTAGTCAATTTGCCTCAAAGGATGATCAAATATTTGAATTAGAGTACCCTGTAATTCGATTTCCGCAGAAAGTTAAAAGTCACAATTTGGACAAAGAACCAACTCTAGAGGGAAATTTAGAAGGGATTAAAGGACAATATTTGTTATTTGAAGGTGGGATAGTAATCAATATTCGCAAGTACGGTGGGTATTTTGTGGAAATGGATATTGAAGCTTAGTTCATTTTCTCTATCGCAGAGATAGCAAAATCCATTTTTTGTTGATCAATATCTAGATGAGTAACCAAGCGTATCAGTTGTGGTCCCATGCTCACAACTTTAATGCCTGAATCGTCCAATTTTTGGATAAATTCTATCATATTATAATCGGCTTGAAGTCTGAACAAGACTATATTGGTTTCAACCGGATATACTTCCTCGACAAAAGATTTATCCTTAAAAACTTTAGCTAAAATGGAAGCATTTTCATGATCCATTGCCAATCTATCCACATGATTATCCAATGCGTAAATCCCTGCTGCAGCCAAAATTCCTGCTTGTCGCATTCCACCTCCCATGATTTTTCTAATTCTTCTTGCTTGTCTTATAAAACTTGTTGATCCGATCAATAAGGATCCAACAGGACACCCTAATCCTTTTGACAGGCAAACGGAAATACTGTCAAAGTTTTTACCCATCTCCACCGCTGAGGTATTGCTTGCAACTAAAGCATTAAATATGCGTGCACCGTCCAAGTGCAATGGTAAATTGGATTCTTTACAGAAAGCAGAAATTTCTTTTATATCCGATAAACTCCAAATGCTGCCTCCACCTTTGTTAGATGTATTTTCTATAGATACCAATTGACTTGGTGGAAAATGAACGTCATCTGGGTTGATAGCATTTTTGACTTGATCTGCAGTAAACCTACCTCGATTGCTCGGGATTAATCGAATAGAACAATTTGAATTATAAGAAATTCCACCACCCTCATACCTATAAATGTGGGCATACTCATCACAGATTACTTCTCCAGGAGCATTGGTATGCACTTGCATTGCAATTTGGTTGGTCATGCTACCAGAAGGGCAAAATACTGCACTTTCATGTCCAAATAATTGAGCGGCTTTTTTTTCTAAAGCTTCTACCGTCGGGTCATCGCCTAATACATCATCTCCCAAGGGTGCATTAAGCATTGCCTCCTTCATGGAAGAAGTAGGTTGTGTTACGGTATCACTTCTAAGATCTATTGTCATAAAGATTACTGCAATACCAACAAATTAATCTTGTTCTAAAGAATTATTCCCCTACGTAGAAGTGAATGGTCTTTTCACTTTGATTGCCCAATTTGTCTTCCGCTCTGACAACGGCAGTATAGAATTTATTCTTGCCAAACCTTCTAACTTCGGAAATATCCAAAGTGTAAGGACTAGAATAATCTCTAAACTCATCACCATTCAAGGAGTAAGTAATTTTATGTGTTCCACAGTGCTTGTCGGTTGCACCTAAATACAATCTGGTATAATTGGGGTAAATATTTACCGTTTCTCCTTTCTTACTTTTAGTGCCAATAGGTTGAATACTAAAGTTGTGATGGATCACTGGGGGAGTATTATCAACAAACACCTTACTTTCTTTTTCCTGTTCCACATTATTTACCCGATCAGTTGCTTTAAACTTAATGGAATGGTTCCCTTCATTTGGTATTTGGAAAGGAGCATTATAGGTGTTTTGAGATCCTCCGTTAACCGTATATTGAATTTGTTGTACACCTGAGGCATTATCTGTCGCCCTTAATGTCACATTGGTTTTGCTATTGATAAACAAAGTGTCTCTATCAAAGAATTTAGGACTACTATAGCTAATTCCAGTTGTTGGAGCGCGGTTATCCATGTAAACTTGTTTATTACCCAATGCAGAAGCTACCGATTTGCTGGCGGTTCTATTTTTTACATTATCAATTGAATAGTAAGTGATGTTATGGATACCATTATTGGTTGGAATACCAAAGGGAGATCCGAAGCTATTGTATCCATCGCTATTAATTTTGTACTGGATACTTTCCACCCCAGCTTTATTATCTGTTGCTGTCATGTTAATCTTGGTACGAGAAGAAACATACATGCGACTTGAAGTTTCGTACTGATCTCCTTGCACACTTACGGATACAACTGGTGGTATTTTATCCAAGTAAAACTTAAAGGATTTGGCACTTTCATCATTATCTACTCTATCTATGGCATGATAAGTCAAAGTGTGATCGCCGTCATTTAAATAGTTCGCTGTTACTGGATATCCTGGATAAGTGTTTTCACTTCTCGAATCATAATTGTAAGAAATCTTTCTTACTCCGGATAAAGCATCTGTAGAGCTTAATTTAAATTTTGTTGATGGCGATATAATATTGCCATTGTGCACAATACCCACAATTTCATGAGAAGAGTTAGGAGAAGAAACATCTACAGTGAATTGATTAGAACGGCTATTTTCAGCATTGCCTACATTATCGTTGGCAAAATAATAAAGTGTATGTGCTTTATCTCCTTCAAAACTCAGACTACTGCTATACTTTGCATAGGCAGTTCCATTTTTTGAAAAATGAATGTTTTCAACACCAGATACACCATCTCGAGCACTTATATCTACTACTAAGCCTTTACCATAAAACTGAACACTTCCATTATTGTATTTTGGTGCGCCTGAGAATTTAGTAGAAGATCTGGGAGCAAGTCCATCTGCATAAATTTCATACATGATTTCTTGTTCCGGTTGTACAGTTCTTTTTGTTTCTTTATCAACTGCCCATCTACTTCTAATATAATTTATCCCCTCTGTATCCAGATACATTGGATCTGCATATTCTGGAGTGCTTTTGCTTTTAAGGTCATAATTAGTTCCATTAGGTTCTGTAGAGAACTTCAAATAGATTGGCAATTGTTTTTGCACATAAATATTACCATCATTTTGATAAACTCTGGCCTCAAAAGTTGGTTTAGTTGGTTCATTCTGAGCGTTCAGCGAGAAATATGTAGCATGTATTATCACCAAACTCAATAGTCCATTAATGGTTAATTTTTTCATTGCGTATTTTTTTACAACGCACTAAGATATAAAAATCGCTAGATTTCAACAATCTAAAGGCAATATTCAAGCTAAGTCCTTTTCGTATTTTCGCTAAAAATAATCCATCGTGAAGTTAAAAATCATTGGATCATTGTTGTTGATTATTTGTTCTCTAGTCGTTTCAGCACAAGAGGTTGAGAAGACGGAGAAGCAGAAGAAAGACAAGAGTGATCGTTATGGTAGAGATATTGAAAAGTTGACCTTAAAAAAAAGAGGGCCGAACTTAGATCATTATGGCCATCTGTATTTGGGTTATGGGTTCATTATTGGGGAATCAGAAAGAGATAGCGCGGAAATAATTGATGGGAAATCATCCGCTTTTTCATTGGGTTGGTTATCCAAATGGAGAATTTCCAGATGGTATGAATTGGGTTTTGATGTGACCTATCATTTGTCGTCCTATCATATCGATCAGGATTCGTCCAAAATTGTTCCGAATCGAGTATTACACAAAAAAGAGAAGATTGTATTCAACAATATTCAAGTTCAACCCTTTCAAAGAATTAAACTTAGAAATCGTTATCACTCTACTGGAATGTTCATAGATTTCGGTGGATATTTTGGATATAACTATAGGGTTAAGAATCAAACTGTAGAAAGAGACCGCCACCCTCAAGCTGGTAGAACAAAAACAGTTCACTTGAGATTAAAATACACCGAAGATTTTGAGTACGGTGCATTTGCTAGGATAGGATTTAATCGATTGATGATCTATGGACGGTATCGATTCTCAGAGTTATTTACAACTAAAAGTGGCCTGCCTGATTTACCAATATACCAAGTTGGAATCATGATTGGTATTCATCAATAACTACATGAAGCCAGGTAGCATACCTTTGGCAACACTTTGCATCTCTGCTTCATATACTTTCTCCGCCTTTTCCAATGCTCTGTTTACTGCAATTAGGGTTAATTCTTCCAATTGTTCTTTATCAGCTAATAGCTCACTTTCAATTTCTAATCCGGTAATTTTTCTATTGCCATTACATTCTACTTTGACTTTTCCTTCTTCCGCCTCAGCACTTACCTTTATTCCATCCAGTGTCGATTTAACCTCTTCAGACTTTTGCTTCATTTCTTGCATTTTGCCCATGAAGTCACCCATTTTTCCAAACATCTTATTCTCTTTTTAGTTCTTTCTTCAGACTCCTTAAAAAAGGAGCTTTTTTGAATTTATTGATGATTCTTAATTCTTCTACAAATTTAGTTTCTTCATCTAAAAACTTGAATATATCTGTTATTTTATTTGCCAAATAAAACTCTTCAAAAAGCCTAGATCCCAATTGGTTTTCTTCTTGAAAAATTCTCAGAAATATTCGGTCGTAGGTCTTGAATCGCTTCTTTCTGAGACCTTTAGTTAGTGGTTTGTTTGCTTTAAGATTTTCAAGGAGTTTGGAAACTTTCTTTTCTGAGCTTTTAAAGGAATAGCCAGAAGAAGCCTTTACCCAACCTCCTGCTGTGCCAATCCTAGTGTATCTTTTGGTGTTAAATTGACTATAATCAAAAGTGCTCATCGGAATTTTACCAGCTTCTTTATTGATTATTGAATAAGATCCAACAGAAGTATAATTCTCAATATATTTTTGAATGAACTCTTCATAAACCTTGTTTTCAACCAACTTCGGACTGAAATAGGTAAACTCTATCAAAGCTTCTTTTTTACTAAAAGGCAACACATAAATAAAAGAGCATTGATTATGGTCTTGTAAACGGTAATCCATCATGCGGAAAGCGGAGTCGTCAAAACTATCCTGCTCACTTTGAATGGTCCAACCTTTAAAATGTTGAATTACAGCCGGAGAATTGGATGAATTTAAATTTGGCATACTGATTCCGTCGAAAAGGAAATCACCGCTGTAGGTTCTCAATTCTGAATTTGCAGAAAGCTTTTCTTCTTCTACTTTAATTATATCATCCTCGATCCAATCTATATTTTCTTTAGAATCGAATAAGCGTCTGGCACTTTCAAAAAAGTCAATAGACCGAATTGTTTTGTAATGGTATTTTCCAAGTTCAAAGATCTTCTCTTCTTTACTTCCATTAAATATGGCATTGTTCCATTTCTTGTATAGAATTGAATCCCAGGTGCCATTTCCTTTTTCCCAAAAGCTCCAATATTTATCAATTCTCTTATTGGGAGAGTCAATAATTCCAATGGAAAAATCTTCAAAATAAGGGTCATTGGCTAAGGATATGGCCAACATTGTTCCAGACAAACCACCTCCAAGGATGAGGATGTGATAATGTTTGTCTGTTGCCATGAACTATTCTACAGGATTCGCATCGGCAGCTGTAGTGCCCAATTCTTTATCGAATAAGAATAAACTTGCTGTATCACTACCAATCATGGTCAATTTGTCGATGATTGTTCTGGCTAATTGTTCTTCTTCTAATTGTTCTGCAATATACCATTGCATGAAATTGTTGGTAGTATGGTCTTTTTCTTCCAAACAAAGAGAGATAATATCATTGATGGATTCTGTAACCATAATTTCATGTTCCAAAATACTTTGGAATACGCTCATCAAATCTTTGTAATCTTTTTGTGGGGAGTCCAATTTAGGAACAGTAGCATGACCACCTCTTTCGTTCACGAATTTGACAAGTTTCAACATGTGCATTCTTTCTTCGTCGGAGTGGTTGTAAAGAAATTCTGCAACACCTCCAAATCCTTTTACCTCAGCCCAACAGGCCATGGCAAGGTATATTTGAGATGATGTGCCTTCTTTTTCAATTTGACTTTGTAATTTCTCTTCGATTGAACTCTTTAACATTTTGGATAAATTTTAGTGACCAAAGTTATCAATTAACAGGAACAATTGAGAATTGTTTGAAGTCTATGCTCGTAAACGCTTTACTACAAATAGAATGAATAAAACAACTCCACAAGCCAATAGGAGGTAAGCATTTTGATTGAATTCAAAATCTGGATTTTCGAAATCTAAGCTGGTGACCCCAAAAGTGATTAACATGGCACTAAAAAATGCCAATGCACGCATACCGCTACTCATAATTTTTAGGACTTGTTTTGTTGCTTGATTACGGATGTAGCAGTAGCTACTAAACTTGATACATCTGTCAAATCAGATGGTAATATCAATGTATTGCCCTCTTTGGCTAGATTTCCAAATTGTTCAATATATCGCTCTGCAACGCGAAGATTTACAGCTTCGTAACCACCTTTTTCTTGGATGGCTTGAGCTATTTGTCTGATTCCTTCTGCAGTAGCACTAGCAACACTTAAGATTTCAGCCGCTTCACCTTCAGCTTCATTGATTCTTTTTTGTTTTTCTCCTTCGGATTTTGCTATCAATTCTTGTCTATCACCTTCAGCTCGATTAACCACTGCTTGTCTTTCCCCTTCAGAAGTAGCAATTATTGCTCTCTTTTCCCTTTCTGCTCTCATTTGTTTCTCCATAGCATCCTTTATACTTTGCGGAGGTGTAATGTTTTTTACCTCATATCTGCTTACCTTGACTCCCCATGGGTCACTTGCTTTATCAACAGCTTCCACGATGATTGAATTAATCTGATCCCTTTCCTCAAAAGTCTTGTCTAATTCCAATTTACCGATGATACTTCTCATGGTCGTTTGGGCCAATTGAATAGAAGCGAAGGGATAGTTGTCAACACCATAGGAAGCTTTTTTAGCATCCATCACTTTCAAATAAAGCACCCCATCTACTTCAACAGATATATTGTCTCTGGTAATACAGGTTTGTGCTGAAACATCAATTACCTGTTCCTTTAATGTATGCTTGTACGCGACCTTGTCAACAAATGGAATGATAATGTGAAAACCGGCAAGTAAAGTGGTTCGATACTTACCAAATCTTTCTACGATATAGGCAGAACGTTGCGGGACAATCTTGATGGTGGAGATAAATAGAAAAAATGCCAATATTAAAAAGGCTATAAAAATGATTGTACCTGGAGTTATCGAAGACATATATATATTATTTATTAAAAGGTTCTACAATTAATTTGATGCTTTTCATGCCAATGATGCGAACTGTCTCATTGGCTTTAATTTGGAATTCTGAAATGGCTTCCCATTGACTGCCGTTGTATTCTACTTTGCCATCTCTATCATTTTGAATAGGAGTTAGGGTAACTGCTTTTCCTCCAATAAATTCATGATCCAATTTATCATCTCCTTCCTGAGAAACATCCATGTATCTTTTCTTGATGCTTTGTCTTAAGGATAACAAGCTCGTTATTGAAGAAATGGCAAAAACTAAAAGTTGGGCATTCAAACCAATATCTAGAATTAAAACTGTTGCAGATGTAATCCAAGCTCCAATTCCAAAGAATATTAATATTAATCCAGGAGCAACTAATTCTAGAAGCATTAAAGCTACTCCAAGAATAAACCAAATTACTTCAGAGGTAAATAGTGATGAATCAAATTCCATAAAGCTAAATATAATCAAAATGTAGAATTTTTTTATAGCAAACTTGGACGATCGGTCTGTAATTTCCTTTGATGGTAAAAAGTTTGAAGCATTTTTGGAGACTAAACTAAAGTTCGAGTTTAAATTCTTTAGTTCCTATTGTGATACCATTTATTATTAAGCTGATCTGGTGGATGCCTTCATAATATACTCTTGTGCTTATCCACTTAAAAGGGTGGTTTTTTTGGATTTTGATTCTCTGATTTTTATCTAACTCTCTTTCGCTAATCTTAAATACCTTTAGATTTCGACTGCCATTCTTTTTTAGAAAATGCATACCATACTCCAGTCTTAATAAAGCATTAGATTTAGATGTATTTTCGATTTCGAACTCAAATTCTAGATTTTCACCCATTATTACTTTGGAATTTTTGAGAACGAACTTATGAACCTTTAGGTCTTTAATATTTGCGTATCCAAAAAGTTTCATTATTTCTGGATTGCCAGCTTTTAAGAGTGTTCTACAAGCATGCTTAATGATCCAATTGGTATCTGTATGATTTCCATACCACTGATAAGCAATTTGAATTAGAGTTTCCGGATTGTCTTTCGAGATATCGTTTAGATTATTGGCAACACTTTTTCTAACAAATAGGGATGAATCTGATTTCAAGTTTTCAAGCATACTTAAGATCCTGCTTGGGTCTTTTTTGAAAGCTGGTAATGCCATGGCCCAAGGAAGTCGAGGTCTGCATCCTTCTGAGGAAAATCGGCGAACATTGGGATGGGAATGTTTACTCCATAACAACATTTGCTGCATGCTTTTTTCAGGATATTTAATTATATAAGGTCGAATGGCGAATTCACATGAAGTGAATTGGGTTATGAATTCAAAAGAATTCATGGCAAGATCGAAAAAGTCTAAGCCATGCTTTTCTACATATTCTGGAATAAACATATATTCGAATGAATTCTCTTTGGCTCCATCCAGTTTGATTTGTCGAACCAACCGAAGAAGGATTGGACTTGCCTTTGAAAAATCATCGGGTAAAAGACACTCCATGCCTTCTACAATTCGACTCATTCTTTCTTTTAATTCTAAACTTTCCCAATCATTAGAGAATACTACCGACTTAAATTTTATTATATCTAGAGTTGAATCAAACTTCTTCCAAGAGTTTAGGAAGTTATCGATAAACGATTCCGAATAGATGTTTTTGAGTGGTTCAGCCATAACACTAAGATAATGTAATGTATCCAATGGAAGTTATTGTAAGCATAATAATCACCATTATATTTACAGTATAGAAATTAGATTATGAATTTAAAGGACATTCAAATTAGTTCGAAAGAAGCGTATCAAAACGCTTATGATAAAAGCGTCAATTCAACAGAAGAATTCTGGGAAGATATTGCTTCCCATTTTCATTGGAAAAAGAAATGGGATAAGGTATTAGAATATGACTGGGAAGAAGCAAAATTTTCTTGGTTTAATGGAGCTCAATTAAATATTACGGAGAATTGTTTAGATAGACATTTGGAGAAGAAAGGAGATCAGACGGCTATTATTTGGGAACCTAATGATCCGAATGAAAATCACAGAGAAATTTCTTATAACGAATTACATGCTGAGGTATGTAAGTTTTCTAATGTGTTGAAGAATAATGGAATAAAAAAGGGGGATCGAATCTGTATATACATGCCAATGATACCAGAATTGGCAATTGCGCAATTGGCATGCGCTAGAGTTGGTGCGGTTCATTCCATTGTTTTTGCTGGATTTTCTGCGAAAGCAATTGCAAATAGAATAGAAGATTCTAAGTGTAAGCTATTAATTACTTCTAACGAGATGTATCGTGGAGAGAAGATTATCAATCTGAAAGCTATATGTGATGAAGCGATAGAAAACTCAACTTCCATCGAAAAAACGATTGTTTTTGAAAGAACCGAAAATAAAACCTCCATGCAGGAAGGTAGAGATGTATTTTGGAATGATGAATTAAGAAAAGTGGAAGAGAAGAACGAAGCGGAAGTCATGGAGGCAGAAGACCCTTTATTTATACTTTATACTTCAGGTTCAACTGGAAAACCTAAAGGGATGGTGCACCATTGTGGAGGTTATATGGTCGGAGCTACCTATACTTTTGCCAACGTTTTTCAATATCAGGAAGGCGATATTTATTGGTGTACCGCGGATATTGGATGGATTACAGGGCATTCATATATTATATATGGACCTTTAGCTGCAGGTGCTACTACCATCATGTTTGAAGGGGTTCCAACTTTTCCAGACGCTGGTAGATTCTGGCAAATAGTAGAGAAATATAAAGTCAATCAATTCTATACGGCACCAACAGCGATTAGAGCGCTTCAGAAATTTCCTATTGAAGTTGTTCATCGAAGTGACTTGAGTTCTTTAAAGGTATTGGGAACTGTAGGGGAACCAATTAATGAAGAAGCATGGCAATGGTATCATCATGAAATTGGTAAACAAAATTGTCCAATTGTGGATACTTGGTGGCAAACTGAAACGGGTGGTATAATGATATCGACTTTGGCTGGAATAACAGATGAAAAACCGACTTATGCTACCTTGCCTTTACCTGGTGTTCAACCAACATTAATGGATGAAGATGGCAATGAAATATTGGAAACAAAGGCAGAAGGTAGACTGGCCATTAAACATCCTTGGCCGCATATGGCAAGAACCATATATGGTGACCATAATCGCTACAAAGATGTTTACTTCTCAACCTTTAAAAACATGTATTTCCCTGGGGATGGTGCTTTAAGAGATGAAAATGGTTTTTATCGAATTACGGGTAGAGTCGACGATGTAGTGATTGTATCTGGGCACAATTTGGGGACTGCACCAATTGAAGATGCCATTGATGAACATCAAGCAGTCGTAGAAACTGCAATTGTAGGATTTCCTCATGAAATCAAGGGAAATGCTTTACATGCTTTTGTAATACTTCATGATAATGTAGATGCTAGTGATGAATTAACACAGGAAATTAAAGAACTAGTTAGCAAGAGCATTGGTCCAATTGCCAAGCCAGATATTATTCAATTTGTTCCAGGTTTGCCAAAAACACGCTCTGGTAAAATAATGAGAAGGATACTGCGAAAAATTGCAGCAAAAGACATATCAAATTTGGGAGATACTTCTACCTTATTAAATCCAGAGATAGTTGAGAAATTGATTAATTCTTTCTAAGTCTTATCAAATGATTGTTCTTTATGTAATGAGAAGAGTCATTTGAATCGTGGAATTTATAAAAATTGACATCTGCTTCACGTATCATCAGATCATCTGCAAATGTGATTTTCTGGCTTGGGTTATTCCCAATTAATGAGAATTCTAATTGATTATTGCTTTCAAGGGCTTGAAAATCTAGTTCAACTAACGTCCAATCTTCTATAATTAGTGGACTACTCATGGCTTCTACCTTGGTTTCTTTTCGAATTTCTTGACCTTTTAATTCCCTCACTACGAATTGGAGATGATTAAGATCATCTTGGCCACAGTTGTCTGAATTTCGGCTTAACCAAATCGAGGCGATATAGTTTGACTTAATCGTTAGACTATTAGTTGGAATACTAGCTAACCAATTAAATTTTTGTTTATCAATTGATTTTGCACTTGTTCCTCTAAATGCATTTGAGTTTTCTTGACCCTCAAAGGAATCGTAATAAAAATAGGATGTACTATCCATACTCCTGTAATCCGATTGGTATAAATACCTTGCTTGAGTTGGTATGTTTTCTATATCCGATTCACTATCTAACAACTTTTGATGTGTAATAGCATAAAGTGTTAATTGATTTCCTTCATAAATTAGATCTGCTCTATCCATTAATTCACTTTCGTACTTTGTCAATGGATCTTTGGTCCTCAATATCAGAAATGGCATTTTCTCTTTAATATCCTGAACGATATATTTTTCGTATTGTTTTGGAGCTAAGACTTGTATAATGTTTCTACTTTCTTTAATTGATGTTCGACTGCTTTGAACACTCAGTATAGGTATCCCAGTTTCAAACGAAAATAAATATGCATAGAGTTTGCTATCGCGGCTGCCTTCTTTGTTGTGATTCTCGCTTCCTGTACAAAAGAATGGTAAAGGAATTAAAGCTTGATAAGAAGATAAATCAATATCTTGTTTAATGTTTTCCAGATCAATCAATTTGTTGGCAGCTTTGAAGTGATTTGGTGTTTTTTGCATTGCTTCTTTCAAGACTTGATTGTATGACAATCCTTCGAAAACCATAATTAAAGGCAACAACGATTGAAAAATAATTTTTTTAGAACCTGCAATTCTTTTAGTCCAACCTTGTATCAAAAAAATCGCTAAAAAATTAATGCAGAAATAAAATGGCCAAGCAAATCTTCCTATCGAACGGAATTGTTTTAAGAAGGAAAAGCTTTCCAGTAATCCTTCCAATCCAAATCTAAATGGAATACCAAATGAGAATATCAAAAGTAGTGTGCTTGAAATTAATAATTGAATAACTAAAGCGTTAGAAGTATTTGACTTAAGTTTATTTATTCGAATTATACTCCACACCTTAACAAGCAAGAACGGCAATAAAATAATTGTTCCTATTCCTATATATGCCATTCCTTCCCAGGTTTGGGTAAAAGGAGGTAAAATAGAAAAAATGATATCTTTTAAAGGACCACTATTTGGTAAAAATACTGTGTCAAAGTCTGCATAATATTCAAAGAATCCATATGGATTGGTACTTCGATTACTATGGTTTTCAATGACCTTATTGAATAAAACGAACAGAACCATTGCGAATAAGCCACTGCTTATTAGACCTATTGCCGGCTTTTTAGAATCATTATTCAGCCAAGCAAAGATTATATGAACTAAAGCAAAAGACAGAATGAATGCGGTGTATATCATTCCAAGGTATACATGGATAAAATAAGAACCCAAGCAGAGCAGACCCAATAAAGACCAATATTTCTTCCGTTGATTATTTTGCAAGTAGCACATTATTAGGTAAATACCTAGCGGAATTACAAAACTATATGTCAACGAAAAGTGACCAAGTAATCGAAAAAGCTGGGGAGATAGTACACTAATTCCTAAACTTCCAATAGCAGCCAAATATTTAGAAATACCGAAGCGAAGTAGTAGCTTATATAAAATATAAAATGACAGAATAATGGAGAAAAGCATTATACTGTTTAATATACCTATAAGGTAATCGTTGATAAACGGGAATACACTTGCTATTGGTTTAAGGAAAAAAATCAATATTGGATGACTATCCGTATAAAGGATATTTTCACCGTAAGGATAGTTGAATCCTTCAAAATTACTAGCCGATTTATTGTTTTTGACATAATAGGCATAGGTGTAATAATTTTTTAGACCATCGCCTTCAGGACTAAATAAATGGTCGTTTGCATTGAAAAATACCTTGCCATAAAAAAGGAAGAAATAAATAAGAAATAGAAATATTGGGATGGATTCTACCCTAAAAAATTTCTTAATCTGTATTGTAAACAAACTGATATGTATTGTAAATTCTTATCGCTAAATTCGTCTATAGCTTTTGAATTAAGCTTTCTAATTTAATCTTGAAGGGGCAATCATTTGAAATTCTGGAATCTTAACTTCAAACATTTTTCCATTTTTGATCTTCTTCATTAAATAGGTGCCCCACATTAAGCCAATGTCCGATTTGAGGGTGCAATAAGAAACATATTGATGAGAGGCTCCTGCTTCAATAATTGGTTGCTGTCCAATAACTCCTTCTCCTTTAACCTCAGAATATTGACCATTGGAGTCAAATATGTACCAATGTCTGCTTAGCAGTTGGACAGCATGATTAGCATTATTGTGAATCTCGATAAAATAGCGAAAGATGAATTCTTGATTTAATGGAGCAGAATTATGTTCTTCATATGAAGGAACTGCTTTTACCAAGATATCATGTGTTACGCTAGTGGGCATAAAACAATATTAGTCAATTTTACAATTGAGTTTTACCTCCTTAGGGTATTTTTAACGTCAAAACCAATCAATCTGTCATAGACTTCACCAATTTTACGATGGTAGACAAAGAAATAGTAATCATTCTCTGTAGCTGAATGCGTGCCTTCTATCATGGCAATATCTCCTTTTATTGATCCATTTGGTAGAAAAGCATAACTGTAATTATAATATCCTTGTTTCAGCAAAACTTTCAATCCATAAGCACTTTTGGCCTCGTCGTATTTCATTTTAAACTTATCATCAAATTGCCAATCACTTAAGGCTCCAAATACATATACATCTCCATTTGGCAATTCGCTTTCCCTATTGAGGGTAAAATGTGTAATCATATAATCTGATTCTCTATGAACATCATTACTCTCATTTCTTTTGATCAAACGCCTTCCATTTAAATCATCCTGATAATAATATCTTCTAAAAGATCTCGGCTCTTCCGGTATAACAAACAGATTCCATTTGCCATTCATTAATTGCAAACCATCTACATTCAGGGATTGATATCTAAAATCTTTGGCATCAAAGAATCTGTATTCATTGCCGCCATCAAATAAATTTTCTTCCTCATAATTGTAGGATAATTCATTGCTGCTAATAAATAGGGGTTTTAATTGCGTTATTGTATTATCGGTTCTTCTGTTTTGCATCAATATGACCTTGAGATTTGAGTAGGGATCCTGCACTTCATAATTGTTAAGTAGAATACTGAAGTCTAACTCTTGTTTATAATCCATATGTCTTGCCAATGTTGCCAGATGGATATTAGCCTTAATGGTTATTCTCTGGTCAACGACAAAGAATCTTCTTGTTAGTACGACATCATTTGGATCATTATTGTCGTAAACTTTGATTACATAATTTCCAGATTTTTTGAATTGAAATTCTTCATTTGGGAATTTCAAACTATAGTGAATGTAAGGAAACTTAGTATTGAAGGAATATTCAAATTCTTCAATGAAGCCATTAAAAAAACCACCTAGATATTCTTGGCGCAATAATCTTGATGGCTCCCAATTCGCATCACAATGGATAAATTCAAAATTGTAGGTTTTTAAATCTCCATTTAAATCATCGAAATGTAACTCAAGCTGAGCATTACTTCCCAAATAAATCACTGGATAGCTTAGTTGATCTCCTTCAAGGTATAACAATACAGATTGGATTCCATCTTTATAGATACGATCTCGCAACACGAGATCTTCCTTTTCAATATCCTCATCAATTTCGGCCTGTATTTCTTTAATTCTATCTTCACGTTTTACATAATAATCTGAATCATCAGCTGATGGCTTGGAACTACCTTCAGTAACAATTTGTTTGGCTTTGCAAGAACAAAAACCAATTGCGACAAATACAACGAATAATACGATTTGATTAATCTTCAATTTCAAAATTTCTCTTTAAGGCGTAAAAATATAGAAAGGGACAATAATATTGGGTTAAATATTAGCGATAGAAAATTAGCTAAATGTAGACTTAACAACGACTTAAGGTAAGCTTTAAATTTATTCAAAAAATTAGAGGTGAAGAATGACAGAAATATTATTTTTGCAGCCAAATTTGAACTGATTATCAAAGATGTCAAAAGTGCTAAAAATCAAACGAGGAGCTGATATAAAGCTTGTCGGAGAAGCTGAAAAGATTTTAACTGATGCACCAAAACCAGATACTATCGCAATAAAACCAACCGACTTTCCTGGTTTGGTTCCAAAAATGTCTGTAAAAGTTGGACATGAAGTAAAGGCTGGTACACCTCTTTTCTTCGATAAAAACAATGAGAAAATTAAATTCTGTTCACCAGTAAGCGGTGAAGTTGCTGAAATTAAAAGAGGCGAGAAAAGAAGAATTTTAGAAGTTATTGTTTTAGCAGATAAGGAAACTAAGTATGAGGATTTTAAGGTGGTCGACGCTCAATCTCTTAGTAGAGAGGAGATTATAAATAAGTTGTGCGAGAGTGGGTTATGGCCATTTGTAAAGCAAAGGCCATACGATGTAATTGCTAACCCATTTGATAATCCAAAAGCAATATTTATTTCTGCATTTGACTCTGCACCATTGGCACCAGACAATGATTTTATATTACACGGTAGAGAAGAGGAGTTTCAGAAAGGTATAGATGCATTGCAAAAGTTATCTGAAGGTGGTGTTCACTTGTCTGTAAATGCAAAAGATAAGGCGGATGAAGTTTTTACCAATGCAAAAGGATTAAACCTACACCAAGTGTCAGGTCCTCATCCTGCGGGTAATGTTGGTGTACAAATCCATCATATACTGCCCATCAATAAAGGTGAGGTTGTGTGGACATTGAAACCACAAGATGTAATGAGCGTTGGAAAATTATTTTCAGAGGGAAAATTTGATGCATCAAGAGTTATCGGTATTTGTGGTTCAAGAGTAAAAACGCCTAAATACTTTAGGACAATTTTAGGTGCTGGTACTGAAAGCCTTTTAAAGGATTTGGTTGAAGAGGGAAATAATAGATATATCAGTGGCAATGTGTTGACTGGAACCAAAATAGATAGTAAAGGATATCTTGGGTTTTATGATTACCAATTGACCGTGATTCCCGAAGGAGGAGAGCCAAGAATGTTCGGATGGATTATGCCTAATCCAGATAAATTTAGTATTTCAAGATCTCTTGTTTCCTGGATGATGCCTAACAAGAAGTATGATCTAAATGCTGAAATGAATGGTGAAGAGAGAGCATTTGTTGTAACAGAGGAGTATGAAAAAGTTTTTCCATTTGATATTTATCCTGTGCAATTGATTAAATCCATAATGGTGAATGATATTGAAATGATGGAGTCTTTAGGAATATATGAGATCGCTCCAGAAGATTTCGCATTGTGTGAAACAGTTTGTACTTCAAAAATTCCAGTGCAATCTATCGTAAGAGAAGGATTGGACAAGTTGAGAATTGAAATGAGTTAATTTAAAGTTCTATTGATGAGTAATCCATTACATAACTTATTAGAGAAAATTAGACCAAACTTCGAGAAAGGAGGGAAGTTAGAAAAGTTCCATCCTGTCTATGATGGTTTTGCTACCTTTTTATTTGTACCAGGTCATACTTCACATTCTGGCTCTCATATTCGAGACGGAATCGATTTAAAGAGAACAATGATCATGTATTG
>Ga0207422_1001153_pt1 | contig 59598 bp, 53 predicted proteins | sample MarCyaLeptolynsp_FD_187757 | JGI IMG/M metagenome (GOLD analysis project Ga0207422, IMG submission 187757) | Marine cyanobacterial communities from Panama - species 1 Leptolyngbya sp. (SPAdes) | ecosystem: Environmental > Aquatic > Marine > Unclassified | place: Panama: Panama City | collected...
GCACCATCGCTCGAAGCAGGGGGGCATGGCTGTGGATTTTGTTTCTCTCATCGAACGAGAACTGACCTAAAATGATTGCTCTGTCTACTTTAACTCCTCCACAGAGTCTTTTTTCGCTAAAGTACCACTAGTTGAGATCGAGGTTTGAGAAATAACCTTCAAAGTTACGCCTAATGTGTATTAGATGTTCAAAGCTTGACCCAGCCGTTGCTTTCTTCCCCCTATTCCCTATTGCCTATTCCCTATTCCCTAGACCCAGCAAGAGTTTCAGGCAATTCACATTAGACGTAAGTTATGTATAAGAACTACTGCCAGTTCCCCACTAAAACAAAGGGGGCCCAATAGATAGGATGGTCGTATTTTCCTTTCAACAACTTAAGTTGAGCGCGGCGTAGAGCTTCGGCTTTGCCGATCCCAGGATTGCCGAGCTGTTGATAAAATTCCGACATGAGTTCGGCGGTGGAGTTATCCCGAACCGACCAAAGGCTGGCTAAGGTGCTGCGGGCCCCAGAACGCACGGCAACACCCGCTAATCCAAGAAGTGCTTGGCGATCGCCCTTCGCCGTTTGGCAAGCACTGAGAACCAGCAGTTCGATCGGATTGGTATCTTTGCGATTGCGGCGTGCCAGCAGCGAGTCGAGATCTTTAACGTTAACTTTTTCGTCCCAAGTAATGATAAAAGTGTCTTCGGCACTGCTGCCGAACTGGCCGTGGGTGGCTAAGTGGATGATGGGGGCGGGAGTCGAGGCGATCGCGTTCTGTAAATTGAGATCGGTAAATTCTTGATTTAAGATGACCTGGCTGGCAACTTGGGTAGAAATTGCCATGAGTTCTGATTCGACACCCGGTAAGGCGGTAAAGCCCTGGCGAGACTCGCTTAAACCAGCTGTAATCGCTTCAAGCTTGGCCGGTTCGAGCTGGCGCGAGGGCAAAAGCTGCAATCCCTGACTCATGGCGAGATTGTATTTTTCAACGAGATACTGCTGTCCGTCGTGCAACACGGCCATGGGAAGGCGGCGGAAAGCGCCGTCGAGAACAAAGACCAGCGTTTTAATATTTTGCCGTTCTAACTCAGCTTGTGCGGGACGAATCAGCCAATCGTAGGCTTGTTGATACAGTTGCAAGCGTTCTTGGCGGGGAACGGTAATTCTCAGAGCTTGGCGCATCTGACGCAGGTGTCGGTCAATTTCCGCTTGTCCGATCGCGGTGCTGTAATTTTGGGGTGGCTGTCCGGGAAGCGAAAGAATGACTTCAAGGCGATCGCGCAAAATAATCGGATAGATGACGGCGGCGGTTTTGTCGATTTCGTCGATCTGCGCGGTTTGAACTTCCAGACAAGATTCGCGGAAAAAGTTGTCTAATTCTGCGAGTTGGAGCGATTCAATGACTTGTTGGGCTTCTTTGAGATTGTCAGGGTTGACTTTGCCTTGTTTGCCATCAGGACGGGTGGGGGGTTCTAACAGCAGGGAAACCAGCTCTCGGTAGACGGGTTCGACCGTTTCAGAGAAAGAAAACTGAGCATCGGGATTGGCAACCAAATCTTTGCGAAGCACTTCCAAAATTTTGAAAGCCGTGCGATAGGCCGCGATCGCGCCGGGAATATCTTGTTGCTGGCGGCGCAGCCGTCCCAATTGCCAAGCGGCTTGGGCGGCAATATCCCTCGCATCCAAACTCTGGGCAATTTGCAGCGCTTGCTCGGTTAACTCTAGAGCATCTTCGGGCTGTTCGGCTTGGGCATATACGTAACCGAGTTTGGCGATCGCGAAGGCCTCAGACCGGGAATCTTGCAGGGTTTTAGCTTGCCGAACCGCTTGAGCGGCCGCGCGCGCGGCTGTTTCGAGATACGTTGGGGAAGCGGTTTGAGACAGTTGCGAGAGACTTTGGGCAAAATTGACGGCCGCGTAAACCGACTTGCGGCTGGCGGGCAAAGCTGCTAACTCTGCTTCGATCGCGGGGATGAGGGAGATCGCTTCTGGCGACTGCTCCCGTTCGAGATATAGGCTCAATTGGTTGAGTTGGGCTTCCAGTCGAACGTGGGGACGGGTGGCCGTCGTTGCCGCCTGCTGATAGTACTGCAAGGCTTGTTCGGGCTGCTGGGCTTTGCGAGCCGTATTGCCAAGGCTGAAGAGAATTTCGCTGGTTTGGTCGGGACGATCGAACTGCTGCGCGATCGCCAGGCTCTCCTCCAAAACGGTTTGGGCATCTAAGGTCATACCGCGCTCTGGAATCTGCAAGCGACCCACAACCTGTAAAACCACACCCAAACTTCGCAGTCCGGTTGCTTTGAGGGGGGAATCAGGTTGAGTTTCCAGTTCGATATACATCGCCGCTAACATTTTTTTCGCCCGACCGTACAGCCCGATCGCTTGCATCGCCTGAACCTGGTTGATTTGGCTGCCAACAATCCCAGCGCGATCTCCCCCCGCCCGATAAGCCGCCTCTGCCTGCTGCCAACTTTCTAACGCTGCCTCCGTTTGGCCTCGTGCATTTTGAAGCTGTCCCCGCACGTTTAAGGTTTGGGCGAGAATCCCCGCTTCGTCTGCGTCTTGCAAAAGGGTTAGACTTTGGTTAACCGCCCCCCAAGCCGCTTCCCAATTTCCCAACGCTTGATAAGCCAAGGCTAAGTAGCTCAAACTTCGAGCTTGACCGGCGCGATCGCCTTGTTGCTCGAACTCTCGCGCGAGGTTGCGCCAGACCGCCTCCGCTTCTGAAAATTGTCCGATCTCGTAGAAATGCCGGCCGCGATCGAGAAGATCGGCAGAAGACTTCCCCTCACTCAGTTGAAAACTCTCGCTTGCCTGCTGGGGTTCTGCAGCTTTCCCCGGTAACGGCGCGACAGCCGGAAGAATTGCCGTCACGAGCAAAAAGGTTAGCAGTCCCAAACCAATGCCTTTTAACAATCGTCGGATATTAGTCACGATCTTTAAATAGCCCTCATGAACTGCACGTATTCCCTCACGTTTGAACTCATAACCCTGAACCCTGAACTCTGAACTCTCCTCGATTGCCACACGGTATGCTTTGCCGCCAAGTTGATTCGGGAGTTACTGCGGGGAGGCGAGCCACCAACTCAAGATTGCCCTTCCCATTAACGATCCATCCTTGAGCTTCCACAATTCTATCGCTTGTCTGCTCGACCTCCCTGGCGTTTGCCCTTTGCGACTGCCCGGACAGATCTCGAAAATCCGACCACAGCGTTTCCCCAGGTAAAGCGCGATCGGGGTTTACCGGCAACCCGCCTCGTCCCGTCACGACGAAAACATTACCCTCGACTGCCGAACAACCCGCTACAATTAGCTCGCTGGTATCGATCGCGCCTTCGGTAAGTTTTGCCAGTCCCTGCGTGCGATCGACAAAATCGGTATTAATAATCGCCGTTCCATTCAAACCAAACTGCGAGCTAACCGTAATATCGTTTAAAGGGGTGAGTTGAGGTCGAAAGCGGATGCCAAACAGTTCTGTCGCCGTAACAGTAATATTGCCTCCCGGCCCGAACACCGCATTGGCGGTAATATCGCTGTTTTCGCCGGGGACGGCAACAATGAAATCGCCGTTAAAGACAATGTTGCCACCACCTCCCGTACTATCGAGAACGCTAGTGCTAATTAAACTGCCGTTCCGCATTAACAATAAAGGAGTTACCAGAGAGATATTCCCTCCCCCTGTTTGCAAGGATGTGGCGGTAATTTGACTGTTATCGAGGAAAATCTGCCGCCCAGCAGCAAGAGTAATGTTGCCCGTTTGTCCCGTTCCCACACTATTAGTGGAAATGCGAGCGCCGTCGAGAAGGGAGAGATTTCCCGGAGTCGTAATAACGACGCTGCCTGCATTCCCCGACGCTCCCGATAGAGATTCGCTGAAAGCTCCGCTAGGCCTGCCACTGCCCATTCCTTGGAAAGTGACAGAGTTCGGATTGGTTGAGTTAATCCGAACCGTTCCAGCATCGCCGCTAGAGATCGTACTGGTGCTGAAGAACGCGCCATTGGTGAGGAACAAAGAGCCGACATTCGCCGTAATACTGCCGCCATCGCCGCTACCTCTCGCTTCGGAGGTGACGCGACTGCTGTTGTTGGCAGTCATCGTGCCGGAAACCTGGAAGCTAATATTGCCGCCGCCTCCGGAAAAAGTTGAGGCTGTGATGCTGCTGGGGTTGCTTGCATCGCTGCTGTCGAGCAAGATTGAGTTGGCTTGGACTTGAATATCGCCCGCTCGGCCTTGACCGGGGGGAATAGTGGGATTGCCACTAGAGAAGTTACTGCTGCTAATCGTTGCACCCTCTCGGATCGTTAGGGAGTCCGTTGTAATGTTGGTATTTCCTCCTGCGCCAGTACCAATAATTGCGCTGGAAAATAAACCACTGGCTCCCAACGCTGTGCTACCCGACAGATCGATATTCGTTGCTGTGACAGTTAAAGTTCCTCCATTGCCAGGGCCTCGCGTCCCCGTTCCAATCTGCGCGCCATTTGTAACATTTAGGGTATTAGTTTCGAGCAGTAGGTTGCCGCCTTGACCTGTTGCCCCCAATTCTACTGTTGTAAAAATGCTGCTGGGAAAAGCGGTTCCCGAACCCGTCAGTTCTGTCGTGGTTGCTTGGATGGAAATTTGGCCGGCATTTCCCGAACCAAAGGTACTAGCGGAAATCTGACCGCCATTGAGCAAGCGCAAGCGATTAACCTCTACGTTTAAGCTACCGCCATTGCCTGTTGCCCCTCGTTCGACGTTGGCAAGCAAAGCACTGGGAAATTCTCCGGCATTCGGCACAACAATTGTGCCATTCAGTTCGAGATCGGTTGCAATGACATTGAGAATTCCGGCGTTCCCCGCACCAAAAGTGTTGGCAGCAATTTGCGCCCCTCCCGTGACTCGCAAGCTTCCGGTTGTTAGATTGAGAATTCCCCCACTCCCCGTACTTCCGGGTTGAACATTGACAAATAAACCACTCGGCCCAAAACTCGACCCGCCATCAACGGTTACAGCTTGAGTGCTAGCATTCAAAGTCCCTGCCGAACCGGAACTAAACGCCCCAACGGAAACCTGAGCGCCATCAGCTAGTTGCAAGGTTCCAGTTTCAATATTGACCGTTCCTCCATTTCCCGTCGAACCGGGAACTGCATCTGCGGAGATGCGGCTGGAAAACTCGATGGGAGGAAATCCGCTGGGTAACGTTGTGGTGCCGCTAGCCGTGATGGATTCGGTAGCTCGTATCGTTAGCGTGCCGCCAGATCCATTTCCGAGGGTATCGGCCAGCATTGCCGAGCCATTGCTGAGGGTGACGCGGCGGCCTTGGACTTGGATTGTCCCACCGGCGAGGCCGCTGGCTTCTAAGGAGGCTTCAGAGAGGCTAATATCGCCAAAACTGCTGACACCTGAGTAGCTTGCTGCGAATCCCAAGCTGGAGGGGGAAAGGTTGACAAAGCTTCCTCCACTGACGCTTCCTACTTCGATGTTGCCGCCTTGCGCCGTGAGGTTGCCGCCGTTAAGGGAGATATTTCCTCCCAGAAGAGCAATGGTTTGGCCCGTACCAACCTGAAGTCCCAAACCAAAGGGGGGAAGCGCTGGAGTGGGGCCGGGGGGGTCAAAGCCGCCATTTCGCAGGTCTCTATTAATTGAGGGGTCTGAGGAGTTGAAGCTGCGATTGGAAAAGAGGAAGTTGCCGTTGCCCCGGACGGTGATGCTGCCGGGATTGGAGCCGTATTGCAAGCCGAGGGGAGTGCCGATGGTGAGGAGAGGGGGAGCTTCCGCATTTACTGCGCTGAACTCTGCTCCATCGCTGAATCTAAGGCTGTCAGCGGTACTGGCAATAAAGGAGCCACCAATGTTGAGGCGGGCATTGGCTCCGAAAATGATGCCGCTGGGGTTTATGAGAAAGAGGTTGGTGGGATTACTGGTCGAGATTGCCCCATCAATGTTAGAGATCGAGCCGCCAGTAACGCGACTGATAATGTTTTGGATGCTGGCGGAGTTTGCAAATACGGCTTGGTTTGGCCCTGTTGGGATCGAAAATTGGGAAAAGCTGTGGAAGAGGGTATTGCCGGCCGCGTTGGTGCTTCCGCCGGTAATAGTACAAGTTCCGGCGTTACAGGTGCTGGTTAGGGAGCCATTGACGAGGGTTCCCGCGCTGTTGTCGCCGGAGATTTGGGCGGTGGTTGGATCTGCTGTTCCCAACCAGCACAATATTCCAGCGATCGCGAGTGGTTGAGGGAGATGTTTCATGAGATTCAGGACGAGAGGTGGCAAAGAAACCTTTGGGAGAGTACGTTGGGCATCAATTTTAAAGCTCTCTCTATCTTAAAGCGATCGCCCTGTTTGTCAGAGATTGTTACCTATGCCCAATCTTTGTTAAACGTCACGATCTTTAATAAGGTGCGCGATCGCTGACTTATCTTTATCTGGGCGCGAGAAGGCCTCGATTGTTAGATTCGCATTAAAATAAACCTCTAGCGCGATCGCCCTCATGCCAACTCGTCAAACTATCTCTCTCTCTTCAATTCGCCTGTCTTATTTGGAATGGAAGGCTGGCAAAACGCCTTTACTCCTCCTGCACGGGTTGGGGGACAACGCTGCGGTGTGGTCGAGTTTGGGCGATGCTCTAGCCCCCAACTACCAAATTGTCGCGCCCGATCTGCGCGGTCACGGCGACAGCAGTAAGCCCGATCTCGGTTATACCTTTGCTGACATTATTACCGATTTACAAGCCTTAATGGAGCATCTCGGCTGGTCTGATGCCCATTGGCTCGGTCACTCCTGGACGGGAAAATTGCTGCCGTTTTGGGCAACCCAGCACCCCGAACAGTGTCGCAGTTTAATCCTCGTCGATCCCTTCTACATCGACAAAATACCGAGTTGGTTTCGAGTCACGTTCCCCCTGCTATACAAAATTTTGCCCTTTCTCAAGGAAATGGGGCCGTTTGAAAGCTATGAAAGCGCGATCGCGCAGGCCAAGGAACTCAAGCAATATCGCGGCTGGACTCCCCTACAACAGCAAGCCTTTCAAGCCGGAATTGAGCAGAAAGCTGACGGGAGTTGGGGCCGTAAGTTTGCGATCGCGGCCCGAAATGAAGTGTTTGCAGAGGTGATGCGCGTTGCCAGTTTGACCCAACCCTTAGAGATCCCCACCTTATTCGTTCGGCCGCAACAGGGGTTAAATCGGCGGGAATGGCAGCTCAAACCCTATAAAACCTATCTGAAAAATCTGCAAGTTTGCGAAGTCCCCGGAAATCATTGGACTTTTCTCGTCGAACCCGCTGCTTTTAACGCGGCGATCGCGGCCTTTCTCGCTTGCCAAAAGAAAAGGACGCAATAAACTTGCGCCCTCTCAAATTAAGCCAGAGTTTAAATTTTACAACTGCGGCACAAACTGCTCTTTTTCTGGAATATCAGCATATTCAGCCACAATCTGGCGAAACTCCTCGCCGTCAATCGTTTCTTTCTCAATCAACAGATCCACAAGGCGATCGATAACGACTCGCTGCTCGCGGATAATTTTGCGCGCCATTTGGTGGCCGTGTTCGGCAATTAAGCGCACTTGGTCGTCAATTTTCGCCGCGACTTCCTCGGAGTATTCGGCCCGGTTCATCAACCCGTTCCCCAAGAAAACTTCCCCCGTCTGACTTTCGAGAGAGAGGAGTCCTAACTCGCTCATTCCGAAGCGGGTCACCATCTGTCGCGCCATCCCCGTGACTTGCTGCAAATCGCCGCCAGCCCCCGTGGTCACTTCAGAATAGCCAAAAACCTCTTCTTCCGCAGCGCGGCCGCCCATCGCACCCGCAATGCGGGCCATCAGTTGCGATCGGGTGGTTAAACCTTGCTCTTCGTTGGGAGTAAACCAGGTTAACCCTTGTGCTTGTCCGCGCGGAATTAAGGTAACTTTTTGCACGGGGTCGTGGTCTTTCACCAGCGTCCCGACAATCGCGTGGCCGACTTCGTGGTAAGCGATCAAGCGCTTGCTCTTGCTGTCCACTAGCGGCGTTCCTTCCATACCCGCGACCACCCGGTCAACTGCGTCGTTAATTTCGAGCATGGTGATCGCCTCTTTGCGCCGCCGTGCGGTGAGAATAGCCGCTTCATTGAGCAAGTTCGCTAAGTCTGCTCCCGTAAATCCGGGGGTGCGACGCGCGATCGCTTCAATGGAAATCTCGTTTGCAAGCTTCTTATTGCGAGCATGAACGTCGAGAATGCCGATCCGACCCTTGAGGTCGGGAGCATCAACAGTAACCTGACGGTCAAAGCGTCCGGGCCGCAACAGCGCCGCATCTAAAACATCGGGACGGTTGGTGGCGGCGATAATAATAATCCCCGTATTGCCTTCAAACCCGTCCATTTCGGTGAGCAACTGGTTGAGGGTTTGCTCTCGTTCGTCATTTCCGCCGCCAATCCCCGCACCGCGCTGGCGACCGACCGCATCAATTTCATCAATAAAGATGAGACAAGGGGCATTTTCCTTGGCCTTCTTGAACAGGTCGCGCACGCGAGATGCACCGACCCCCACAAACATCTCCACAAACTCAGAACCAGAAATACTGAAGAAAGGTACGCCTGCTTCCCCCGCGATCGCTTTTGCAAGCAGGGTTTTACCCGTTCCCGGAGGGCCGACAAGTAGAACGCCTTTAGGAATGCGAGCGCCGACCGCTGTGAAGCGTTCGGGTTGTTTCAGGAAGGTAACCACTTCTTGCAGTTCTTCTTTCGCCTCTTCAATTCCCGCCACATCGTCAAACATCACGCCAGTTTTCGCCTCCATCATGAAGCGAGCGCGGGATTTACCAAAACTCATCGCCTGACCGGGGCCGCCGGGGATGTTGCTAGAGCGGCGGAAGAGGAAGAACAGCGCGCCAATTAACAAAATCGGAAAAATTAAATTCCCTAAAAATCCCCAAATTGCACCATCGTTCCGCAGAGGATGGGAATCTAGGGCAACATTTTTTTCTCTGAGTTTGGAAATGAGTTCGGGAGAATTAAGGGGTAAATCGACTCGCAGCGACTGAATTCTACCGTCAAGTTGCGGGTCAATTGCTTGCACAATTGCCGTGCGACCGTTTTCGTACAGGTCTACGCTGGTCACTCTACCGGCATCAACGTACTCTAGAAAGCGACCGTAGGTCATGCGAGTACTAGCGGTGTTGTTCCCTAGGTTTCCCGCGGCTGGCGAAAACGCCCCTTGCCAAAAGAAAAAGCCAATGACAAGGGCGGGCAATGTCCAAAGCAGAATGACTCTCCAAGAAAGTTTCATCTGTATATAAAGTCTCTAATTAAGGGTTTTTAGAAGAAAGTTCAGCGATCGCCGAGCGGCTCAAGGAGAAGCTTGAGAGCAGCCATTACTGAAAAAATGCACAAAAAGCATCTGTTTCTTAATTAAATTTAACTTAATTCTCAGGTTGACTGCAAGATTGAGCGGGAAAGGTCGAAGGAGAATAGAGGAAGCATAATTCCTCTATTCTCCTTCCTGTCGTAACTTGAGTGCGTCGCGTACTCAACATTCTCTCGACCACTCCTACTGAAAATGATTGAGGCCAGCTTGACCGGCGCGATCGCAAAAAACCCCCTAGCAGAAGCTAAGGGGAGAAGGTTCTAGAGCCTTGACGGCGAGCCGTCAGCATTAGGCAATTGGTAGGGACGCAGCCAGCTACATCCGGACTTGGCAAAAAGAACCCAAAAAATCAACAACGACGCATCAAGTTCGGAAGAAGGGCCTTAGTAGACCTCAACGTGCCAGCGATGCTGCTTCTTCAGTTGCTTGCGGAACTCGCTCCAATCCATCCCTCGCTTTTCTGCTTCTTGGGTAAAGGTTTCGGAAATTGGCGGCTCCATCCCCTTCAATCCACACATATAAACGTGAGTATTGGGCTTTTGTAGCATTTGGAACAACTCGTCCGCATATTCGCTCACGCGGCTCTGAACGTACATCTTGCCACCTTCAGCATTTTTCTGCTCTCGGCTAATGGCATAAGTCAGCCGGAAATTGTCGGGAAACTCTTGAGCGAGTTTCTCCAACTCCGCTTTGTAGAGAATATTCGCCGTATAGGGAATGCCAAAAACCAGCCAAGCGAGACCCTTGAACTTGTAGTCCTCATGCTGTTCCTTAAACATTCGCCAGAGGAAGGCGCGGAACGGTGCAATTCCCGTTCCTGTTGCCAGCATGATAATGGTTGCATCTTCATCATCGGGGAGAAGCATCTCTTTCCCGACCGGCCCGGTAATCGCGACATCTGACCCAACCGGGAGATCGCACAGGTGAGTGGAACAAACCCCGTACACTGTTTCTCCCGTTTCCGGATGCTGGTACTCGAGTTGGCGCACGCACAAAGAAACCGTTTTGTCATCAATGTAATCACCGTGGCGAGTGGACGCAATTGAATAGAGTCTGAGCTTATGCGGTTTGCCCCTATCATCTTCACCCGGCGGAATAATACCAATACTTTGACCTTCTAAATAACGCAGGTCGCCACCCGAAATATCGAAAATCAGATGGCGTACTGTCCCGACTCCGCCTTCTGCAACTAACTCATTATTTTCAAGGCACTTGCCAATGTAAGGGTTTTTGGGCTTGTAGATGTTAACCGGAATTTTCGGCTTCGCTTTTGCTTGAGCCGCAGGCTTATTTGTTGTCGCTGGGGTAGCTGGTGGTGCTGCGACTGCTTGACCCTCGACTCCCATTGGCTGAATGCTGACAATTTTCCCACCCATCCGGGTAATCCGCCGCATTTCTTGATTCATGCGATTGTAGGGAACTGTAATTTTGATAGTACCGCTGCTACGAATGGGACAATCCGAACTGCTATTTGAGCTATTTTGACTCAACCCTTCCACTTCGTAGACAAACACTCGGCTTCCGAAGGCCGTGCCGCTGGCAGAACTTGCCGCCACGCTAGAACCGTACATCACTCTAAAATATCTCCCAAACTTGATTAAAGATATATTGTGCCAAGGCTTGTCTGTTGCACTGGCAGATTTAAAGCGCGATCGCGCTTTAAATAAGAATTCTAAGCCTAAAGACAAGTTGGCATTATTTCAGCCTATCATTGCTAGACTGCACTAATTGCTGTTGAGAAGAGTTTTGGTGGGGTGGAGTTTTCGATGAATTTTGCTTGAGAAGAGATCGCTCCATACTAGAAATACGGTAAAAAGCGCGTCAATTTTATTTTTTCTTTAGCCAAAATGCACGGGCTACCGTAGCATAAGTACTGGGGAAGAATCGTTCTATCCCAACTCAGCCTTGTCGGGTCAATGCCGTTCTGGTAAAATTCACCCCAAGTATCTAGTACTAAATACTCAACTAGATTCAACTTGTGTCTTCTCTTAACTAAAGATGAGTTTTCGCATCGGGGAAGTTGGGCTTGGCTGGATAAAGCCGCAGTCTTAAAGGGCAAAAACCCCCTAGAGTGACAACTCTAGCGTTTTTGGGGCTATAAAAAATCAATTTTGTTTTGTTTTAGAGGGAAGTTTATGACCACTCAGTCGAACCGCGTGGTTCTGATCGGAGTCGCTGGGGACTCAGGATGCGGCAAGTCTACGTTCCTGCGTCGCTTGACCGATTTATTTGGCGAAGAGTTTATGACAGTGATCTGTTTGGATGACTATCATAGCCTCGATCGTAAGGGCAGAAAAGCGGCTGGTGTCACGGCGCTAAACCCCAAGGCAAATAATTTTGACCTGATGGCCGAGCAAATTAAGGCGCTCAAAGAAGGGAAAGCGATTGATAAGCCGATTTACAATCACGAAACTGGAGAACTCGATCCCCCCGAACGGATCGAACCAAATAAGGTCATCGTGATTGAAGGGCTACACCCACTGTACGACGAGCGAGTTCGCAATCTCATTGACTTCAGCGTTTACCTCGATATCGGCGATGAGGTTAAAATTAACTGGAAAATCCAGCGCGATATGGCCGAGCGGGGACACACTTACGAAGATATTTTGGCTTCGATCAATGCCAGAAAACCAGACTTTAGCGCTTATATCGAGCCGCAAAAAGAATACGCTGATGTTGTCATTCAAGTGCTACCCACCCAACTCATTGATGACAAGGAAAGCAAGTATTTGCGGGTTCGCCTCATTCAGAAAGAAGGAATCGAACACTTCAAGTCGGTGTATTTGTTTGATGAGGGTTCCACAATCGACTGGCGACCTTGCGGGCGCAAGTTAACCTGTAACTATCCCGGTATCAAAATGTACTACGGCCCCGATAGCTATATGGGCAATGAAGTCTCCATTCTCGAAGTCGATGGTCAGTTCGACAACTTAGAGGAAATGATCTATGTCGAAAGTCATTTGAGCAATACGTCTACCAAGTACTACGGCGAAATGACAGAATTGTTGTTGAAGCACAAGGATTATCCGGGTTCTAACAACGGTTCCGGTTTGTTCCAGGTACTGGTTGGCTTGAAAATGCGGGAAACCTACGAGTCTTTGATCGCCGCAGAAGCGGGAGAGAAGGTGGCGGCGGGCGTATAGGCGATACGCTTGTTGGGAACTGAATTGGATTCTAGAATCGCGAGGGTCGATCGAATTAACCTTCGCGATTTTGTTGTCGTTTACAATGCGGATTGAACTGTTGAGAAGGTAAAGATGAAAGTCTGGCTGACAAGCTTTGGGTGTTTGTTTGCGTTTGTCGAGTTTTATCGCTGGCTCGAAAATTTTACGATACCGATGCCTGTTTGCATTGTGGGAGGAGTGTGTTTGGCGATCGCGTCCAACTCTGAATTTTTGAGCAAAATTGTCGCGTTAAAGCCGCTGGAGGTCAAAGACGTGCGGGTGGAACCAATCCCTCTGCAAGCGTCCGTACAACCCCAACTCGAAGAACAGCAACCTTCTACCGGTGCGACCCATACAGTTTCTTTCAAAATTGATAAACCAGACTGGAGTAAGACGGCAAACTAATCCCAAAATTGCCTCTCACTAGAGGTTGCGCTTCATTTGTTCGAGTTCGTCATCCATTTCCCACTGCTGGAATTTTTCTTCGAGGGGATCGGCGATCTTACTTTGGCCGTAGCTGCTATAGTGACTGGCTTCGTTCCACCCAGTTGTTTGGGAGCTTGCGGTGGCTTGTTGCCGGGCTTTCTCTGCTTTTGTACTCGCTATTTGAGCCTTAACTTCTTCTCGCTTGCGTTGGGTTTGACGCACGATATCTTTGGCTTGTTCGATTCGCTGCTTCGAGCCTTGCATTTGGCCCCAGCGTTGGTTTCCCTGACGCAGTAAAGTGGCTTCTCGCTGCCGGGCCGCCTCTGCTAAATCTTTTCGACCGGCGGCTGCGGCTTTGCTCGCTCGCTCGTGCCACCGTTGAATCTCTTGCGCGATCGCGAGGATATCTTCTTGCAGTTGCTTTTCTTGGCGCTGCAAATCGAGGATCAGACGTAGCGTGTCATCCTCCTGTTCTTGCAGTTGTTCCTCTAGAGCTTGCAATTCCAGATGTGGATTATTCCTGAGAAACTCATCCAGGCGAGTCTCCAGAAACTTGCTGAAATCTTCAAATAAGCCCATGGGTAACGCCCAAATTGAGATTAAAACTTCTGTCCGACATAGACCGAGCGAACTTCACCGTTGCGCCGAATGATGGCATTCTGGTTGGCGGCGGAAACAAGCGTCCAACCGCTGCTGCCAATAGTTTCTCCTTCGCTAATGCGTTGGGTCACGCCGTCAATTTTGAACAGTGCGGCGGTCGAGCCACCTCCCATTTCAATTAAGCCGATGAGAACGTGATTGGCCGAGGCCAGAGGTTCCACTTTGGGGGGCGGTTCTGGGGAAGGCGCTGGGGCTGGGGCGACTGCTTGAGGAGAGAGCGCAGGTGCCGGTGTGGGTGCGGGTTCGGGTTTAGGTGCAGCTTGAGGAGCGGGCGCAGGCGCGGTTGGCGATGGGAGCAAGCTTCCAGGAGGCGCTAAATTGATTTGGTAGGGAATATAGACGCGCTCGCGTTCGATCACTTGAGGTGCAGGTTGAGAAGCTGAGTTACTCGCTCCTGGAGGCGGGGGAAGCTGTCCCGACCCGGAGGACGAGGCACTGCTCGCTGGTTTGCGATCGATGAGTTCGAGCGATCGCAGCATGTAGTTAATAAACTGGGAGTCGGCTTCAGTAGGAGACACCACAGCTGTTTCGGTTGCTGCATTTTGCCAACTTCCTTGGGGGAGAAAGCGCTGTAAGTCAATTTTCCCTTCTTTCACCAGCCAGAAAAAGACAGCGAGAAGAGAGGTACAGGCAACACCAAAAAGAATTTTGTCGAGATAGCGAGCGACACCACGTTTTTGAGGGCGAGGCGCGATCGCTTTCTTGGGCTGAGAACGTTCTGGTAGCACCGCAGATGGTGTTTCTCGACCAACCGCAGGCTCTTCAACCGGAGGGGACGGCCAGAGGTTGAGCGAAGGGATCGCCGCTGGTTCAATCGACACATAATCCGGTTTAACCGGTTCGGTTGGTAACTTACTCCCACCATCGAGAAGTCCATCGAGATCGGCAAAGAGATCGTCCATTAACCGCTCGGCATCGTTTTCTAGAGACCAGGGTTTGATCGGACTGGATTCGGTAAAGGGCTGCCTTGTCTTTTGCTCGTTGACGACAGATTCAGACATGGGTGGTTTCCTTCGCGACAGGGAGTTAGGTCAGTTACCAGCGGTGGCGCGCATGAAGGTTTGCTTGCTGGTTAATGTCTCAAGTTACGCCCCTATTATGGGCTTTTACTCACGCTTTGCCAAGGTGTCAGCATTATGAATTTCGCTCTAAATGATTCGGAGTTGGGAATCTCCCAATAGCGAAGTTACGGTGCGATATGTTAGAGCCAGTAAAGCTGGTCAAGATTTCTGAAGTTCTGTGTCAAGATCGATCAAGAACTCGCGCGATCGCATTTTTCTCCAAGCCCCAGAAGTCAAAGATAACAATCAACGATAATGAAAACTGTTAGCCTCCTCGCTGCCAACTCCTACGACTCGCAGCCTCTGCAAGCTGCCATTGAGCAAGTTCTTGCTCCCCTCGGTGGCATAGAAGCCTTTGTTAAACCCGGCGATCGCGTCCTCCTCAAACCCAACCTCCTCACGGGCAGCCGACCGGGGAAAGAGTGCATCACTCGCCCCGAAATTCTGCGCGGCGTTGCCCAACTGGTACGCGACGCTGGGGGCAAACCCTTCTTTGGCGACAGTCCCGCCTTTGGCAGCGCGCGCGGCGTTGCGAAAAATAACGGTTATCTGCCCATCTTAGAAGCCCTTGACCTCCCCATTGTCGAATTCCACGGCCAGCGCTACCCCACCGCCAGCGACAACTTCAACCACCTGCGACTGTCAAAAGAAGCAATGGATGCGGATGTTGTCATTAACTTGCCCAAAGTTAAATCTCATATGCAACTAACCCTCACCTTGGGAGTTAAAAACTTGTTTGGCTGCGTCCCTGGCAAGATGAAAGCATGGTGGCACATGGAAGCCGGACAAGATGCCAGTCGCTTTGGAGAAATGCTGGTCGAAACAGCTCGCACTATCGACCCAGATTTAACCCTCATTGACGGCATTATCGGCCACGAGGGAAACGGCCCGAGCGGTGGAGAAACCCGCTTACTCGGCTTGCTAGGAGCTGCTGCGGACGTATTTGCCCTCGATCGCGCCCTTGTCGAAATTTTGCAAGTCGATCCTGCCCTCGTTCCCACAGTTGCGGCTTCTCAGCGCTTGGGGCTGTGTCCAGAATTAGCAGACCTGGATTTTCCGCTCCAAACGCCGGAACAGTTGCGCGTAGAGGATTGGAAGCTTCCCGATGCTTTAGTTCCCATTGACTTCGGCCTACCTCGCGTCCTACGTTCAACCTTCAAGCACTTCTACATCCGCTTTATCCAGGAACCAATGAAAGCTTACAACCGCACACCTTAATTGATACAACTCTCAAATCAACAGTACAGGAACGCCCGCGTCTGGATTGCTGGAGTCGCTAAGAGAGACTCGGCGCTTAGGGACGGTAACATTCGGCAATTGACTCGCCGGAAGCGTAAACGATCCGCGACCTACAACTTTCTACAGCAGACTCAAACGTCAAGCGCGTTCTGAGACTAAATTGCAGTCTCGAAGCCCTTGGAATCGAAGGCTTGAGATAAGCGGAATGCGGCCCTATCTGTTTGAATTGTACAATGGACGCAACTGGGCTCGAACCAGTGACCCCTACGATGTCAACGTAGTACTCTAACCAACTGAGCTATGCGTCCGTCGCGGCTTACAATTGTAACATAACCTTCTCAAACAAAGCAAACGCAGGCGAGAAAATTTTCTGCTCTCCGCTAGGACACAAAAATTTCTCGCTAGTCTCAAGAGTTTGCTGCTAAAATAGCGTGGATCATTCAGCCTGAGTAAAGGTTTGAGTCAATCAGTAAATCTCCAAGAAATTGATACGCTGGCGCAAGAATTGGCAGCTATTCAGCAAACTAGCTCCAAGCGCATTGCGCTCCTAGGTTCGCGCCACGTTCCTATTGCTCATCAAAAGTTAATTGAGATGATGAGTTATGCGCTGGTTTTAGGCAACAATCGCCTAATCACCTCTGGCGCAACAGGGACAAATTCAGCCGCTATTAAAGGGGCCATGCGGGCCGATCCCAATCTCTTAACCGTGATCTTGCCTCAAAGTTTGGCGCGACAGCCAAAGGAATCGAGAGAACAACTTCAACAGGTCATTCATCTGGTGGAAAATTCTGATAACGATCGCCTTTCTTTAGGCGAAGCGAGTGCGTTGTGCAATCGCGAGATCGTCTCTCGCTGTCAGCAATTAATCTGCTTCGCCTTTCACGACAGCAGTACGCTTCTCAAGACTTGCGAAGAGGCTGAAGAACAAGGAAAACTGGTAACTTTGTTCTACTTTGATTGACTCCTAGCGACCGACTGAACAGAAAAAACGCCAGGTGTTCGCTCGATTCTAGGAACGTCCAGTATTCTAAAGTGTTGGAGAGAATTGAGCGAGGACTGTCGCGTTCTTGTCTTTGCAACGATTTTTAGCGCTGGAAAACCTCAGTTTTAACTAAATATTATTATGCCTTCAAGTTATTCTTTTGATATTGTTAGCGACTTCGATCGACAAGAAATGGTGAATGCTGTCGATCAAACCATCCGCGATCTTAAGAGCCGTTACGACCTCAAAGATACTCAAAGTACTGTGGAATTGAACCCCGATAGTATCTCGATTAATACCGACAGCGAGTTTACCCTGGAGGCAATTCACGGAATTCTCAGGACGAGAGCGGCTAAGCGCAATCTTTCTCAGAAAATTTTTGAGTATGGCAAAGTTGAATCGGCAAGTGGCGGTCGCGTGCGTCAAGAAGTAACTTTAAAAAAGGGAATTAGTCAAGAAATCGCGAAGAAAATCAGCAAAATGGTTCGCGATAATTTTAAAAAAGTTCAGGCTTCGATTCAAGGAGATGCGGTTCGGGTGTCTAGCAAGTCGAAAGACGATTTGCAGCAAGTCATGCAGTTACTTAAGCAAGAAGATCTTCCGGTCGCTTTGCAGTTTACGAATTATCGCTAACGGCTTCTTTTGTTTGGCAAACTTGTTTAAATCGCTCAATGTGGTGAAAGTCTTTGAAGTGCTGTCTCAACCAACTTTCATCTTTGTCCCACCACTGAAACTCTAGCAACCAAGCGATTGTTTCTTCATCAAAGCGATCGCGGATTCGTTTGGCTGGAACGCCGCCATAAATGGCATAAGCGGGAACATCTTTGTTGACAATCGCACCCGCAGCAATAATGGCTCCATCTCCCACGGTCACGCCGTCGAGAATCGTCACATTTGCACCAATCCACACATCATTACCGATCGCGATCGGTTTCTGTCCCTGAAAATATTCGCGATCGGCAAATGTGATTCCCACTCGCTTATCTGTGGAGTAGAAAATTGGGTGGCTGGAGACAAAATCTCTGGAGGGGTGAATTCCCAAGCGAAAGGTACAATTGGGGCCGACGCTGCAAAACTTACCCATCGATACTTGCGAGAGTTTGCAATTGCTGGAGATATAGCTAAAGGAGCCAATGCTGGAGTTTAGAACTAAAGCGCGATCGTAAATATGGACGTGGGGTTGAATCTCGCAATTAATAACTAAGGCCTGAGAACCTTGATAAAAGTTTTGGTACTTCGATTGATTCGACCGCCAATTGACCAAAAACCGAATGTAATCTGTTAGCGGATTCTTGAGAACTGCTTTGAGAGTCAGTGCAAAATTAGCCATTCTACTGTGTCAAGGTGGAGGTTAAACTTTCAAAAGTTTCTTGAGTTTGCGTCCGATTTTTTTTGTGAGCTTGGGACGATAATCGTAGAGTGTATTCTGGACGAGTAGATCGGCATTGACATTGCGAATTAGGTAAGAAGGATGTCTCAGCGGGAAGGAAACCTCCTCTGCAACCATTTGATTAAATCGACTTTCTGGGTTAAAGGTATGGGTTGCTTCTGCGGTATAGCCAATATTGGCGATCAAATTTTTGTGGGGAACGATCGATAATCCTCGTTGAATAAAATTATTAAAAGTCCATTGATAATCCCAGCAGTCAGGAACGCTTCCATGTAATGTTTTTTCCCAAGTTTGTTGGGCAATCAAGTGCCAGATTTTAGCTGAATATTCATCTTGTAAGGTATCAATCAGTAAATTGTTGTCTCGGACTTCCGGCCACAGTTTTAGATTAAAATCAAAAAACTTCCAAGCTCGCCGCCAACTCGCCCATCCCCAACAAATACTATAGTGAGAAAAATAGTAACTGTAGTTCGTTTGATTTTCGCCGAATTGAAGATTTGAACCGCAAATTGCCATCACTCGATCGTCATTTCGATACTTATTTAGTAAGGTTTCGCAAAACTTGAAAAAGCTAGGATGGGGGAGACAATCGTCTTCTAAAATAATGGCTTCTTCAACTTGCTCGAAAACCCAATCTAACCCGGAAGCAGGGCGCAATCCACAGCCTAGATTCTCGTCTGAGTAATTTTTAAAAACTTCGCAGTCCCAGTCAACTCGATCGATGATGGCGCGGGCTGCAGCGCATTTCTCTGCTTCCCCAGGTTTGTTGGCACGCGGGCCGTCAGCAATCACAAAAAGTTGAGGAGGTTTAGCCTGACGAATTGCTTCAAATACTTTTTTTGTAGCCTGCGTCCGATTAAAAATAATGAAAGCGACAGGAACAGTTAATTGCCAATTGGTCATCTCAATCTTCCTTCCAGGCAAACCGCAAAGATAGCTTCGGCGATCGCGCTTCAGTAAATTTATGGAGCGAATTGAAAAGGGCGCGATCACTTTGGGTAACGCTCTCCCCGATCCTAATCTCAAAACTGGAGATATGCAAGCCAACGGGAATTCTGAAACTTAAGCACTCAGCTAAAATGCATCTCATTACAATTATGGATTTCCTTACTCTCGATTCTCCAGCCAACCAACTAACAATAATGCTTTCGTTTGTCTGACAAAAATTTTCCGAGTTTGCGGGTAAAAGGCTCCCGCTAAGTAAGATGCAAACATCTGGGCAATCACAGTTGCGATCGCGGCCCCTGTGGCCCCATAGCGACCGATCAACAGACTGTTCAAAACAATGTTAACCACAGCTCCTACAGCGGTTGTGGCGGCGGAAAACTTCATCAGTCCTTCCGTCGTCAGCCAAGTTTCTCTGGCTAGTCCTAAAGACACAAAAAGACCGGCCCAAATACTAATAGTTAAGATTCCTGCAGCTTCTGCGTATTGTTGGCCGTAGAGAAGATTGATGATGTAAGGCGCGAGAAAAGTTGTTGCGATCGCGAAGACGTAACTCATCGTTGCCAAAAGATTAAAGATCTTTTGAATTCGCCGATAGTAAACGGATTCCCCAATCTCTTTGGCTTGAACAATTGAAGGGAATACGGAGTTAATAATCGCGTTCGGAACAAAGTACCACAGTTCTGAAATTTTGACAGAAACCGAGTAAACGCCAACAGCCGCCTCTCCCACCATCTGACCGAGCATGATTTGATCGATTCGCATATAAATTGCAATGACAATGCCGGATAGAATGAGCGGATAGCTATCTTTTAGTAATGACTGAAGGCGAGCAATATTAACTTTCCAGGCTTGGATTAAGCTGCCAGTAAGCTGATACGCAATAACCATTCCGATCGCTGCTAACACTTGCTCTACAGCCAGCGCGATCGCGAAAGCAACTAAAGGTGCTTGAATTTGAATGAGAATAATTTTAACAATATTAATTGCAACATAAGCGCTATTTCTCGACCAAACAACATATTTTGCTTGAACTTGAGAGCGAAACCAATACTCAATCGAATCAAAAGATTTAAAAACCGTTCCGGCGGAGATGATTCCAAGTAACCAAAGTGCCTCCGAATTGCCAGGTTTTAAGAGAGAGACCGTCGCGATCGCTAACACGAGCGTGACAACGCTGGCCCCCAGCTTGAGCAAAAAAGATGTTCCTAAGGTTTCTTCTTTACAATCGCGATCGCGAGCGATATCTCGCACCACAATTTGATCGAGTCCTAGCTTCGCAACTGGAGCAAATAGCGCCACCAAAGCAACAACATAATTTAATAGTCCAAACCTTTCCGTTCCGAGATATCTCGCGACCCAAGCTCCAACTAAAAGTCCAAACCCCATCTGAAAAATCTTTTCAGAAAAGAGCCACCCCGTATTGCTAATAATTTTCCGCAAATCGGGACTAATTTTACTCGATAGATTAAATAATTTTTTCAATTTTTTGAAGCTCAAATAAACTGATTGTTGGGCGATCTTCTAGTCGGAATTGCATCGCCATCGTCTCGAGGCAAAATGCGCGATCGCAATCTTTTCGAGGCAACTCAATACTTTAAAATTAGCAGCTTGCTCCGATGCGAGACATACACGAACAACAAGCAGTGAGGTTGTGCGGGTCGGTTAGCCTCAGCTTTGCCTAGAGCGATCGCCGGCTCAAAACCGATCGACCGACGGTTCGCAAGCATCCCTCGACAACTCCCTGCCTCCCAATTTAGGCCGTCCTCTCGCCTGATTAGGTAACAAAGGTTAAACTTTGTGCGATAATTTGTAACAAAGATTTTAAGATTTGCCGAATCGCAAACCATGAGCGAACCTGCCCAAGAGCAAACGTTAGCCGAACAGGCTCCAGCTCGTTATGAATGCTTAACCTGCGGCTATGTTTACGAGCCTAGCAAAGGAGATAGCAACAACCAAATTCCTCCCGAAACGCCCTTTGAGACACTTCCCCGCACCTGGCGCTGTCCGGTTTGCAGTGCGAATCGCTCTCAGTTTCGCAATATTGGTTCGGCTGGCGCGCCTTCAGGGTTTCAGGAAAATCTCAACTATGGGTTAGGAGTAAACCGCTTAACGCCAGGACAGAAAAACCTCCTAATTTTTGGGAGTCTGGTAGTTGCTTTTCTATTCTTCCTCAGTCTTTATGGTTTGCGCTAACTCAAAGCGCATTAACCGCTTATATCCTGCATCAAGTTGTCGGACGATATGAATTTATTTGTGAGAAAACTGAAACAAATCTTAGTATTGCTGGTCGCAGCTTTCTTTTGCGTCAGTTGCACTCAAACGGCAGATCTTAGCAACAATCCCTGGGAAACTTTGGAGCTACCCACTGAGGCTAGACTTGTGGACGTTGCTTTTACAGACAATCCCGATCGCGGCTGGTTGGTTGGCAGCCAAGCGGCATTGTTTGAGACGCTAGATGGGGGAAAAACGTGGCAAGCGAGATCGCTCGATCTCGGAGACGAAAAAGTGAGTTTCACTTCCGTCAGCTTCGTCGGTCAAGAAGGGTGGATTGCAGGAAAACCCTCAATCTTGCTTCACACCACTGACGGAGGGACATCTTGGTCTCGGATTGCCTTGAGCGCTAAGCTCCCCGGCTCCCCCGACCAAATCTTGGCCCTATCGCCTGATTCCGCCGAAATGACGACTGATGTGGGGGCCATTTATCGTACCACCGACAGCGCTCGCACTTGGAAAGCACTGGTGCAAGAAGCGGTGGGAGTGGTTCGCAATATTGCTCGCTCCCCAGAAGGCGAATATATTGCAGTGTCCTCGCGCGGTAACTTCTATTCCACCTGGAAGCCGGGAGAAAAAGCTTGGACTCCCCACCAGCGCAACAGTTCTCGTCGCCTTCAAAACATGGGGTTTGGCGATGACAGCCGTCGCTGGCTGATTGCGCGCGGCGGTCAAATTCAGTTTACCTCCCCAGAAGACGAGGGAGATTGGGGCGAAGTCCAATCCCCAGATGCCAAGAGTAGCTGGGGACTGCTCGACATTTCCTACCGGACTCCCGAAGAAATTTGGGTGTCTGGGGGAAGCGGTAACTTGCTGGTGAGTTTTGACGGCGGTCAAAGCTGGCAAAAAGACCGCGCCGTGGAAAATGTTCCGTCTAATCTATATAGAATTGTCTTTGTTAGCCCCCAGCAAGGATTTATTCTCGGAGATCGCGGTTTTTTATTGAAATACGAACCGCAAGACAAAGCGGCTTAAGCAAACTTCCCCTTGTTGGGATGGCCGCAGATTCCGTATGATGTAGATTGGGTTTTAATCGTGTTGTAAACAGGAGAAAATTTCGATGGCAGGTTCAACTGGAGAACGTCCATTTGGCGATATTGTTACCAGTATTCGTTACTGGGTGATTCATAGCATCACCATTCCGATGTTATTCGTTGCTGGCTGGCTCTTTGTCAGCACGGGATTGGCCTATGACGTATTTGGGACTCCTCGTCCGAACGAATATTTTAGTCAAGATCGTCTGGAAATTCCGCTGGTCACCGATCGCTTTGAAAGTAAAGCGCAAATTGAAGACTTCATGAAACAATAGTTTTTAAACAGAAAGAAGAGGAGAATAATGACAAGTCAAACCCCTGGAAATCAGCCCATTTCTTATCCAATTTTTACAGTCAGATGGCTAGCCGTTCACAGTCTAGCGATTCCCACTGTTTTCTTTTTGGGAGCGATCGCGGCAATGCAGTTTATTCAAAGATAGGAGAAAAAAATGGATCGCAGTCCGAACCCCAATAGACAGCCAGTAGAACTCAATCGAACTTCACTGTTCTTGGGTTTGTTGCTCATTTTTGTTCTGGGAATTTTGTTTTCCAGCTATTTCTTTAACTAGTCAATTCAGAATTTGTGTCGGGAGTCATTAGGAGGTTATAAAAGTTATGTTTGCAGATGGAAGAATTCCGCTGTGGCTGGTAGCAACGGTGGCAGGTTTAGGCGTAATTGCCGTTGTCGGTCTTTTCTTCTATGGCGCTTATGCCGGAGTAGGTTCTTCTCTCTAAAGATTGAAACTATTCCAAGAATAAGAAAAAGCTGTCTTATCTAAACCATTTGACATTTTCAAAAACAAAAAAGCCGCCGTTTTTCAGGAAAGGGCGGCTTTTGTTTGCAGCAAAAAAGTTTTTAAGCTTGTTAGTCTCTACAGAACTTCTAGCTCATTTTCGCGACAGTGCGCTTTAAACTTTTTCTCAAACTGAACGAGAATTGGCAGGTTAGCGCTAACCGGTCTTCCTTGCCATTCCACAACAATTTTGATAACGTCTCCCTCCATCCCTTTGATATCAAAAGGTTGCTTTTTGTGCTGGGGGTGATGATAAACAGTGACAGATTCAATAACTCGGACGCGATCGCCAACTTTCATAAAGCTTGTTTTCTCTCTTCTAACGCACCAACAATTTGTTTGCATTATTTCTAGGAAACCTTCCCAGTGTACCGCGAGACCGTCCTTTGTTCTTGTTGAACTTGAGATGTTCGGCGGGTAAGACCGAGCCGTAAAAACCGCCCTTATCGTTACGGACGATCCCACTGCGAGTCCCAATCGAGAGTCGATACAGTGGGAGTAAGAAGATTAAGAATCGTAAAACAATTATTCCTTACTCCCTTTTTTGATGATGTTTGAGTATTTTTCCGAGACTGCTGTTAAAGCTATTATGCTGGCTCAAGAAGAAGCGCGACGGACCGGTCACAACCTGGTGGGAACCGAACAAATTTTGTTGGGTTTAATGGCAGAAAGAAAAAGCGTTGCGGCCCAAGCGCTTTCTGAGTGCGGTGCGACGCTCCCAACTCTTCGCCAAATCGTCGGAGAACTGGTGGGTCGCGGTCCCGGCTATGTTCCCGTCGATCTTCCTTTTACGCCTAAAGCCAAAAGTACTTTCGATCGCGCCTTTGTCGAATCTCGCGAGCTGGGAGATAACTATATCGGGACAGAACATTTACTGTTAGCGATCGCGCGAGAAACAGAAACGGTCGCCGCCAAAGTACTAGCTCGCTTAAACATCGATCCGGCCGAATTGCGACGTGCGGTCATTCGCAAGCGCGGGCAAACCATCCCTGCGGCTCCCAGCACCAGCAAACCCGCAGGAACGGCATTTGGCATCCCTCCCCAACAAAAACCCAAACTCGCAGCCTTCAGCACCAACCTCAGCCAACTCGCCGCTGAAGGTCAGCTCGATCCGGTCATCGGACGAGAGCGAGAAATCGAACGAGCCATCCAGATTCTCGGCCGTAGAACTAAAAATAATCCCGTACTGGTGGGAGAACCGGGAGTGGGCAAAACCGCGATCGCGGCCGGACTCGCCCAGCGCATTGCCAACGGCGATGTTCCCGAACTCATTCAAGATAAGCAGGTGGTGAGTTTAGACATGGGGGCGCTAGTCGCCGGAACCCGCCTCAGAGGAGAGTTTGAGGAGCGCCTCAAAGCAGTTGTGGCGGAAGTCAAACAAGCGGGCAATATTATCCTCGTCATTGATGAAATTCACACCTTAGTCGGTTCTGGAGCGGTGGAAGGCGGAATGGATGCGGCAAATTTGCTCAAACCGGCTCTCGCCAGAGGAGAACTCCAATGTTTGGGCGCAACCACCATCGACGAATACCGGCAATATATCGAGCAAGACGCGGCCCTAGAGCGGCGTTTCCAAAAGATTGTTGTGGGCGAACCCACAGTCGCCGAAACCATTGAAATTCTACAAGGATTGCGGGAAAGTTACGAGACATTCCACAAAGTCGCGATTTCCGATCGGGCCTTAGAAGCAGCAGCTCAACTGTCCGATCGCTACATCAGCGATCGCTTCCTCCCCGACAAAGCCATTGACCTCATCGATGAAGCCGGTTCTCGCACCCACGTTAGATATTCAATGCAACAAAGGGATCGCGACGATCGCGACCCGACCGCCGACTTGTGGGACGATCCCAACCTCGCAGCGCCTCCCAGGGTGGACGAAGACGCGATCGCTCAAATTGTTGCCGCTTGGACCGGAATTCCCACCAACAAGTTAACGGAACTGGAGTCAGAGAAACTCTTACACCTCGAAAGTGCCCTCCACGAACGGTTAATCGGTCAAGAAGCCGCCGTCAAAGCCGTTGCTCGCGCCATTCGCCGCGCTCGTATTGGCATCAAAGACCCCCATCGTCCCATTGCCAGTTTCATCTTCTCCGGGCCGACAGGCGTGGGAAAAACCGAACTCGCTAAAACCTTAGCTTCCTACTTGTTCGGTACGGAAGACGCGATGATTCGACTGGATATGTCGGAATTGATGGAAGCTCATACCGTCTCCAAGCTCATTGGCTCGCCTCCGGGATATATCGGGTACGACGAAGGGGGCCAGCTCACCGAAGCCGTGCGGCGCAATCCCTATACCGTGCTGCTCTTTGACGAAATCGAGAAAGCGCACCCCAATGTTTTCAACTTGTTGCTGCAACTGCTCGAAGACGGCCGCCTCACCGATGCGAAAGGACGCACCGTCAACTTCAACAACACGCTGATTATTATGACCTCGAATATTGGCTCTCAGGTCATCGAGAAAGGCGGGAGTGGGTTTGGCTTTGAGGTTGCCGATCGCTTGGAAGAGGCGCAGTACGATCGCCTTCGCAACCAGGTCAATGACGAACTTAAGCAGTTTTTCCGTCCGGAGTTTCTCAACCGCCTCGACGAGATTATTGTCTTCCGACAATTGCAGAAAGCAGAGGTGGCCCAAATTGCCGAACTGATGGTGCGAGAAGTGAGCGATCGCCTCTTGGCCCAGCGCTCAATTCGCCTGGAAGTCAGTGCGGCCTTTAAGGAACGCGCGATCGCCGATGGCTACGACCCCAGTTATGGCGCGCGACCCTTACGCAGAGCCATTATGAGACTTTTGGAAGATCGTCTCGCCGAAGCTATTCTCTCTGGAAAACTCCGCGATGGTGAGACAGCTAGGGTTGATATGGACGAGGAAGGTTGCGTTATCATCCAGTCTTCCCACCAGTCTCAACCGCACCTTCAACCTGTGAGATGAAATCCTTCTTGCATCTTAAAAAAGGAGCAGTAGACGTGAATTGATAAATGATGTCTGATGTGTATTCCCTAAAACCCTAGCTAGGGTTTTAGGGAATAGGGAAAGGAATCTAACGGCAGAGTGAGAGTTTGAGCTGTTAATACACATTAGGCGTAAATGTTTAATGTTCAATGATATGTCACGTTTCCTTAACAATATGGCGGTATTCAAGCAAAAATGTAAAAATAGATACAGAAATAACTGAGAAAACGAAAGTCAAAAACGATTTCTGGGAGATTTGAGGTCAGGAACTCACTCCACAATCTCGTTTGGACTCAACGCGCTCGAAGTTGTCGGAATTGACGGAAAACAACTTTAGAACTGGCAATTAAGGAGAAAAACGATGAATTTAACCTATCGCGGCGTGAGTTACAAGCGTCAACCTTTATCTCTTGAAGTGAGTGAAGGCGAGATCGGAGGCGTATATCGAGGGCAAACCTGGAGACATTCCCAACTTAGACATATCCCTCAACTCAAACCTAAACCGTATCTGCAATATCGCGGCGTAGCCTATAGCACTCGTCCAATTATTCGGACAGGAGCGCGCATTGTTTGTCAAATTGAACCAGTCAGACAACCCGTCTCTGTTCGGAAGCAACGCCAAGCTCCAGTCGCGCTAGATCGCACCCATCAAACTCACCTACAAAATATTCGTCGCAGCTTAGAACACCGCCTGCAAGTGGCTGCGGCGCGGGGAAATGAAGGCTTGCTAGACCAACTTCAGCACGAGTCGCAAGCTCTGGCGTTGAATGTGTGATTGAAGTTGACTCCTTATTGGATAGCAGCGATCGCGCTCTCGATCGCTGCTAATTTTTGTTGGCAATCTCCTCCCTTCAGCAGCGCTTCAGCCCTCGCCAAACCCCGCTCCAGATCGGTACAAACCCCACAGCGCCAAAGGTAGAACCCTCCGTTCCAAATCGCACTTTCTGCCAATGCAGAGGCTTCGCCGTTAAGAGTATCCCGAATTTGTGCAAACAGTTGAGGGGGAGAGTCGAGGGGAACCTCGCGATCGGCAAAACCGCAATCGCGGGGATTGAGTTTGAGTCGTTCAAAGGAGAGACTTTCATCGGGACGGCCGACCGACACAATTGCAGTGCGATCGCGCGGTAAATCGCAACTTCCCTCCAGCCCTTTCACCAGCGTAAAGTTCCGAATATTTAAGAGGCGAAAAACCTCTCGAAACCGCTCTTCTGTCGGCGGGTGGACGTAGCCAGCGACGAGGTGAAAATCGCCGGCGTAGGGCGACCAAATCAGCTCGGCAGTAGCGCTGGGAGGCCGCTTGCCAATTTGTTCGCGGTAGGGGACAAATTCGTGAGCTTGGGGAAAATGTTGGGGAAGATAGACAAATCCCAACCCCGTTGTTTTGAGAATCTGTTGCGCCTGTGCCAAGGTCAGTTGGGTAAAATCAGCTCCCAAACCCTGCCAAATTTCAATTAAGGGAATTCCATATTTAGTGGGCATTCGCGTCCCGCCGTGTAGGATAACGGGAACCCCAACCGCTGCCAACATCAGCGCCACAATGGGAGAGACAGGAGCCGTGCGCGATCGCCCATCGTAGGGAATGCCAAAAATGGTGACGGGATAGGGAGGCGGTGGCGTTAGCGCCTGAAGCTTGGGGCCGAGGCGATCGTAAGCATCCAACATTCCGGCCAGCTCTTCTGGAGTTGGCCGCTTAATGCGATGAGCGATCGCAAAAGCGCCAATTTGCGCGGGGGTCGCGACTTGAGAGAGCATCATCTCCGTCGCCTGTGCTGCCTCAGAACGACTGAGATGTTTGGCTGTGTGCGTGCCGCTACCTACTTTTTTGAGAAATTCTCTAAATATCTCGCTCATACGCTGTCATAGACCCGTAAACAGTAAACAGTAAACAGCACCTGACGGCGGGGGTGTGGGGTCTGGGGTGTCGGGTGTTGGGTGTGGGGGAATTGGGGAGTTGGGAAGACTTTTCATTGAGCATTGAACATTAAACATTTAGGCCGCGTGCAACTTATTTCAAGCCTATGATTTGAGGGACTTTGAGATCGCGATTATGCCTCAAAACCGTCTGGAAGCTCTATTTTGTTGTAGAAAGTTGCACATCGCCTACATTTAATCAATTCTGTAGCTTGCTTCTGCGATAGCAGTACTCTGAATTCTAAAGGTCTGCGAAGTGTTGCAGATTCGCGCGAGCATTGCGCCGGAGCATTTCGGGTTTAATGCGACGCAAGGCGGAGGCTGGGAATTGCCGACTCCAGCTTTCATCAGACAGGGTCGCCAGTTCGGTTAATTTGGGTGCAAGATTGCCGGGGTAAGGGTGAAAAGCCTCTTCTTCTGTCTCTTGTGCAAAACGCTGATTCCACGGACAAACGTCCTGGCAAATGTCGCAGCCGGCGACCCATCCTTCAAGGTGAGAGGCGATCGCGTCCGGGAGCGTTTCAGCGCGGTTCTCAATTGTATGATAGGCGATGCAACGGTTGGCATCTACCACGAAAGGTTGGACGATCGCGTTCGTGGGACAAGCCTCCAGACAGCGGGTACAAGTGCCGCAATGTTCGGTGTGCGGAGCATCGGGAGGAAGGTCTAAGTTGGTGAGAACCTCGCCTAAAAATAGCCAACTTCCATAGTCGCGCGCAATCGCATTCCCATTTTTCCCAATCCAGCCAATTCCCGCGCGTTGGGCCCAAACTTTATCCTGGATCGGGCCCGTGTCGGCATAATATCGGGTTTCAATGCCTTCGTCGCGCGATCGCAGCCAGTGCGACAGCGCTTTCAGCTTTTTGTGCATGACTTTGTGGTAGTCTCTGCCCCAACCGTAGCGGGAAATTTTGCCGTACTCCCGCCCTTCCGGACGCTGGTGGGGCGTGTAGTAGTTGAGCGCGACGCAGACGAGCGATCGCGCCGACGGCAGACAGCGGCGAAGATCGAGCCGCTTGGGATTCTTCATCCAATTCATATCCGCCTGATATCCTTTTGCTAGCCAGCTCTGAAGGCGTTCGGCAGCAGTTTCTTCAACTGTTGTTTCTATCGCGGCAATCCCCACCTTTTGGAAACCGAGGGAAAGAGCATATTCGATGACGCGATCGCGATTAATTTGCACGTTTATCTCAATTTCAGTGACCCCTGTCACACCCTAACTCGATCGATTGCTATTCATTACTAATAGATACATTAATAAAGTTTATATAGATACCGATCGGAAACAATTTTCAATAATATAAAAAAACAGGTTAGCGTTTCCGATCGGGGTAAATTATGGTTTCCAGTCTTTCCCATGCTGCTGTTCTCGACAGCGTCAAGAGCGATCCCATTACCGAGCCTGTTATTTCAGAGTACTTTAAAACAATTAATTCAGCAGAGTTTGAGAAAACTGCGGCTCTGTTTGCCCCTCATGGAGAGTTCCACACGCCCTTCACGCCAGAACTCATCGGCCACAACGCGATCGCGCTGTACTTGAGTACGCAATGCCAAGAGATTACCATCACCCCACACAAAAGCAAGATCCAGCGATCGGACAACGGGACAGTTGAAGCGAACATTACCGGAACCATCGCAACATCCCTATTCCGATCGGATGCGAGCTGGCAATTTTCCCTCAATACTCGGCAAGAAATTCTGTGCGTCAAAGTAAAATTTTTGACTTCCGTTCGAGATTTATTGGGTTTAAACGCTTGAAAACAAAAGTTCCTCTCCACAAAACCGGCATGAGCTGTTCGCCGTCATTTTCCTGAGATTGCAGCGATCGCAATCTCAGCTTAAAATGAATGTAGTTAGCTGAAAATTTCCGATAATTTCATACATCATTTGTTTTCTCCTGCAATTGTCCGCTCCTCCACAACCTTGCACTCTCTTGCTTGCCCATTACTCAGTTTGCCGGCCCTCCAATCTCGCTCTGCAACTCAAGGCATCGGTGAGCGAAACGGAACGCCGTCCCCTGAGCCAGCCAGATTCTTTCACTTTGTTGGAGTTAATCTTTACCTTGCGTGCTTGGCTGCTCAAAGTTTGCAGAAAGGCGTTAAGCCGTTTTTGTCTGCGCCCTAGTTTCTAGAGTTGCTTATCCCCAGTCACGAGTTCTCGAAATTGGAGTGAGTCAATGAGTCAGGCCAGAGGAAAGAAACTGAAATTAATGGTAGTGGATGACGAGCCAGACAATCTTGACTTGCTCTATCGCACCTTTCGCCGAGATTTCAAAGTATTCAAGGCTGACGGTGCGGTCAGTGCCTTAGACATTTTGGACAAAGAAGGGGAAATGGCAGTCATTATCTCCGATCAGCGAATGCCCGTGATGAATGGCACGGAATTTCTCAGCAAAACCGTGGATCGCTTTCCAGAAACCATTCGCATCCTCCTAACGGGCTACACCGACGTAGAAGACTTAGTGGATGCAATTAACTCCGGCAAAGTCTTTAAGTACATCACCAAGCCGTGGAATCCTGAAAAGTTGAAGGCGGTTGTTCAACAAGCATCCGATACCTATATCGTCCTCAAGCAAAGAACGAACGAACTGCGCCGGGCCCTGCGTCGTGAGGAAATCTTAAACGTCGTGATGAGTGCGATCCGCGAGGAAGCACTTGACTACGAAAAGATGCTGCAAACGATCGTCAACACCATCGGCAAAAATTTTGAAGCCGAGATTGGCATTTTGCGAGCCGTGGAAGACGATCGCTTAGCCGCAGAGTCCTTCTCTTACCAAGCGCAGGATGCCCCTGAGTCTGAGCTTCCCCCTCCCGACAGCCAAGCCTTGATGGAACAAGTGCTAGGCAACCGTCAGACGCAACAGAACTCAGAAACGGCAGCGGGAGTCTGCTTGGCCGTTCCTCTCACCGTCCAGCAGCAACTCCTCGCCATCCTCTATCTCGCTCAAAATTGCGAAACGGCCCCTTGGACCGAAGCTGATGTCTCGTTGCTCAACTCCGTTGCCGAACAAGCAGCTCTAGCCATTTCTCAAGCCAAACTTTACCAGCGCACGCAGCAACAAGCTCAGAAAATGCGAGCCGAACTAGAAGTGGCCCGACAAATTCAGCGGAACTTGCTGCGCCAAAGTTGGGACGAGAGCGATCGCGTCAAGGTACAAGCGAGTTGCTATCCCGCCAGGGAAGTGGGCGGGGATTTTTTTGAAGTTTACTTTCACCCTCAAGGCGATGTCTGGCTTGCAGTGGGTGATGTTTCCGGAAAAGGCGTGCCGGCCGCTTTGTTCATGGCTAGTGCCATTTCAATCCTGCGGCGAGAACTCTCCCAGGAAGTCTCGCCCGAACCCGACGAGGTGATGCGAAATCTCAACCGAACCATGAACGAAGATTTATATAGTACAAATTGTTTTATTACGATGGTTATAGCCCGTTACCGGCCGACAACTCAGCAACTTGTGTATGCTAACGCCGGCCATATCTATCCCATGCTTTGGCATCACCCAACGAGTGTCGAGCGATCGCAAGATCTCGAAACTCCAGTCGAACCCGATTATTTGAAAGTTCGCGGCGTTCCCATTGGCATTCTCCCAATTTGGAAAGCTAAAGCAGGAGAAATGACATTACAATCTGGCGATATTTTCTTACTAACAAGCGATGGGATGACCGAAGCAACCGTGGTGAAACCAATAACATCGAGCTCCAATTCGCCAGAACCAGGTTCAATGCTCAATCAAGAAGGGTTATGGCAGTTAATCGTGCAGAAACTTCAATCGTTTGACCTCGATGACTTGTTAGAACAATTCCGCGAATATACCAATCAAGTTCAGGAAGATGACCAAACAATGCTATCTCTGGAGGTTCTGTAAATGATGAGAACAGAACTGCACATTCCAAGCGATCTTAAGTTTCTCGCGGTTGTCGAACACTGGCTGCTGAACTGTTTAGAACTCGAACTAGGAGATTCCGTCGATTGGACTCGGCAAGCAAGTCGCATCCGATTAGCTTTAGTCGAAGCTTATTCTAACGCCGTGCGTCACGCCCACAAAGAACAATCCCACCTCCCTGTCCTGCTGCGCGTCGAACTCAAAGAGCGAGAGATGGTTTTGGAAATTTGGGACTGCGGTAATGGCTTCGATCTGTCCACCTATCTTCCCCCCAAACCTGAAGAAAAACAGGAAGGGGGCTATGGCTGGTTGATTATGAACCGATTAATGGATCGGGTTGAATACCAATTACAGATCGACGGCCGCAACTGTTTGAAACTCGAAACTCGCTTGCCAGCTATGGAAGTTGGATAAACGTCTCATTTCCGAGGCGAGCGTCCAAACACAGTTGGGTTGCTCGCCTTGAGCGACTCTCAGCAATCAGTTGGACATGACCTGTTCGATCAATTGACCCAAAGGAGTCCGATGGTAGAGGAAACCCAAGGTATCCCGTAGATGAATTAAATTTTCAGGTGGATCGACCAGGAGAGTATCGGCCGCAACAATTGCATTCCAGTCCAGCGGTTTTACCAGAGAAATCCCTTTTTGCTTCATCACTTTTAGGAAAGCATCGGCCACTAAACCATAGCCAACTGTGCTGGGGTGGAAACCATCCAGACCGAACAACCCTCCTTTATATCGCGGCGTTTCTCCAGGGATAATTTGCAGGAAGCGGGTATCGGGAACGATCTTGCCTTCGGGAGAAAGTCGATTTCGAGTGGCGGGATTATTTTGCAGGGCCTGCACCATTTCCGCTGGAAAATTGTAGCCGATCGCTCCCACTTGACGGCGAAACGCGAGATCGTCGAGCAGCTTGGAAATATCAACAACTGTCCAACCGTGTTGGCTGGCTTCAGTTCTCAAGGCATTGTTGTATTGGTCGATCGTGCGATCGATGAGGCGAGCTTCATCGCGAGTCAGGCAAGAGTAGCGATCGGGGGACTTGGCAAAGTCTTCATCCCAGACCCAAAAGTGAGTGTAGTACTCATAGTAGCCGTCTTCGCTAAGGGCTGCCTGACCGCTCAGACCAGGGCTAACGCCTCGGCTAACGGGGGGAATTGTGACGTGGGGAATGGTGGAAACAAAGACATTTTGAGCACCGATCTCGTCAATTTTTGGGGCAATCCGAGACAGCAGCGATCGGAAGTGTTCGGGCCGCCACAGATTGGCTTTCACTTGGTGGGAGAGTTTGTTGAGATCGGCATCGCTCGACCAGTTGATGTTGAGCTGAAGGACCGTACTCAGACAATTATTGGCTCCCAGCCAGAAAATTAAGTTTTCGATCCCGCCTTCTTGCTGCGCGATCGCTCGTGCTGCGTCGATTTGGGTGAGGTGTTGATACTCTCGGCGAAATTGAGGGTTTAAAGTCCGACGAGCGGCGCGATAGCGGGCAAATTCCGGAATTTGAGAAATGAAATTATCCTTGGGTTCGGGGATAGACTGGCGACAGATCGCTTCGGTGAGGGTGTCGCAATCTTCCAAGCGAAATCCGAAAACCGCCAGGTGGTGATGCAGCGGCCCCGTCGTCGATGCTTCATTTCCTTCTCCCCGTTCCCAATAATCTTCCACGCGATCGAGGAGACTGCGAGCGCTGAGGGCCGCAGGGATGACTTCCTGCCAATTCACTTTCTGACCGTATCGTCTGACCAACAGGCGCAAGAGATTTTCCAGATTAACGGGAAGTCCTCCTTCTCCCGTAAAATCAGGAACCCGAAAAACAGATGGGTTTTCCGGCCCGCTCGCTATTGTTGGCGCAGCTCCCAAACATTGAGCAATGAAAGCAGGATAAGAAATATCTGTTTTGTAAATACTCCCGCTAATCATTCCGTGAGATAGGCTATCGCCGATGACAACCAGTTTTGCTGGCATAATATCCTCCGTTACTTCTATCGCTATTTATCGCCTTCAAACTTACCGCGAAGCATTCCGGAGTTTATGGAATTTATTGTTAAGGAACCGTTGAAATTCGTAGGATTGCGACCTTTTGAGGGACAGCGAAAGACATCCTCGATCGCGAAAAAAATTTGATAGCAATCATTCTCTTTTCTCGAAATCGTGACTATCAATATTTTTTGTTAGGATTAGCCTTTAGACAACTGTTGCGTCTTTATGAGTTCAGATCTTTGGTCGTTTTGATATTAAAAGATTCAGCAAATATATCTTTCCTTAACTCAGCTTTTGGCTGGTGAAGTGTGCGATCGCGCTCCAGTAAATCAGGCTAGAGTTTCTATCTGCACTAAAAACAAACTTTTTTCAAAATAAAGGTGTATAGCTCGATGGACATCGCTCCTCACTCGCCAACTTTAGCGCAGCACTATCCCTAAAGCCTACCAAGACCAAGCGTATAGAATCCTGACTTTGACCCATTCATGCCATGTCAGTGGCAGGCCCAGGCAATCGCCATTTCCTCTTTATGAAATTGACATTGAGTAATATGCGAACATCCACCATCGCCAAACATATAGGGCAAATTGTCTTCTGAATCAATTTGGAAGATTAATTTCATGCGCCGACCGCAGTGACGACAATCAGGATATTCAATTCCTTGTACCCAATCCGGCCAGCCGAGTAATTTATCCTTAGAGAGTGGGTATTTCAACTTCCACAGACGTTTTAACTGTTTATCGGTTAATGTACATCCGAGTTCCTCTAGTTCTTCCCAATTTGGATAATCCTCTTTTGCTTCCCAATCTACGATCGCTTTCTCAGGAAAAGGGTCTTTCACTGGACATTCAATGTCACGGAAATCCACTGATGAAGTGGGTTTAATGACTCGAACCAATGTACTTTTTGAAAATGGCAAAGAGGCTTCGCAAACAAACTCGCAGTTCTCATCTTCGTTCGTGCAGTAAAAAACCTGCAATATCCCTTCTCCAAAAGGCGTGCCCGCTTCAATTGGCAAATGCTCTGAGTTTAACTGTAGAAAAAGCTGCATAGGTTCTCGGCAATTTTCACAACACGGCCACTCTTCTCCATCCAATAAAGTCGGTATTCCTGAAAATTTAGATGCGCTAGAAGCTGATGATTTCAACTCAACTTTTGGAAACCAAGCGGTTTTCTTGAAGGGTTCTATGATTTTATAAATATTGTTCTGGCTCATTTTCTAAGGCGTTTTGAGCGCAACGATCGCTTTTTTGACGAATACCTCGATTGTACGGCAGGTCGTGCCTTGCCCCGGCAATAGCCCGTCGTGCGAGGAGATTACCTCCGCTGGTCACACTTTACTTGAGATAGCCTCACTCTTCTGTTGCGGCGATCGCGCTCTCATCGGCTTCCGTCGCTGCTTCCTCAACATTTTTTAACCTCGTGCAAACAGCTCGCCATCTCAACTCCAGACCGCAAAATTCCCCAGCAGAAGATTTCCCGGCCCTGTTCTCTAGGGGTTGTAAGTTAAGATAGGCAAGTTTAGCGATTGTTCTCCCTCAAACCCACCGCGAGCGATCGCTATCTGCTGACTGAGTAAACCTCGAGCATCAATTTAAAGATAAAAATCTATTGAGCAATGACCATGAATAATTCCGCACTTTCTGGGTTTACCGCCCTTGCTCTTAAAGTTGTTGCCGTCATCTTAATTCTGTCCTCCCTGCTAGACTACATCATTCTGCTGATTCCCTTTAAGCCACTCGATCAGCAGTGGCAAATTGCCTTCACCAATCAAATTGTCGATCGCGGGATTATCCCCATGGTCGGCATTACCCTTTTGCTCATTGGCTACTGGATTGGCAGTACGATAGACTCTCCAGCTCGCCCGAAATCCTCTATCCTCGACTTAAGATTTTGGGCATTCTCCCTCGCTAGCATCTTGGGATTAATCTTCCTGCTCCTCGTTCCCTTGCACATCAGCAATTTAGGCCGTGCTGTCAGCGATCGCATTGCTCAAATCGACCAACAAGCAAATGTGCAGGAAGGTCGAATCGAACAGCAAAGTAATCAGATTAAATCGCTCTTAGGCAATAAGCAACAATTAGAGGCACAACTCAAGCAAATTGATGAAGTTCTCGAAAAAGGAGAGTTTCAAGGACGAAAGCTGCAACAGGCAGAAATTCAACAACTCCAACAGACTCGACAGGGAATTCTGAACTTGCAGCAAGATCCCGAAGTCCTAAAATCTCAGATTGACGAAGCTCAAACTCAGGTGCGCGATCGCAAACTCGAACTCGAGCAACAAGCCAGAACTGAAGCCACGAAAAATGGCGTTCGCATCAGCATCAGTAGCTTGCTCTTAGCTATTGGCTACATGGCCATTGGCTGGAACGGCTTCAGAGGAATAGGGGGTGCCAATACAGGTCGTCGAGTCTCGGTCAAATAAAATCCAGCGAATTCTCGGCGGATCGATAGAGCCAACGAAAATCGCAACGCTGTAATGTTCTCCATCTATATCCTGACCTACAACGAAGAAGTTGAGATTGCTGCTTGCATTGAGTCTGCGATATCTCTGTGCGATGACATCATTGTCGTAGACTCATTCAGCAGCGATCGCACTGTTGAAATTGCCCAAAACTACAACGTGCAAATCGTTCAGCACGCCTTTGAAAGTCACGGCCGACAGCGGACTTGGATGCTCGAAAAAGTTGCCACCCAACATGAGTGGGCCTACATCCTCGAAGCCGACGAACGCATGACCCCAGAGTTGTTCGCCGAATGTCTGCAAGCCATCCAGTCCGAAGACTACATTGGTTACTACGTCGCCGAACGAGTCCTCTTTATGGAACGATGGATTCGTCACTGTACCCAATACCCTCGCTACCAAATGCGGCTGTTTCGCAAAGGCAAAGTTTGGTTTACCGACTACGGCCACACCGAACGCGAAGTCTGCGACGGCCCCACCAGCTTTCTCAAAGAAACATATCCCCACTACACCTCCGGGAAAGGATTCAGTCGCTGGCTCGACAAGCACAACCGCTACTCTACTGACGAGGCAAGAGAAACGCTCCATCAGCTCGAAAAAGGCTCTGTAAGCTGGCAAACCCTTTTTTTCGGCAAAACAGAAGTCGAGCGACGACGCGCTCTTAAAGACCTTTCTCTGCGCCTTCCGATGCGTCCCTTGATTCGCTTCTTGTATATGTACTTCATCCTCAAAGGCATTTTGGACGGACGGGCCGGGTTAACCTGGTGTCTTCTACAAGCTTTTTATGAGTATTTTATTACCCTCAAAGTTTGGGAGTTAAAGCACTTCGGAACAGAGTCGCAAACACCTGCAATAGAGGAAAATTCGTAGCAGAGAGGGTAAGCGGTTCGACATTTAAACTGCAACATCCCAATTCTTGTCAAGGGTGTGGGGTGCGATCGGGCCCTATTTAAAGGGATGACAGCTTACCTTAACTCTATTCCCTGTTGCTTTTGGCAAATTGGTCGAGTTGAGCGCGGTGTTTTTCTAGGTTTTTGGGTCGGTAGTCGGCGCGATCGCGCCAGCATTGCGAGACGCTCTCGTGAAAGTCCTCAAAGCGATCGCTAACATCTCGCAGCTTATACCCCGTCAAGAGGATGAGCTTGCCCATAATGCTGCGCTGAGCGTCGCTAAAGTCGCTGGCGGGGTTGGGTTGAATTCCTGTCAGAATCGTACTCGGATCGAGATCGAGGCCCAAACCCAGTTGGCGGATGGTTTCAATCGTCCATTGCAGCACGCCATCGGACAACCCTCGTTGAGATTCCGAACCGCCGCCAATACAGCCGTGGTTTCCGGGAAACCATATTTGATGGAGTTTCTGACTTGGAGCCTTCTGGTTCTTTGTCATCGGGGTCACATCAAACACTTTGCGCGGTTCGTCAACCGCCACCGCATGAAGCGCATTCTCAATAATGCGGCTTAACTTGGTGTCGTGGAAGCGGTATTTATTGTTAACGAGTTGGTCGAGCGGGAGGACGGGAGAGAGATCCGGTATACCGAGGGAGCCAACTGTATCCCAACACATCAAGAGGGTAATGGGAGGGCGATCGCCATATTGTCGTCGAAACTCAACCATTTGCGGGTCGTTCGGCTTCACTTCATCGCGATAGAGGCGATAAGCTTCCGGTGCTTTGCGGATGTGAGGACGCGAGAGCAACCCAGAGTTGTAAATCATCCCCGCCAGACTGCGCGCCGTGTAAGCACCGCGACTATAACCGAACAAATAAATTTCATCGCCAGGTGCGAAATTGAGACACAAAAAGCGATAGGCATTTTGAATATTTCGATCGATTCCCTTGCCAAACGCGCCGCCAAATAGCTTGTTCGCCGGATTTTCCGTGCCAATCCCTTCCTCGTAAAAGACAATCTGCGCCACGCCATCGCTAGCAATGGGTTTAACGGCTTGAGCCATTTTCACCACATTGGTGGGGTAGGGATTTTCGAGTTTTTGCCAAGTTCCGTCGCAACAGACAATCAGACGTTTCACGCGCTTCTCCTATCTCATTCAAAAAGACTATAGATCTTAATCGCGATCGCCGATCCAAGTTTTTATGAGTTTCAGAGTTTACGTCTGATGTGGATTACCTGAAACCCTAGCTAGGGCAAGGCAATAGGCAATAGGCAATAGGCAATAGCGATTGTCTTGAATGTCAAGTGAATTCTGAGGAGTTAGGCGATCGCTGCGCGAGGGGGTGGGTGTGGAAATCGGAAATTTTTCTGAAACTGCTCAATCTCACGCACAGCAAGGGGTTCGGCGATCTGTGATTCAAAACTGGCCGCGCACCCGACAGGGTAAGGGTTTCAGCGTTTTGAGAGGGAAATGCAAGGGAAAATTGTTGGGGTTTGTAGGGCGGTCGCGCAAGTTATAATTGAAAGGCAGGTTGGGCAAAGCTTTGAACAACCCGCGTCGCACTCCACTTGCTGGAGTCGAATTAATGGAAACATCTCGAACGCGGGGCGTTGGTACTACGCTTATTCTGTCGCACTCCACTTGTTGGAGTCGAATTAATAGAAACCCAAAACCTCCCGCACTCAAACAGTCAAGAGGTTTTTCTTTGGGCGCAATGCTGCGTCCTCACACAACCTAAATCAACCAATCCCGTAGGGGCGAATTACATTCGCCCAAGACAAGCATGAGTTCTGGATAAATCGAATTGAGGATAAGCGCTATTCCTCGCTTCCAAGGCCCTCAAGGTTCGAGAAATCTTTCCGTCGCTTGCGAGCGTCGGGCCAGGGAATTTGAGATTGGGCCGCGAGTTGGCGGGCCACTTCTCGTCCCCCCAGTTGGTTGAGGTGGCTGGGGTCGGCGAAAAAGCGGTTATTCCGCAGTTGGGGGTTGGCGCTCAAGTCAAGAAAAATGAAGTTTTGCTGGCGCGACTGCTGGGTCATAAAGGTGCGAAATTGCTGCTCTGCGCGCTGGCGCACGGAGTCGAGATAGTCTTGGGTTAAGGGAAGATTGACAACCACCAGCGGGATTTGCTGGGCTTGGGTATAGGCGGCGAGGCGGCTGAGAGCGGTGGCTTGCTCTCCCTGGAAGGTTAAGTTTTGGTAGTTGCGATCGTAGCGTCCGGCGACGCGAGGATGGGTTCGGTAGTAGATCGCGGGGTTGAAGCTAGAAGCGTCTGGGAGAAAGCCATTGGCATCGATGGCGTTGATGTCTGTGGCGAGGGCCGCTTCCTGGCGTAGAGGGTTGAGCCAGCGGAGGGCGTGGGGAAGGGACAGTTGGGACGCGGGCTGACAGCGGCGATCGCTTTCCGATAGGTCGGCGGGAAGGGTAGGGCGATCGCCTTGTCGGAGGCGCTGATAGCCAGGAGAGGACGCGATCGCGCGGTAGGTGCGATCGGCAACTCCGCTGTTGAACGCGCGCACCCCATCGGCCCAAATAATCAGTTGGGGCAATTGTTCGGCCGCTAGCAGTTCCCGCACGATCAGATCGACCACTTGAGCGGTTGCGCCGTTGACCCCCAGGTTAAAAATTTTCAAATTGGGTTTTCCCCGCTTCGCCAGTTCAAACTGAAGTTGGCGCGGCTCGACTCCCTGCAAGGCGCGAGAACTCCCGACAATGAGAATATCCGGCGTTCCCACAGCGGCGGTGTGGGAGAGAAACAGGGTCAGTTGTCGGTTGAGAAACTGGCTGCTGAAACTGCTAAAGGGTAACTGGGTTGTGGCGGTTCCCCCCTTGAGACGAGCCACCGCCAAGTTTTGCTCGTACTCGATCGCTTTTTTCTCGGCGAAAAGTCGTTTGGGGCTGTTGAGAGGAACGGCTTGCATCCCTTCAATCGCCTGCAACCAGCGCAAGACCACGGCATTCCACTCTTGGGGCGATCGCGCCGTTTGCGAGAGAATCGCAGCCCTCGTCGCCCGCTCTAGCCCTCTGGCGAAGGGATTGATCTTGGAACAATCCGCCTGGGGAGAGTTACTCACCAGTCCGGGCCGCACTGCTCCAGAAGATGAGGTGGACGGTTTCTGGCCGGGTAAGGACGAACAGCCACCGAACAGGAGGGCGAGCGAGAGCAGGGTGAGGGGTTGGGGCCGGAACTCAAATTGGGTTGGTTTTGCCATTGCTGGGTTGGGGATCGGGAGTGAGGCGCGAACTAGCTATTTGAATGTTAATCCCAATCGTCCTCATCCGCTTGCTTCTCAAGCTGGGAAATGGCTAGCGAGATCGCGCGTTGCACGCCTTCCTCTGGTTCCGCCGTTCGGGCCGCTTGTAGGGGGTCGAGGGCGGCGCGATCGCCCATCTTCATCAACGCCAGGGCCGCAGCTTTGCGACTTTCCCCGTCGGGATGGTGCAGTAACTCGACTAAATTGGGAAGGGCCGGTTGATAGGCAAGCTTTCCTAACGCTGAAGCCGCCTCGCTGCGAACGTTTTCTGCGCGATCGCTCAAGGAGTTTACCAGCAACTCAAACGCTCGTGCTTCTGGCTCTTCTTCCGCCACCTGCGCGATCGCGCCCACCACCGCCGAGCGCACCGCAGCGACCTCCGAGTCAAACGCAGCGTACAACTGTTCTTTCGCCCGCGTGCCAATAAAGGCTAGCGCCCAAGCTGCAAGCCCTTTGGTACTTTCCGGTTTGTCAGGCGACGCTAAGATTTCCAACAGGGGGGGAACGGAGGCTTCGCCGATTTTTGCCAGCGCCCCCACAGAAGAGGTTTTAACGACCGTATCCTCATCGGTTAGCAAGGCGCGAATCAAGGTAGGAATTGCAGCCGGATCGCAGATCAGCGTCAGCGTTTTCGCCGCAGCCCGACGTACCACCGGATTGGGGTGCGCTTCCACCGCCTCCAACAGAAATGGAACCGCCGGTTTCCCAACTTTTCCCAGTGCTTCGGCAAACCCCAAGCGCACCATTCCTCGCGTGTCGCCCAGACACTCCACCATCTGTTGCAAGCGCGCGCGATCGCTCGCATCAAAAGTTTGCGCGGCGATGCGTTGATTCGCTTCCTCAAGCAAGCGATCGGTTTCGGTAGCGGATAGAGTCATGGGAACTTCAGATTGATTTCTTGCAACGATTGCGTTTCGGAATTTAGCATACTCCTTTCGCCCCAGCGTAGGGGCGATCGCTCAACGCAATTGGCTGTACATTAATCTGACAAGAGGAAATTGGCAACAGCATCAATCAACTCTCAGGAGTTAAGCAGTTGGAGGAAGTAAAAGCCAATTTGTGGGGAATTGAGGAATTCTTAACTGACCGACGCGATCGCACCCGCGCAATCGATTGACTGAAGTGTACCCAGAGTTAAAATATCATCCATTTTCTGTAGAAACTAGGATGGAAAAGTGTTTTTCTATGTTATTACCTGTCCCATCAATATAATCGCCTTGTAACCGATGAGGATAAATTTGTACGCTAGGACGAATATAACGCGCATTAATACCCGTTCGTGTTTGACTGGAGCGATTAGGAGGAGAGCTGTGCATTACCCTTTCAGTAAAGATAATAATCTGACCTGTTTTTGCCGGTACGGGTTCTATGCTCCATTCTCCCTCATTAAAATCAAAGATTTTTGAGTAAGACTTCTCTTTTTGCCAAGACATTTTTTCATTGGTTAGATGGGAAAATGCACCTTCGCTGACGGATGATTTAATTGTTTTAAATGTGTGTTTATGAGTGCCATTCGCAAAGTAAAGACAACCATTTTCTAGGGTTGCGTCTTCAATTGCCAACCAAACAGTCAAATTTAGGACATTTTCGTTTTTTGGAAAAATCAGTGTCTTTTTGGACTCCTCAATCTCTTCAGGAATATCATGCCCGTAGTAGTCAATAGCTTGATGCCAACCTATTCCTCCTTGTCCTGGTAGTTTGTGAAAAATATTACTTCGCCACAATAGCAGATTCGGCTCGCCTAATTGCTTTAAACGCCCCACAATTCTGATATCTTTAAGAAGTTGAAGCAAAAACTGACAACAGAAATGGTGTTCTCTTGTTGTTTTATAGCCTAAGAAATGATTATAAAATTCCCTTATTTTCAGATCGTTCACTTCAATTTCTTGACTATTTTCGGCTAAATACTCTTGAATTGGTTGAATTTCTGCTAAAGAAAAAGCATCAAGAGGGCCAACCCATCCTTTCTCATGAAAATGCTGGATTTGAGTCTGTGTGAGTGAATACATTTTTGTTCAAGTTTGCTACCGTTAATTTACAAATTTGCAGCAAAATAATTGCGCCAATCATCAACATATTCCGGATACTCATAGTCAAACTCAGCAAACTTACCTTCTTCATGTAAAGTGGCAGAAACCATAGACCCACCAGCTTGAGGATGAGCTTGAACTTCCCAGTGAGAGGAAGCAAGTAAATAAGGGACAAGTATTTTCCCTTTTCTCACTTCTGTTAATACTTTTGTTTCTTGAGGTAATGCTGCATTATCAATTAAGATACAAGCTCCCGGCTTGAGATAGTCTTGAATCGTCATAAATTCTCTGAAAGTCAGCATAGCAGAACCACCAGAATCTAGATGAGCAAAATGAATCTCACCCTGTTTTTTGACAATTTCTTCCAGAAGATCGACGCTATGACCGATAAGAATTTCTACATTATCTAATTTTCCTTGGGTTCTTGCAATTAGCTCGTCAATTTTTTCTGGATTGCGATCGCATGAGTACACCTTGGCATTATATTCTCTACCAACTTCCGCCATTCCCAAAGTTGATACTCCCGATCCCGTTTCAACAAAAATGGGTTGACTAGGAAAAAAGCTGCTATGCTCTTTGGTCAGCTTTTTAATCATTTCCGATCGCGTTAAGGTTAAGTCAGTTGTGAGTACCATATTTTCTCTTGATTAAGATGGTTTTCTGGAATCGTAAAAATGCCTAATTATTGCATTATAATGATTTCTTATATCTGCGAACAAATATAAGAAACTCGATCGTCATATTCGTAATCTTCTAGTGTTTCCCAGTTTGTAATCCCTGCAGACTTCCAAGGAATTTTTTTTGCCTTAAAACCATAGGTCGCTAAAAGTATTTCTAGAGTCGGTTCGCTGGGAATCGCAACAACTCCAGAAGGATCGATCGTTGAGCCTTCTCTTTGAGCATCCTCCTGAATAAAGACAAAATATTGACCTTTAATTAAGGCAGATAACGTTTCTTTACCGGGTTGATGCCAGTTCCCCTCTTTTCTCACTTGCATTACGTCTTCAAACCCGGGAGAGTCTGCTGATTGCTGAAGTACCTTAAAAAGACTAGGAACTTTACAAACGGCCGAATCAATAATCATTGTCTGCGGTTTGATTCTCTTCATCCCAGCAAAAAACTCAGTTTGCCTAATCGTATGATATAGAAAACCACAACAAATTATAACTTCAAAATCTCCCGGATTGAATTTTTGAATGCAGTCAAAAATATCGCCACAAATAAACTCAAAATCTTTTGATTGACATCCCAAATCAGATAAATTTCGCTCGGCTTTTCTCACCAGTTGCACTCTTCCTTCTACCCCAACCACCTGACGAGCCCCTAATTGCAAACAAGCATAGGAAAAGCGTCCATCATGACTGCCAATATCTAGGACTCGCTTACCTTGAAGTAGAGTCTGATTCTGAGTTAATAATAACTCGCATCTCCAGTTCAAACGGTTAGGAACTGCGGAAGTCGTACTTGTTTCTAGAAATTGAGTCTTATCAAAATCTATAAAAAAACTGCTCATAGGTCAATTAGGGGATTTGAATAACCAAACGTCTCAATATCGTCTGCAAACTTTTTTTCAATTAACTGACTTAAGCGATCGTCATAATAATCGAGATAGTTTTTTTTTGTTTTTTTGTTTTTGTGAGGTAAATTAATTTGAGGGATTCCAATGCGATCGCAAACCCGATCGAAATCTTTCTGAAGGTTTTCAAATCGAACGATCGAGTCAACCTCTGGCTTGAGCTTAGCGATCGCTGTCCGATCTTTAGTCGTCAACATACTGATGGCCGACGGAACAATCTCTATTAGTTTTATAAAGTTATCTCTTGACCATTCTTCTCCTAAACGATGAGGAGAAAAATAGAAAGACATTATTCTTTCCCAAGGATTCCTTACGCAAGCGAACTTGTAAAGCTTCTGAAAAGTTTCTCGATCGAGAACCTGTTGATAATGTTTCAGAGTAGAGTGCTTTCTTAAAGATGGAAAACGATAATTTTTGATCTCAAAATCTTGACTTTTTTCAGTATGAGGTAAATCTTCTTGGTAATCTTCAGAATATTCTAATAAAGCAGTTTGAATTGAATTACCACCTGCTTTATGGACATGAATAAATAGGAAATTTTTAGCTAGAGAAAGCATAGACAAAAATCAAGCAATAATATCGTATCATTTATGTTTTTTTTGTGTATGAGGGGCAGTGGGACGACATTGATGTGCGGCAAAAACCTTGGTGAGGGACTCTACTTTTTCAGGATATTGGAAGTATAAATTTTCTCTCTCGCGGATATCCTGGTGCATATTGTATAGCTGTTGAAGCGGGTCGTAGTTGTTAGTGGGAGGGTCTGGACTTAACCCTCCAGAACGATTGCCAAAAATTAGCTTCCATTCATCTTTGCGTACAGCGTAAAGCTTTCGATAACCTTGATGAACTAACTCACGACGAATAGGTTCTGCTAACTTTTCTCCCAACAGATAAGGAAGAATATTTAAGCTATCCTCTGCTTCATCCCCAGAGAGTTCTTGACCCAAAATAGCAGCACAGGTAGCAAACCAATCCATCAGACAAATTAATTCATCGCAAGTAGACCCCGCCTGAATATGATTAGACCACTTGGCGACACAAGGAACTCGATGGCCTCCATCCCAAGTATCTGCTTTTAGTCCTCGCAAAATCCAGTTGGGCTGATGGCCAAAGGTTTCAATGATACTACCGGGTGCTTCTAGGCTACCGTAACGTCCCGGACTACCATTATCGCTGGTGACAATGACTAAAGTATTATCCTGAAAACCACAGCTTTCTAAGGCGGCATAGATTTGGCCAATGCTGTCATCCAATTGCATGATGAAGTCACCATAAGGTCCAGCTTGACTTTTACCCTGAAACTTTTTGATGGGGGCAATGGGAGTGTGGGGAGCAGTGGAAGGAAAGTAGAGGAAAAAAGGCTGGTTTTCCTTTGCCCTCTCACCGATGTAAGACACAGCTTTTCGGGTCAGTTCAGGCATAAGTTGCTCTAAGTCCCATCCCTCAATCATCGGACCTGGATGGCCAAACATATCCTCTGGTTTCTGAAGGGTGGGTATGCCTACGGTGCGATCGTTTTCAATGAAACAGTAGGGGGGGAAATTAGAGGCATCTACACCGAAGTAGTAATTAAAACCACGAGCTGTAGGACCATCGATAATTGCTTGAGAATAGTCAATATCATTGGCCGCTTCAATTATTTCTGGACTGTCCCAATGGAGTCCCACGGTGGAACGAGGAGTCCGAAAGGGCCATCCCATACCCAGATGCCATTTTCCAATACAAGCTGTATGGTAACCAGATTGTTGAAGAAATTGAGGTAGCGTCAGGGTTTGTGCATCAATTAAGGCAGCTTCTATCGGACCGAGTACGCCCCATTGTAATGACCCACGCCAGGGGTAGCGTCCAGTTAGTACGCTATATCGTGATGGGGTACACACAGAGGATGAGGCATGAGCATCAGTAAAAATGATTCCCTCTTCTGCAATCCCATCCATATGAGGCGTATCAATTTTGGAGTCTTCATTGAGGCAGGATAGATCGCCATAACCCATATCATCTGCCAAAATCAAAACGATGTTAGGCAACTTTGTCATCTAAGCTATTTTACTGACTAAACAAGGGAAGAAATTGCAACTTTCAAAACCCAAGGGGTTTGCAGTTAAATAATGTACCAGTCGTAGGATGTGTTAGGCGATTGCCGTAACGCATCGCTGGTATCTTATTTTCGCGCAAGTCTCTAAGATAGGAGATAGAAATTTTACTCGATCGGAAGCTTTTAAGTGCAAATAACCCGGCAACCATAATAAAAATTGCCGTATTCAGGATAAAGCTTGTTGCGAAAGCTAGAACTACAAGATCTTGTAAATGCATTCCAAGAACCACCGCGAAGGAGTCGATTCTCATTAGCACTGTTTTCGATCCAGGCACTCCCATCTGTAGGTGCATCATGATAGGTATAATGCCACTTGTCTAAACACCACTCCCAACAGTTCCCTTCTATGTCATATAATCCCCACGCATTGGGTAACTTTTGTCCTACAGGTTGGGTTTTGTAGTCGGAATTTACACTATACCAAGCATACTTTTCTAAATCTTTTTCATCATCACCAAAGAAAAATTTAGTAGTGGAACCCGCTCGACAAGCATATTCCCATTCTGCTTCGCTGGGTAGACGGAATTGCTGATTCAACTTTTTGCTCAAGCGATCGCAAAATTCTACAGCATCATACCAAGAAACCTCTTCGACCGGTCGTTGCGATCCTTTAAAGTAGGATGGATCTGGTTTTAAGTCTCTATTCACCTTCTCGAAACTAGTCGCGACAACTTGCCACTGTTCCTGAGTTACTGCATATTTCCCCATCCAGAAAGAGGGAATATTTACCTGATGCCGAGGCCTTTCAAACTCTAAGACATCTTCTCCCATCAAAAAACTACCCGATGGGATATGCACCATGTCTAAGTTTAATCCATTGCCCAAGTCATAGGTTTTTGTTTCCTGCTCTATTTGAAAGCTGTTGCTCATTAAAAATTTTTCGGTAAATTTTTCCTCCGGGTACAAGACTATACCATCCTCAAATCATTCATCATAAAGAAAAACTAAAGATATTGACCTGGCTGTCAGCTCTTAGTGTATTTAGTTTTCATAAGGTAGTGCATCTTGAGCGCTCTAGTTTATCGCATGGAAGGAGCTTTTTTCGTTGAAAGTTATTGCTTTAATTGAAGACAGTTGGACGGGTCACCGTCCAACTTATCTGAAGCTGTTCAACAAAACTCTGCTAGAACTAGGCCATCAAGTCATTACTTGTTGTCCGGAACCACAGGAATTAGAGGACTGGATTAAAGAGCATTGTCAGCCAGAACCAGAACAATATCAAATTTTTGAGTTTCGCAAACCACCCTCAACAAAATTTCCGCTCCAGCAACTACATCCAATACTCAATGCAGTCAATCTTTGGTGTGGTGCTAAAGTCGTTGCAGATCGTGCTTTCCGAAAACTAGAGAAAGTCCCCGATCTAGTCTTTTTTTGTGTATTGGATGGTTATTTAACCATGGGTTTAACCCATTACTTAATAGACTGGATTTTTCCTTACCAATGGTCTGGTTTGTATTTTCACCCTCGCCACATACGTCTGAAACCTAAGCTGTGGTCGTCATTTCCCACTTTTGCACAACCCCACGCTGCTTTACATTCCTCCCATTGTCCTGTTGTGGCGCTATTAGATGAAGGCATAACCGATCGATTCCAAGATAGACTTTCTGGCAAAAGAGTCATTAACTTTCCTGATTGTATTGATGCCTCAGAACCAGATTTTAGTTTTCCCTTAATTAAGCAAATTCAAGAAAAAGCGCAAGGTAGAAAAATTATTGGTTTGTTGGGATCTCAATCTAAGCGTAAAAGCATTTTTACTCTCATAAAAGTTGCTCAAAAAATGAGATCGGAGCCATTTTTTTTCCTTTTTGCTGGCAATCTATATCCGAAAACTTTTACTAAAGAAGAACACTCTAAGATTCTAGAAATTATTAGCTTGAATCTCGAAAACTGTTTTTTTTACTGGCAAGTCATTCCAGAGCCTAGATTTAATGCTCTAGTGCTAATTTGTGACATCTTATTTGCTGCCTATGAGAGATTTCCTCACAGTAGTAATATGCTAAATAAAGCCTCAAACTTTGCCAAGCCCATTATTATTAGTAAAAATTATTGTATGGCGGAAAGAGTCGAAAAGTTTAATTTAGGAGTGAGTATTCATGAAGGTAATGTGGAGGAATGCATAGAAGCAATCCATTTATTGGGTAGTACTCCTCTAAACGATCCTGATTTTCAAGGCTATCTTGATGCTCATACCATAGATAAATTACCTCCAGCCTTTCAGAAAATTCTAGAATGCTCCAGTCCTACTACACCTCAACTTTTATCACGATGAATAAAGACGATCGGATTAAACTAAATATTGGAACAGGACAAACTTACATCCCTGGATTTACCAATATCAGCCCCTCTCCCCAAGCCGATATTCAGTTAGAACTTGGTAAAGACAAGCTTCCTTTTGAAGATGATAGCATCGATTTTATTTTCTCTTACCATGCCTTAGAACATACCTCAAACTATCTTTTGGCATTATCTGAGATTCACAGAATTCTTAAACATGGCAGTCTGTTTTTGTTAGGGCTACCTTATGTGACTTTGACTAAATATCATTTGGTAAATCCCTATCATCTTCATAATTTCAACGAATATTCTTTTGATTTTTTCGATCCCAAAAAAACATTAAACGGAGATAAAAACAATAAAATCTTTTTTGAGAAAGCATTTCATCGTTTTCACTACATTGGTATTTTCAATATCATGCCACCACCGCTTCGTTCCTGGTGTCGAAACCATTTGTTCAACGTCGTCCAAAAAATTGATTATGGCTTGATTGCAATCAAAGAGCCGAATGCCAAAATATCTTCATACGATCGACAAACTATGATAGAGACATTTGAACAATGTCTGAATGCTTGCAGAGTCTATTTTTAGAAGTATCGAGCAAGTGCTTATCTTGAAAATTTAGAGTGAGATGCTAAATAAATGAGCATGAAGTTGCCTTCTGAATTAGTTAAACTACCCCTCAAATTTGATAATGAGCGGTTAGTAAAAGAAATTTCCCGATTTTCTCCATCAGACTGGACTTCTAATCCCAGCGGATTAGCGGGTAACTCTGCGCTGATACTGGTGTCAGTCAAAGGGGAAATCAATGATGAATTTGCGATCGCCGGACAAATGCAGCCAACAGAGTTTCTCTTGTGCAGTCCTTATTTACAACAGGTATTCCAAGCAATTGCAGCACCAATTTCTCGCAGTCGTCTAATGCGTATTTCTCCTGGCGCTCAAATAGGAAATCATTTAGATGCCAGATATCATTGGTATCGGCGCATCCGCATTCACATCCCCGTGGTTACCCATAGTGCCATCAAATTCAATTGCAACGGTAAGAACGTTCATATGGGGGCAGGAGAAGCTTGGACTTTTGATGGTTCGCTACCTCATGGAGTAGTCAATCCCACAGAACAAGAACGCATTCACCTTGTGATTGATACCAAAGGTTCTGAAGCATTAAATCAAATGCTTCAGCAGAATTCAGATTTGAGTTCTCGCTACATTCCCTATGCACCCAAGAAAAGAGTTGCAATTCCTATAGAACCTTACCATTTTGAAGTTTTAACGACTCAGGAAATAGAGTCAATGCTGAAATCTGTTTGCCAAGAGGCTAACAACTTGCTGTCCAAACAGCACTGGGAAAATCTCCTTAGTAAAACAGAGAAATTTGGCCATAAGTGGGAGTTAGCTTTTTCTCAATACGGTCACAACCAAGCTGGGAAATCGACTTACCAAAGACTATTAGAGTGGTTTACAGCAGAAATAAAATCAGGACTAGATAATGTAGTCCCAAAACATTCTTCCAGCTCTTATTATTTAAATGTGATAAGTGGGATGTTAACTATCTCAAACCGCGAGAGCCTTTATCGATGAACAGACTAGTAAACAAAGGAAAAAGTCAACTAAAGTCAAGCAGTCAAAGCTTTCTTTTTAAGACATCGATCGTTGATTTTCTGCAGGTTTGCAGGCTATTGTAAATAACTAAAAAATTTGCTTTAAAGTCAAGTTCTCTCGTTGAAGTACTCCGCATTGGATTAAAAATAATAAAGAGGAAAAAGCTCTATACTTGTTCCGCTAACGGGAAAAATATGCAACGAACAAAAAGACTACAGTGCGTCACTCCCTCTGTTTCTGCTACTCTCTCTACCCAAGCTAAAGAGATGAAAAGCTCTGGTATAGATGTCTGTATTTTCAGTGTAGGAGAACCAGATTTTGATACGCCAGTCCATATCAAACAAGCAGCAAAACAAGCTTTAGATCGGGGCAAGACAAAATACAGTCCCCCAGCCGGACATCCTCGCTTTAGGGAATTAATTGCTGATAAGTTACGTCGAGAAAATCAGCTTGCATATCAAGCTGAGAATATTATTGTTACAAATGGAGGAAAACAGTCTCTGTTCAATCTGATTCTTGCTCTTATTGAAGCAGGAGACGAGGTTATTATTCCCTCCCCCTATTGGACTAGTTATCCAGAGATAGTCAAATTAGCAAATGGCATCTCAGTTATCATATCAACTCAAGCTGAAAACGATTATAAAATAACCGCCCAACAACTTCAAAAAGCTATCTCCTCTCAAACAAAACTTTTAATCCTCAACTCTCCAGGAAACCCTACTGGTAACGTTTATTCTGAAGCAGAGATTCGTTCTCTGGCGGAAGTTGTCTTAGAGCATAACTTATTTGTTGTTTCTGATGAAATTTATGAAAAGATTATCTATAAAGGAGCTACGCATCTAAGTATTGGTGCTGTCAATCAGGAAATGTTGCATCATACTGCTGTCAGTGGAGGGTTATCGAAAAGCCATGCCATGACAGGTTGGAGACTTGGCTATATTGCGGCTCCCATACCAGTTATCCAAGACATGATTGCCATTCAAAGCCACAGTACTTCTGGTGTCTGCACTTTTGCTCAATATGGAGGTATTGCAGCTTTAGAAGGTTCCCAAGATTGTGTTAGCCAAATGCTAGAAGCCTATACTGAACGCAGACAATATGTTCTCAAAACGCTTGCCACTATATCAAACTTAGATTGTTCTTCACCTCAAGGAGCCTTTTATGTTTTTATCGATATTAGCCAAACGGGTTTAACGTCAGTAGAATTTGCTAATGCCTTATTGACAGAGCAAAAAGTTGCTGTTGTACCTGGTGCTGCTTACGGAGTAGATAACTGTATTCGTCTATCTTATGCTACTAACCTTGATTCATTGAAGAAAGGCTTGGATAGATTAGCTAATTTTAGGGCATTGCTGAATTAGTAAAGGAATTTCGTCTCGCACCAAGCTCATCTTGCAAGTTGCTGTTGCAGCGGCGTTTTGTCTGTGGGTGTATTTTGACTCAACTTGCGAGCATTACAGCCATATCCCTACCCTTTGAGGTTTTTCTACCGTAGGACTTACGCACTTCAGCACTAGTCTGGGATGTATCGCTAACCGATCACAGACCCTAATCTTTTCTGCGTCTAACGCGGCGAGGATCGAGGAGAACTTGACTTTTTTACTCTCTTTTTCGGGTCTATTCCCTTTCTCGCTCAAACTCCAGCTAGAGAACTGGACGCGGTTTAATACGCATTAGACGCGACTTATAAAATCGACTGCTTCATCAGACTTTTGATGGCATTATCTTTGAGCATTAGCAATCGCGATGCTTGTATGAGGAGGACTAACATTTGCTCCTTATCCATTTTTTGTGCGGCTTGCTCAATGAGTTTCATTTGAAACTTTTGCTCTAGGGAGAGTTCAAAAACTTGTGGATTCATTGTTGTTTAGGCTCCGAAATAAAATGTATAGCAGTCCTGCATGAGTTGTGATGTCTCAAGACGGAGTGAAAACATCTGCAACTCCTTTCTCGACTCCCCACTCCCTATTTCTTGGATATTCGCGTGACAACCCCAATTGGATTGCGATATCCCTCTTTTGTCACTATCGGGTAATGTTACGAATTTGCGTTTTTCAGCCAACAAAAAAGCAAACTTTGAACCAAGTCTGACAGAAGAGAGGTATTGACGATGTTCCTCTATGAGGCCTGTTTGGTACTAGAAAGAGAAGATAGGCTGCGAGCTTGAGAACTGGGAATTAAATGCCAGCCTCGATTTCTCAAAACTTGATAGGTGGCATAGCCCTTAGAACCATTGTGGATTAAATAATCTGGGACGGTATAGCGAGGAAAAGAGGTATAGGGTTTCCAACCTTGATTGGGATCGAGGCGGAGATGCAAGATTTTGGTTCGATCGGTTCCCCGCGAGGGCAACCAGGTCATTTGCTTGAGCATTTTTCAGTCTCCAAATCAGATCGAAATAGGTGGAGTGATGGTCTTTAGTATGAAAAACTATTCAGGCGATCGCAGTACCTAACTTGGGTACTTAGTTCTTTAAGATTTCGAGTAACTTTCTGTTGTGTCGCGAACATAGTTTGAGCGAGCGAGATCTTTCTCAAAAAAGCTTTGAAGATTTCAATTTTCTCAAGATTTGTTGCGAGCGATCGCTTCAACGCTTCCCGCACCGATCAATCCTTGAATCAACTCGATGCTGTTAATAACAACATGGCATTGGGTTCGACTATTCTCAGGGACGGATAGATCGGAATAACAGTTCCTTCTGGTATCCAACGCCATGCTAGAAGGGATTTAGATTGTGGTAATTCCTCGTTCATCAAAATGCAAGCATTCAGACTGGAGCGATTGGTTTTCAGGTTGCGAAAAAAAGAGGTCAGCCTTGAAGCAAGCGACAGAATTCTGAGTTTTGAGTGACTGGGAGCTGAATAACGGCTGAGAGCTGTCGCCTGATGTCAAAAATTCTCTCTCAAAAAGAAAGTTAAGCGATCGCATTTTGTCTTTTTTGGCCCAGAATGGCAGAAGCGGGATTGAATCTTGCGAAGTTGAGATTTGATGATAAGATGTTTCTCGCTTTTACGTTCTTCACAAAAATTTAAGCATTATGAAAAAGTTGAGTCGTTGGCTTGCCTCTCTCACTTTGTTAGCTTCGACTACACTGGCAGCAATTCCTCCCCTCACCCAGTCCGCCAGTGCTACTCCAGCAACAGCCTCGAACAAACAGGCTAACTCGATCCCCATCTACGTCCCCCCACCAGAACGGCAAACCGCTGGGATTTGTCCCGCCTTTCTCGAACCCGCTATCAGCAGCGTGATTGACAGTCCTTCCTTTGCTAGAGGGAATTGGGGCGTTTTAGTTGAATCTTTAGATGGCCAAACATTCTACAGTCGCAACGCCGATCGCCACCTCATTCCCGCCTCCAACATTAAACTGCTCACCACCGCAGCAGCTCTTCAGAGACTTGACCCCCAAACCGCAATCCGCTCCAAATCCCTGCGAGAGTGGATCGAGGTGACGAATCTCAGAAGTAACAATAACTACGCCGATGTTCTCTTGCGATATATTGGCGGCCCCCAAGCGGTGAAGGCGACCCTCGCCCAGTTAGGCGTGAACCCTAACGCATTTCGACAGGTTGATGGTTCGGGGTTGTCTCGTCGCAACTCTGCTACCCCCAGCGCCTTAGTTGATACGCTCAAAGCGATGAATGGGGCAAGAGGGACAGAAGTCTGGTATGGTTCCTTACCCACTGCAGGTGTTAGCGGAACTCTCAGAAACCGCCTGCGGAATACTTCAGCTCAAGGAAAAGTCCACGCTAAAACCGGGACGCTGAGGGGAGTTCGGGCGCTATCCGGCTATATCGATCATCCTGACTACGGCGTTCTAGTCTTCAGCATTCTCGTCAACCAGCCAAATCAGTCAGGACGAGCTTTGGTCGGGGCGATTGATGCGATCGTGTTGCGCTTGACTCAGCTCACGCCTTGTTGAACGCGGTTTGACTCCGAAGTTGGGCAGGTTTAAACAGCCCTATCTTATCGAAGAGACACGAGCGATCGAGAAAACTTGCCCCTACAGCGTTCCAGGGGGCGGTGGGGCGCTCTTGAGGCACTCTTTGTCTTCTTTCCGACCGCATCCAGCCATTTCGACGAGCGGTGGCCGGGTTCGCGATATGAGGTGTAGATCGAGAAGCCAATGGAGTCTAATCTAGAAAGGAGACAAACTGCCATCACAAAGTAATGCCGAGAATTCCGACAACTTTAGAAGAAGCGATCGCCCAAGCTCAAGACGCGACTCAAGCTGCACTAGAGGCGGGTTACGGAAGAGTTCAAGTCGATTTCGTCATTCCCGAAATTGCCCTTCAAGCTCAGGCGATCGCCCGCACCTTTGCCGATTTCTTTGCGTCCTATGGCTCCGGGTTGAAAGTGATGTTTCCCGATGCAGGAGCGGCATCTCTGGCAAATCGGGATTGGGGAGAGATTCCTTTTTCGGTCAGCGATTTGGGGAGTCGTCGCACCCCGGTCGATCTTAAAATTAGCGATGCGGACGAAATCTTCCTGGTTGTGAGTCCCTCTGCTGTGGAAGTCCAGGCGGTCGAGCGACTCTGTACCTTGGCGGGCGATCGCCCCGTTATCCTTCTCATTCCCCAGCTTGAAGATGTCTCCATCGTGGGTATTGGCTACGCCGCACGCCAGCTTCGAGAGCGCTTCCTTAGCACCGTCGCAACAGCTTACTACTTCAAAGCTTCAGAAGGTGCTGCGATTGTCCGTTCTTACCCTTCTTCTTGGGAAGTCTGGCAGGAAAGTGAGGGAGACTGGGAGTTGGTCGCTGAAGAATCGCAAAAACCGGACGAAGAAACCCTCAAGCGCTTGCTCGCCCGCACAACAGCCAGCACCTCGGAAACCAGCACCACTGCAAACAAGCCCAAAAAAGTGGGGTTTCTAGCCAACATGCAACAATTCCTGCGCGCCCTCAACCAGTAAATTCCAAGACGGGCGAATTTTACACGCTCTGGGGGTTCATTTGAGGGACAAGGGAGACAAGGAAAATTGGGGACGCTGTAGGGGCAAGTTTTCTCGATCGCTCGTGTCTCTTCGATAAGATAGGGCTGTTTAAACCTGCCCAACTCAAGGAAAACGTTGTGTTTCTGAAGAGTTCGGGCAAAGGTATAAAAATTCCGGGGTGATGCTTGTTTGAGGATTCGCATCACCCCGGATCGATAGTCATGAGATTGTTATTGCTCGACGCGATCGCTCTTCCTAGCTCATCGCTGCACTGCTGCGATCGTAGTCAGCGCGAACATTAGTTTTCCCTTGGATGTGAGCGCGATATTGAGAGGTGTCAGCATCCAAACCGATTTCCTCCGCCATCCGACCCAGCATCGATTGTTGGCGATTTCTAACCATTTTGGTGTGACGCATCATTAATGCACGAGCTTGATTTTGAGTGGACACGAGCGATACCTCCGAAAGTTGTGCGAGCAGCTTGATTGCTTTTTGCTTTGCTCACTTTTTAATATAACAAGAAATTCTGTATCTAATGTTACAAAAATGAATCCTAAAAACAAAAATTAATATAAAAAATTCCCGCGATCGCATCCGCTCGCTGTACGGGGCTGAAATCGTTAAACGTTGGCTGGCCGGCACGATTTTTCGCTGCCCGTGTTAATCTCAATAAAAATATACATTTCCTCTCCCTCGCAGGCGATTGAGCGTCGCCGAACCGTTAATCATGCAAATTCAAGATAGAGTTACCAACCCCGAAACTTCGGCAAGCGATCGCAACCTCCAGCAGGCGATCGCGGCCAGTCAGGCTCATCTCCTCTCCACTCAGAACCCAGAAGGCTACTGGTGGGCCGACTTAGAATCCAACGCCACGATTACCGCCGAAGCCGTCCTGCTGCACAAAATTTGGGGAACCGACGCAACTCGCCCTTTGCACAAAGCCGAAACCTATCTGCGACAGGAACAGCGGGAACACGGCGGCTGGGAACTCTATTTCGGCGATGGCGGCCACCTCAGTACCTCCGTCGAAGCGTATATGGCCTTGAAATTGCTAGGGGTTTCCGCCGACGACCCAGCGATGCTTAAGGCGAGAGACTTCATCCTCAAACGCGGGGGAATTAGCAAAAGCCGCATCTTCACCAAAATCCACCTGGCCCTGATTGGTTGCTACGACTGGAAGGGCGTTCCCTCCATTCCCCCTTGGATTATGCTCTTCCCGGACAACTTTCCCTTCACCATCTACGAGATGTCCAGTTGGGCGCGATCGAGTACGGTTCCGCTGCTGATTGTCTTCGACCAAAAGCCCATTTTCAAGGTCGATCCGGCGATTACCCTCGACGAACTCTACAGCGAGGGCGTTGAAAATGTGAAGTACGAACTCCCTCGCAATGGCGACTGGAGCGATATTTTCGTTTGGTTGGACGATTTGTTCAAACTGGGCGAACAGATGAATTTAGTTCCCTTTCGAGAAGCGGGATTGGAAGCGGCGGAGAAGTGGGTCTTAGAACGTCAAGAAGCCTCCGGCGATTGGGGCGGAATTATCCCCGCCATGCTCAACTCCCTGCTGGCCCTGCGCTGCTTGGACTACGATGTTGCCGATCCGATCGTCGAACGGGGACTGGAAGCGGTCGATCGCTTTGCGATTGAAACGGAGGAAATTTACTGGGTGCAACCCTGCGTCTCCCCAGTTTGGGATACGGCTTTGGCGATGCGGAGTCTCGCCGATTCTGGCCTCGACCCAGAACACCCCGCGTTGGTGAAGGGGGGAGAGTGGCTGCTGAGCAAGCAAATCCTCGATTATGGCGATTGGGCGGTGAAGAACAAGGCGGGGAAACCCGGTGCGTGGGCGTTTGAGTTCGAGAATCGCTTCTACCCGGATATTGATGATTCGGCGGTGGTGATGATGGCGTTGGCTGCGGTGAAATTGCCGAATGAGAAGTTGAAACAGGCCGCGATCGCGCGCTGTCTGGATTGGATCGTCACCATGCAGTGCAAGGATGGCGGCTGGGCGGCGTTCGATATTAATAACAACCAGGATTGGCTCAACTCCCTTCCCTACGCCGATCTCAAAGCGATGATCGATCCCAACACCGCCGATGTAACCGCCCGCGTTTTGGAAATGTCGGGGCGCACGCAACTTTCTCTCGGTTCCCAAAGTCTGCGGCGATCGCTCGCCTATTTGGTGAAGGAACAGGAGGAGGACGGGGCCTGGTTTGGTCGCTGGGGCGTGAACTACATCTACGGAACCAGCGGCGTGCTCTCGGCCCTCGCCCTCATTGCCCCAGAATCCCACATCCGCAACATCGAACGGGGTGCGGCCTGGTTCCTGCGCTATCAAAACCCCGACGGCGGTTGGGGGGAAACCTGCGACAGCTACAAAGATCCCTCGCTGCGCGGTCAGGGGGAAAGTACTGCCTCGCAAACCGCTTGGGCGCTAACGGGGTTAATTGCAGCGGTGGAGGCGGCCCGGACGGTCAAGGGGGCAAATCTACCAGCGGAGGTTATGTCTGCGATCGCGCGAGGCGTTAACTATCTACTCGACACCCAAAAACCCGACGGTACCTGGGACGAACCCTACTTCACCGGAACGGGCTTTCCCTGCCATTTTTACCTGAAATATCATCTTTACCAACAACACTTCTCTCTGACGGCGTTGGGGCGGTATCAGCGGTTGATGGCTGGGAGTTGAGAGGCGATCGCGGAATCCTAACTGAAGTCTATCTTTGAGAATTCGGCAGCGATTTTACTTTTCCCAGCGCGATCTAAGTGGGTTACTGAAGTCGGGATCTGGACTGGATTTTAACTCTCCAACAGAGACAGAACTGTCAATAACCTTTACTGAATACTTCATCATATCGATAGCATCTAACGATGAGCGTCACCGGCAGCAGATAACCCTCAAACGAAGTCAGAATTGGCCAATCCATCTGGTGCAGGCGATCATTAGACTACTCAAATAAAGCACCAATCTACAGCCAATCAAGTCAAGCAACTTTCGCATGGATTAATCTACAACCTATTCAATAACATGGATACTATTTGATCTATAAGTTCAAATCCTGCGTCAATACTAGAACCATTCCTTATTATTGTCTTAAGTTTGTCCATTTCAGTAAGAACACAATCATGAATATTTGGCTTGTCCTGCTTCACATAAAGCTCGATTAGTCTTCTTACTACATTAAGGGCTTGTTCCTTCTGCTCATCATTTAGCTTAGGATTATATTGAATGAATTGGCATAGTTTTTCTAGTAAATCCTTCATTATTTTAGATGAGGCAGGTGAATCTTCTATCATTTTTCTAACAGAAGACGTTTTAGAAAAACTACTGTTTATATTTTGGCTAGATGCAAGAAGATTTATGACACCTTCGTTGTTCTTTAGATCGATGTCACCTATACTGCCTATTTCTATACTTGTTCCTATTGTCTTAAGTTTTTTGGCAATTAGAAAAGCAATTAACAAAGAGAAGACTATTGCTAACAGGTACTTCCAGTTGTGCTTTACAAAATTAGTCGAAGAGAAAATTGGATTATGCCTGACGGCTACCTCGATTTCATTTTCTTCATATCGCTTTGGATGTAATTCTTGATAGCCAGGAATTCTAATAATGACAAATACTATAAACTTCAACTTCTTTTTGCCTGACTCTTGTGGAGTTACATCCCACTCCCAACTAGTAAAGTCTTGATTTATAACTGGTTGATTACCACCATCTTCTTGTGGTTTGATATCAAAGGCTTTCCATGACAAGAACTCCTGAGATGTTAGTTTGACATTCATTATGGGACTGACATATCGAAGTTCTCTTTCACTTATATCTTTACCCATTCCTTCCCTTAAAAGCTGTTGAAATGCTGATAGAAACTCTTCATTCGCAATCCTAGCCTTACATTTTTCAGGTATTCCAAGAGTCATTTCTCTAGGGCAAGAAAACACAAATATACCTCTTGGAAGCCTCTCGAAAGCCTTAGAAATCTCTGATTGTGCGCCAGGTGAAAGTTGAGGTAGATCACGAGGAATATTTCTTATCCATAAAATGATAGTCGCTGTTAAGCCTATCAAAATAATGCTTGACAGTATGATGCGAAATATAGGGTTAAAACTATCTCTATCATCAAGAGTATTTCCCATTAATATTGCTAAGATAGATGGGAAAAAACCTAAGATTAGGATACTCCAGAAGATATCTAGTAGACTTACCCAATGAAAAATTATTTTTAGTGCAATGAATAGCACTAGAAACGATAAAATAACAGCGATGGCTGAAGAACGTGTCATCTACTCATATATTAGAGCGTGTCATCAGTTAAGCCAAATGACAATAGCAGCTAGATGAATAGCCCCGAGAAAATTGTGAGCCGTTTTGTCATAGCGAGTCGCGATCGCTCGGTACTGCTTGAGCTTGGCAAAAAAGTTTTCAATCAAATGACGAGCTTTGTAAAGATGCTTGTCGTAGCCATAAGGCTTTTTGCGATTCTTTTT
>Ga0207422_1001154_pt1 | contig 59525 bp, 55 predicted proteins | sample MarCyaLeptolynsp_FD_187757 | JGI IMG/M metagenome (GOLD analysis project Ga0207422, IMG submission 187757) | Marine cyanobacterial communities from Panama - species 1 Leptolyngbya sp. (SPAdes) | ecosystem: Environmental > Aquatic > Marine > Unclassified | place: Panama: Panama City | collected...
ACCGGATCATATCCGGTCTTGAGCGCATTGCTTTCGTCAGTTGGGACCGGTGCGCCTGCAAGCTGTTCGGCGATCCAATCCGCCTGGTGGACGATGCGTTCAACGCCGGAACGCTGCTGCAGGACCATTGTTCGTGCGAGTGCTGATGCCGGTCCATGAGCGGCGCTCTCTCGCGGCGCGGCTTTGCCAATCTGTTCGGGAATGGAGGGATCGTCCACCGCATCGTTGTACATGAGCGCATCGCCGACAGGTGCCCCGGATGCGTCGAGTGCCACAACTGTTCCTGACGTTCCATCAACGGAAACCGCTCCGACCTGGCTGAGGTCATGCTGCGCGGCAAGATCGCTCAAGACAGCATCAAGCGTCGCGAACCAAGAGGCCGGTGAGCGCCGGTTGTCTCCGAAATCAGACATGCTTTTCGACGCCTGGCCTATCGGACGTTGGTCACTTCCCAGCAGCGCCACCCGAACGCCCGAGGTGCCGATATCAATTCCAAGCGCGTGCGAACCTTTCATTGCGGACCTCCGGCCAGACGCGCCGTCCGTTCATTCTCAAGGACCTGTCGGTACTTCTCGGCGTCCCAGTCAAGCAGGCTCAGTGTTTGTTCCAGGGTCAACCGGGTCGGGTTTTCCAGAAGGCGAAACACCACCTCGCCCATCATCTCGGCGAGCGCGACACAAGCCGGGCTCGCACTTTCCGGAACGGCTGCGCCGCGGCAAGGGAACATGGCAAGGCTGGCCGGTGGACCCGGCGGTGGCGCAACGGGCAGCTCTGTTGCGAATGGCTCCGGGCCCAGAAAAATCACCTGATCCGGAAACAGTGCCGGACCGGTCAATGTTGCCAGAGCTTCGGGATTGAAGGCGAGGGCAGTGGTTGCCCCGCTCCCCAGTGCCGACCAGCCGGTGCCTTGAAGATCCTTGACCAGTTCCGGGTCCGGATCGTGTTGGGGTACAGATCCGGTGTTGAAGTGCCGAGAGACCTTGTCAAGCCGAGCCTCGGCTTCGGCAACCGTATCGCCGACGACAATCAAACCATGATTTCCAAGGACTGCGCCGACTGCATCAGGTTGCCAGGCTTTCAGGACCTCCCGGGCAAGTTCCGCTCCGGGTTTGAAGTAAGGAACGAATGCCAGTTTCAATGCGTTGAGTTCGGCGGCGGACAGCGGGGCCGTGGAGCGGGCAAGCGTTGCAACGCAATGCGTGTGCAGCACTACCGGCGCATCGAGCGCGGCGTGAAAACTGGTTTCAATTGATGGACGCAAACCCTCTGCCAACAAGAACTCGGCAGGCTTGTCGGCGGAGGGGTCGCTGGCGCGCAATGCGGTTGCCATTGCTGCCGCGTCAACTGGTGCGAATATGTCCTGCTCCATCGCATCCGACAGCCAGGTTCCTGAGGCCTTGACCAGCATGTCGCCGTCCGACTTGATGGAGACGTTCCCGCCAGGTCCCTGGATCTGGAGTGGATCCTTCCCCAACCGCGCTGCTGTCGCGCGCAGCGCTGCGAATTCTGCAGCCTGGTGAAGGTCTGCGAGGCTCATGCTGCGCGCTCCTTTTTCAGCCAGTCTCTTACCGACAATTGCTCATCTTCGGACATGAAAAGATAGTGTTTGGAGCGGCGGGTCAGCATATCCTCAGCGGTTTCTGCCCACTCGTTCCGCATCATCCACTGGGCTTCACGCGCATAAAACAGTCCGCCGAAATGCTGTCCGAGGTCTGCAGGTTTTCGAGCTCCTTCCAGCAGCGCGTCGGCCTCGCTGCCATAAGCGCGGGCATAATATTGCGCCAGGTTCTCAGGCAACCACGGATACCTTTCCCGGAAGCCTGCAAACCAGCCCTCAAAAGAATTGCGCTGCAAGTCTCCGCCGGGAAGGGCAACCTTCTTCGTCCAGGGATCCTTCATGTCCGGAAAGAAGGGTTTCAGTTTGTCGAGTGCTGCTTCGGACAGTTTTCGGTAGGTCGTCAGCTTGCCGCCGAATGCCGACAGCATTGGAGCCTTGCCATCACGGGTGTCGAGCTCAAACGCATAATCACGCGTAACGGCCGAGGCGCCCTTGGAACTGTCATCGTCAAACAATGGCCGCACACCGGAATAGCTTGAGACGACATCGCTCACCTTGAGGTCAACCTTGAAGTAGCTGTTGAGGATATTCAAAAGATAGCCGGTTTCAGTCGCATCGATTTCGACATTCTCGGGACGATCGGAAAACGGAATGTCCGTCGTGCCGATCAGTGCCAGATCGTCGAAATAGGGATTGACGAAGATCAGCCGCTTGTCCGGAGCTTGCAGCACATAGCCGTGATCGCCGGACCACCAGCGCTTCAAAATGATGTGGGATCCTTTGACAAGCCGTATGCTCTTGGCCGAATTCACGCCGCCGACATTGCCGATCACCTGCTCGACCCAGGGGCCGGCGGCATTGAAAATCGCTCGTGCCGACACCTCTTGCGACCCGGTTGCGCTGCGCAAGGTAACGCGCCAGAGCCCGTTTTCACGCCGTGCCGAGGTGACTGTGGTTCTTGTCCGGATTTCGGCGCCGCGTTTCGCTGCATCGACTGCGTTGAGAATGACCAGCCTGGAATCGTCGACCCACACATCGTAATAGGCAAAAGCGTGCTTGTAGGCATCCCTCACCATGTCTCCTTCCGGAGCCCTGTCCAGGCGGACCGAGGTGGTTCCGGGGATCCTCTCACGCCCACCCAGGTGATCGTAGAGAAACAGTCCCAACCGGATCAGCCAACGCGGCCGCTGTTGCGGTGAATGCGGCAGAACGAGACGGAGCGGCCAGGCGAGGTGCGGGGCCGCGTTCAAGATGACTTCGCGTTCGATCAGTGCCTCGCGCACCAATCTGAATTCGTAATATTCGAGATAACGCAGTCCACCGTGGATGTATTTCCCGGACCGCGATGAAGTGCCCTGAGCCAGATCGTCTTTTTCGGCGAGCAGGACTTTCAGCCCCCGCCCTGCAGCATCCCGCGCGGTACCCGCGCCGTTGATACCACCGCCTATTATCAGAAGATCGTAGGGCGTTTCCATCGATCAGGCTTTCCTGGAAGGTTTCTTCGATTTCGCCTTCGTCTTCGGGCTGCGTTTGCGTACCTTCTTATGATCGTCCTGAACGCCATAAGAACCAAAAGCGCGTGCGGTTTCCGCGATCTGGTCATCGGAAAGAAGGACCGGTCCACCGATCAGAAGGGTGTTGTAATACTGCCGGGCGATCGTCTCCAGTTCGACGGCGAGCCACATGGCTTTTTCGATATTGTCGCCAACGACAATCGAACCATGATTGGCGAGCAAACATGCGCACCGGTCCTCCAGGGCTTCCAGCGCGAAATTTGAAAGCTCTTCCGTGCCGAATGTCGCATAGGGTGCACAGCGGACATCGGTGCCGCCGAAAGCCGCCATCATGTAGTGAACCGGAGGGATCGGCTTCCGGGCAATGGCAAGAGCCGTGCAGTAGGTCGGATGCGCGTGCACGACGGCACCGGCGTCTGACCGGTTTTTCAAAATATCAAAGTGAAACCGCCATTCGGTGGATGGCTTGAGCGGGCCGTCCCAGCTGCCATATTCGGCGTCGAACGGCATGGAGGCGATCATCTCGGGCGTCAGTGCATCGTAAGGTGTCGCTGAAGGTGTGATCAGCATCCTGTCTTCGAAGCGCGCGGAGATGTTGCCGGACGTGCCTTGATTGAGACCCGACGCATTCATGAATCTGCATTTGTCGATGATCGCCTGTCGCAGGTCTCTTTCAGCTTTTTTCATGTGTGTCCTCAGCAGGGGTTTAAAGGCGGTTCGCCGGCGAGCCAGCGTCTGACTTCTTCGGCAGCTTTTGTCGCCGCAATGCGGACTGTCTTGACGGACGCTCCGGCAATGTGCGGCGTTAGCGTGACATTTGGCAGTTGGAGCAGCGGCCAATCCGGAGGTGTTGGTTCGATCGAAAACGTTTCGAGCATGGCGCCGCGCAGATGACCCTCTACGAGGACGTCATAGAGCGCGTCGTAATCCATTAACGGCCCCCGGGCGGTGTTAACGAGAACCGCACCCTTCTTCATCGACCTCAGGGTTTCGGCATTCATCATGTTGCGGGTTTCATCTGTCACCCTCGGATGAAGGCTGACAACATCGGAGCGCTCCAGCAGTTCGCCAAGATCCACCTTTTCTACCCCGTCCACAGCATCGGCGGGCTCAAGTTGGACATACGGGTCGCAAACCAGCACCTTGGTTCCAAAGGCACGCAACAGCTTGACGACCCTCGTGCCGACCTTTCCATAACCGATGACGCCGACCGTCATGTCGGAGAGTTCGTCGCCGGCAATCTCAGCCCGGTAAAGGTCACCGCGATAGATGCCCTTTCGCAACGCATCATGGCCAGCGGTGATATTGCGTGTTTCCGTGATGATGGCCCCAATGGTGAATTCGGCGACGGCAGATGCGTTTCGGCCCGGCGTATTCACGACGGTGACACCGTGATCGCGCGCCGCAGCCATATCGATATTGACGGGTCCGCCGCGCGACACCGCAACAAGTTTCAGATTGGGCAAGGCTTCAAAAATCCGGCGTGACAACGGCGCCAGATGCGTCACGAGAACCGGTGCATCGGAGACGTGCCCGATCACTTCCCCCGCCGTTCCCATGTATTCCTTGAGCCCGTCCATGCCTTCTACCGCATATCCGTGTTCCATGGGCTCGTCAGGCCAGGGCTGCTCCAGCAGATTGCAGGAAATGGTGTTGCCGCAGGCTTCGACAAGTGCGTCCTCGAACATGCTCGGCAGCATGAAACGGTCACCGATGATTGCGACCCTTGTCGTCATCGCAGCACCCTCCGCATCGTCGACTGCGCGTCCCAGACCGGCTGCATTGCTTCGCGCGTTGCAAGGTAGGAGGCAAAAAGCGTGTCGTAGGTATCGACAAGTTGGCTGTCGGGCAACTGCGGGTCTTGCAGCACCGGGTGCACCCAGCGCCGCGTCGCATCTGCCGCGTCGACAAAGTATCCTTGTGCAATGCCTGCAATGATCACGGCCCCGGCGGCCCCCGCTTCAGGCTGCGCGACAGTGCGAACGGGTCGGTTGAGCGCTGCAGCAAGCAGTTGAACGAGCGTGTCGGAACGGGCGGCGCCGCCGCTTAGCCGGATCTCGAGGGGGATCTCACCGAGTGCCGTATAGCAATCACGCGCTGCCAGGACGAGCCCGTCATAGACCGCGCGCACCAGGTCAAACCAGCCGCAACCCTGATCCAGTCCGGTCAAGCTCGCGCGTGCCGCCGGATTTGCAAATGGTCCGCGCTCGCCGGCTGAGGAAATATAGGGGTGGAAGAGCGCCGCCCCGGGCTGTGCTGCAAGTACCTTTTCATCCAGTCCGGCAAGGAGGTCGGTTCGGTTTCGGGCAACCCCTTCGCTCGCCAGCAACTCTGTTGCAACATCCAAAATCCAATCGATGTTGAGCGTTGCCGCCATATTGGTCTGCATCTGCCCATAGGCTTTGCCAGGCAAGGCCATGGTGTAACCGGAGCGGTCTTCATTCAGCGAAACTGCGTCAGCATCGGGTGCAAAGCGCATATGCATGCCCGTCGATCCCAGAACCGAAAACCCGGGCATGGCGTCGGCGTCGTGCAGCCCGGCGCCAAGGGCGGTGCAGATCACGTCCACGTATCCAAGGGAAACGGGCAGACCCTCGGGCAGACCTGTCGCCGCCGCAGCCGCACGGGTCAGACCGTGGGCGTCAACAGATCCGTCCAGAATAGGCGGCAGGAGGTGGCGCAGATGCGACAGTCCAAGGGCGTCCAGAACGTCATCTGAGTATTCGCGCGACCTGAAGTCCCCGAAGGTAAAGACGCCTTCCGTGGGATCACTGGCCCTGACGCCGGTCAGACCCAGATAGAGCCAATCCTTGCAATGCAGAGCGGTTGCAGCCTGCTCCAGCAGGTCGGGCGTATTGCGCGTCATCCAGAGAAGCTGGGAGCGCATCTGGCAGACGTTCACGCCGGCGCCCGTGTTCCGGTAGATCGTGTCAATTCCGTGCGACGCCGTGATATCCGCGACTTCTTGCGCCGATCGCGCATCGAGCCACAACCATCCGTCGTGGATTGGTTCTCCGTCCGCATCGATGAGCCAGGTGCCGTCACCTTGCCCTGTAATTCCGAGCGCCAGAACGCGGTCAGCGCCGACAGCTTCAGTGACCTCCCGGAGCACGTCCACAGTGTCAGTCCAGGTCCGTTTCATGTTCTGGACGACACCGCCGTCCGGACGCGTCTCGTAACTGTTTCTACGGCTTGCCGCTTCGAGTTGCCGGCCGTTCAGATCGAAGGCCACTGCCTTGATCACGGAGGTACCGGCATCGACACCAATCAGCACATCACCGCTCATTGAGTTGCCCCCCGTGGCTGATGGCGCGGCCACCTGAGCTTTCAAAGATGTGCAGATCCTGAGCGGCAATCGTGATGCCGATGATTTCTCCCTCGGTGAGGGCAAGACGCTGATGTTCGACTGAAACGATCGATCCGCCGGCAAATTCCGCTGCAATGTGTGTCTGGTCACCGAGCCATTGATTGACGAAGACCTTTGCCGGCTTGCCGTTGCTGTCCAGATTGACGGCATCCGGCCGAATGCCGATCGTGACCTCTGTATCCCGATCCAAGCGCTCTACGACCGCATCGGAGAACGACGCCCTGTCGAAGTCCAGCGCGACATCGTCTTCAAGCAAGAAGTGGACTCGGTCGTCTTGCAATCTCGTCTGCGCCGGGAAGACGTTCATGGGTGGTTCTCCGATGAACGTTCCGGTGAAGAGGTTTGCTGGCCGGTTCTTGAGCGCTCTTGGCGTATCAAATTGCTGCAGTTCGCCGTCTTCCATCACGGCGATGCGGTCGGCAAGAGCATTTGCTTCCGTTTGATCGTGCGTCACAAGGATCGCGGTCAGGCCTCGTTCCTGAATGAAATGCTTGACGCGCCCGCGCAACAGTGCGCGCAGTTGGGGCTCCAGCTGACCCATCGGCTCGTCGAGCAGATGCAGGTCCGCGTCTCTGATGAGGGCGCGCGCCAGGGAAACACGCTGCTGTTGACCGCCGGACACGGAGGACGGATACCGGTCCAGGATGTCTTCGATTTCAACGAGATGGGCAACTTCGCGGACACGTTTGTCAACGTCTGAAGAAGCCAGCCGGCTTCCCTTCAATGCGAACGCGATGTTTTCGTAGATTGTCAGAGGCGGGTAGAGGGAATAGCCCTCAAAGGCCATGGCAACGCCGCGTTTTGCCGGGGGCAGCGTGTCAATCTGTTTGCCGTCGAGTGAAATCGATCCACCGGTGACCGATTCAAATCCGGCAATCATTCGCAGGGTCGATGTCTTGCCACAGCCGGAGGATCCAAGCAGGGCAATGATCTCGCCCTTGTCGATGCTCAGGTCCAGGTCCTTCACCGCATGGACCACCTTCCCATAAATCTTGTTGACGCCTGCAAGGGTCAGATAGCTCATGCCGCTTGCTCCTTCTCGTCCGAAGCAGGAACGATGCGCTCGCCATTTTTACGGTCAAACAGAACGGCGCTCGTGCCTTCAACGGCAATGCACGCGGTGCCTGTCGACGGAGCGTCGGTTCCGGCCGGGCGCGATACGATGATCTCCCGCCCGCGCTTGGTCTGGGTGAGCGTGACAATTTTTTCGTTGAACGGCGTTTCCGCTTCAATCTCGACCGGAATGCCTTCATTTGCGAACCTGAGCGACTCCGGCCTCAGGCCGATGATCGCCTCACGTCCAACGGCTGCGTCATATCCGGAATTCAGGTGCACCTTCTGATCTGACAACATGACGAAAATGCCGCTCTCGTCTCGTTCAGGTACCACGTCCAGAAGGTTGATCACCGGGTCGCCGAACAAGCTGGCAATGGCGGTATTCGCGGGGCGCAGGTAGACATCTTCCGGCGAGCCAATCTGGGTGATGTGGCCTCCGTCCAGCACCGCAATCGTGTCCCCAAGGGCCATGGCTTCCTTGTAGTCCTGGGTCACGTAAATGACCGTCGCGCCACGTCCCGACAAGAGCCGTGGCAATTCAAGCCGCATTTCAAAGCGCAGTTTGGCGTCGACATTCCGCAAGGGGTCGTCAAGCAGCAGAATATCGGGTTCGGCAATCAGAGCGCGCGCCAGCGCCGTGCGTTGTTTCTGACCGTTGGACAGTTCCTTGGGCGCGTGTCCCAGGACATGGTCGATCTTCAGCAACTCGGTCACGCGGCGCACGGCGGTGCTGATCTGGTCCCGGGTTGATTTGCGGGCCTTCAGCGGACTTGCGATGTTTTCCTCTGCAGACATGTGCGGAAACAGCGCGAAGTTCTGAAACGCCATGCCGAGGTTTCGTTCCTCCGGCGGCAGGCCGGAGACATCCATTCCGTTCAGAATGATTTGCCCAGCTTCCGGTTCGACAGCGCCTGCGATACACCGCAGCAAGACCGTTTTGCCCGCGCCCGACGGTCCGAACAGGGCAAGGGTTTTGCCCTCGGGCACCTCGAGCGAGATGTCGTCGAGAACCGCTTCGGATTTGTAGGTCTTTGTCAGCGATTTGATCTGAATACCGCTCATCAATTCAACCTTTCACTGCCCCGAGGGACAATCCCTCAACGAGGTAGCGTTGTGCATAGAGTGCAAGAGCGAGTGTCGGCGTTATGGACAAGACGACAGCTGCCGCGATCTGTCCATATTGAATTCCACTTGCGGTCACGAAAGCCAGGGCCCCGACAGTCACCGGCTGTTTGTCGGCGCTTGCCAGCACGAGTGCAAAGATGAAGTTGTTCCAGGCGAAAATGAAGGCGAGCAGCGCGGCCGCCGCGATCCCCGGACCGGCGAGAGGGAGCGCTATCTTGCGGAATGTTGCGAACCATGAATGTCCTGCGATGCGGTAAGCATGTTCGATGTCTTGCGGGATGTCTTCGAAATAACCGCGCACGATCCAAAGGATCAGCGGAAGACAGATCAGCTGGTAAACCCAGATCAGCCCGAGATAGGTGTCCGCCAGACCGATCTGCTGGAAATACATGGTCAAGGGCAGCAGCACCAGCAGCGGCGGGGCAAAACGAAAACTCAGCAGCGTGAATGCAATATCTTCCGATCCGCGAAACTTGTGACGGGCGAAGGCATAGGCCGCCGGCACACCGAGGATGAGCGCGACGGTAACGGATCCCACGGACAGGATGATTGAGTTCATCAGGTTGTTCATGAACTCGATGCCCATCGAAGCGACGTTGCTGTCCAACCGGCCGGCAATGATCGCCGCATAGTTTGAAAAGGTCGGTTCAAACACCATCGACGGGGGAGAGCGCAGGATCGTTTCGTTGGTCTGCAGGCTCATGAGCACGATCCAGAAGATCGGGAACATGAAGAAGATCACGATTGCCGACAGGGCAACGCCCCGCAAAACCCGTTCGAGTGGAGAGTAGTGGTGCACGGTCAAGCCTCCCCTCTGGCGCGTTCGCGCAAACGGAGCCAGTTCTTGATGAAGAGATTGGACAGGAAGAATGTGATCGCCCACAGGATCAGCAGCAATGCGGCGGAACGGCCGACATTGGTGGACTGGAAGAAGTTCAGGTAAGCCTCGACCTGGAACACCATCAACCGGTCACCGGGGCCGCCCTGGGTCATCGCGTAAATGATGTCGAACTGCTGTATGGAGTCGAGCAGTCGGAACAGCGAGGCCGTCAGGATATACGGCAAGAGCATTGGCAAAGTGATGCGCCAGAATTGCTGCAGCCGTGGAACACCGTCAAGCGCCGCCGCCTCGAAGGGCTGCGTCGGCAGGGATCTCAACCCGGCGAGAAGCAGGATCATGATGAATGGCGTATAGACCCAGATATCGACGAGCACGACGGTCAGAAGGGCCGTCGAGGGATCTGATCCCCATCGCATGTTTTCAAATCCGAGCACCTGGGCGAAATAGCTCAGAATGCCGAAATTCGGGTTCGTCATCAGCTTGAACATCAAGGCGGCGAGGGCAGGTGCCGTCATCAGCGGCAGAAGCAGCATGATGGAAATGAAGTTGTTGAACCGCGTGCGCTTTTGAAGAAGCAGGGCGATCCCAAGGCCAAGCAGGAGCTCCAGGCCAACCGTAAGTGCCGCGTAGACAAGACTGACCTGGAGCGTGTTCCAGAAGGAGGGATCCGTCAGGAAATTGAGGTAGTTCTCTCCCCAATTCATGCCCCTGTTCCAGGGCTGTGACAAACGGTACCGCTGCAGCGAGAACCAGACCGCCGTGAAGAACGGTATCAGGATACCGATGCACACCAGAAGGGCTGGCAGGCTCAGAAGATAGGGAAAAAGCTTGCTCGGGATCCGGAAGCGCGCAGGCGCGACACGGACCGCGGTATCGTTGGCCATGACGAAAACCTAGAGAGGTAAAGGGAGGCGGGCCCCGTTGAGCCCGCCCAGAGTTTGAAGTTAGCCTAATCCGGCTTCCTTCAGCTGCCTGTCCACGCTGGTTGCAAGCTGATCAAGTCCCTCGTCGACGGGAACTTCGTTGGCAACCATCTTCTGAAGCGTTGCCGCCCATTCGGTCGTCAGGTCAAAGAACAGCGGCTGTGCCGTGAACTTGATTGACGCGCCTGGTGCCGAGACATCATGCATCTCGACATATCCGGGATAGGAGTTCGCCAGGCGATCCCGGAACCCGGCATCTTCCCATACGGACGAGCGTACCGGGTTGACGAAGTCCATCTTGGTTGCGCCGAAGAGGCCGTGTTCAGGGCCGGACGCCCACTGCATGAAGTACCAGGTTGCGTCGAGGTCTTTTGAGAACTTCGACATGGCGAGCGACCAGATCCAGATGTTCGGCGTGGGTGCGCCGTTTCCGGAAGCAGCAAACGGTGCATAGGCGAGCTGCCCGGCCATTGCGTTGTCGCCGCCGTTCATGAAGTAGCCGAGAATGTCGGCGTCGTAGATCATGGCGGACTTGCCTGCACCCAGATCGGTGCCGACCTGGTACCAGGTGTGGGTCGACCAATCCGCGGCACCCGATTCCTGGATCATCTTCACCCATTTGGCATGGAAGTCCTTGGACCCGGCCGTGTTCATGGCTGCTGACAACTTGCCGTCGTCGCTGACATTGAGATCGTGTTCGCCAAGGTTTGCGTACGCCGACAGGAAGCCCGGGTGAATGGTTGCCCAGCTTCTAGAGCCACGGACACCTATCCCGTAAACCCCGTCATTGCCGGCTTGCAGTTTCGCGGCCGTCTCAATCAGCTCGTCGAGATTGGTCGGCAGCGATGCCTGTGCTTTTTCAAGCATAGATGCGTTGAAGGCCAGGTTGTTCTGCTCGTAGCCCCACGGGATACACCATTGCTTTGCGTCCGCAGACCCGAGTTCCCCGCCCGGTTTGCCGTTCCAGGCGCATGACTTGCGCACGCCTTCGAGCATGTCGGACCAATTGTAGTTCGGGTTTGTCTTGGACGTGTCGTTGATCCATTCATTGTGGTCCACGATCCAGCCTGCCGGGCCGTAGGTCCAGGTCATGTAGGCGCCGGTCATGAAGGCATCGTATTCGCTGGACCCGGAGGACAGTGCGGCAGTTACCTTGTCGAAATAGACGTCTTCCGGAAAGATGTCGTAGGAGACCTCCATGCCCGTCAATTGCTTGAAATTGTCGAGATTGGCGATCATTGCGTCCGTATAGGGATGCTTGTTCAAAAGCAGCTTGATCGACTTGCCGTTGTGCTTTTTCCAGTCGAAGTCCGCGGCAAGCGCCTGCGTTGCAGCCGCGTTGACGAGAACGCTGGCGCTGGCGGCAGTCACACCGAGCGCCGACAGAGACCGGAGCAGGCTGCGGCGGCTCATCTGGCCTCTCATGTAAGCATTTACGAGGTCTTTCTCTTTTTCATACATAGACTTTCCTCCCAGATCGCCCGCGGTTTAGGCAGCGCCGGCGACGCGACCGTCGCTCAGACCTTCGACAAGACTGCGGGCAGCTGCCTCGTCGATAATCAAACCTGTTAAAAGCCCGCTGGAAAGCGCGGCTTTGATGGCCTCAACCTTGCCGAGACCTCCTGCAATCGCGACCACCTCACGGCCACGCAAATCGTTCAGGGGCAGGGCCATGGCCCGTCCGTCCAGCGACGTGGAAATCTGGTTGCCATCCACATCCAGAAACTGGCCGAGTATCTCGGCCGCAGCGCCCCGTTGTGTCAGTTCTTCGGTGATGTTCGCCTGACCGACAGCCAGAGACCCGGTCGACGTCTTCAGGTCGCCAATCCCGACAACTGCCAATTCGCAATCCTGCATGCGCGCAAAGGCATCACGCAGCATCGATTGGGAGGCCAGAACAGCCTTGTCTTCCGGTGAGTTTGCGAACAGGGGGGCCGGCATCAGATAAGATTCCGCACCGGTCATCTGTGCCAGCCGGTGGATCACATCATAGGGATTGGCTGCAAGCGACCGGGTCAAACCGCCAAGCAGTGACACGAATATCGTGCCGTTGACCGACCGTCTCTGCATGGCTTCCACCGACGCGGCAATCGTTCTGCCGTGGCTGACACCAATTGTCCTATAGGCGCCTTTTTCCAAAAGATGCCCGAGCCAGTGACCGCCGAGAGCCCCCAGGGCACGAAGCGGGATCGGGTCGGGTTCGCCCAGATCCATCGCCACCCGGCACATGGTCAGGCCGAATGTCTCGATCAGCGTGTTTTCCAGTTCCACGCATGGCGCAGCTGTCGCATCAACCGAAATATGAACAAAGCCGAGGCCCTGCGCCTTGACGATGAGCCTGTGGGCACGCGTGCCCGAGACACCCAGTCGTATGGCGACTTCCGACTGCGTCAAACCACCCACGAAGTGCAGCCAGGCGGCGCGGGCCGCCATCTCGGTTTCTTCCTGAAGTTTTGACGTGGATGCACCTTTCGCCAACAGCTTCCCCTCGGTTCACGACAAAAATGCAATTTATTCCATTTCTGAAATTATTTTCAGAATCGCATTGATCGTCAATCAAAAAACGTTGTGCGCTGCAAAGAGCAACGCCCTTGGAACTGTTCTTTTTCAAGCTGAAGGAGAGCGGTTTCGCTGCATTATTTTCAGGGCGCAACCGAAGATAAGTCCGTTGCTTGAATGACTTGCCATGCCGGGAGTGATCCCGGAAAGATCGCAGGAAGAGGGTTGCCCTTAGCACAGGAAAAACGCGGCGAAGGGAAATGTTGCGCGACGGATCGGCAACGTCACGGAGGCGGAAACCAGAAAACTGAAGCCTTCGCCTTCACGGTTTCAAAGGGTCTGGTCGGCTGTTTTTCGTGTCCGGCCATACACTGAATTCCGGAGTGGCGGAGCTCAAAGGCGCCTCGGAAGAGGAGGGGCCGTGGACCATCAATGCAGTTTTGAAGACCACTTGAGGGAGAGATGGTCGTCGGCGAGACTTATTGGTCTGGTGCTCGTCAATGACAGGCTGAAAGAGCGCTAGCTGTGATCATGTGCTTCTTCCGCCAGTCTCTTCAGGGTCACCCGGTCGACCTTGCCAGTTGGGTTTAAGGGAATCTCGTCAAGAAAGCGGATTTCTTCCGGTGCCTTGTAGCCGATCTGTTCTTGCGCGAATGCAATCAGTTCAATGTCGCTGGGAGACGTGCCGTCTTTTGCCACGACATAAGCACGCACGTTTTCACCATGCACCAGATCGTGCACGCCGATTACGCCCGCATACGCAACACTTGGATGCAGAAGCAAAGCGTCTTCGACCTCCTGCGGGAATATGTTCAGGCTGTTGTGGATGATGATCTGCTTTTTGCGGCCACGAAAGTACAGGTAACCGTCTTCGTCAGCATGCATGATATCGCCGCTGTCGAACCATTCGCCGTCGAAGACTTTTTCCGTCGCAGCAGGGTCGTTCCAATATCCCAGCATCCGGCTTTTCGTCCGCATCCAGACGACACCCGGTTCGCCGGGAGAGACTTCCTTGCCGTTTTCGTCCCGGATTGAGATGTCGAACCCCGCCACCGGCCGGCCTGCCGAGCCCGGAATGATGCGCGCGGATGGCGGGTTCAGAGTTGCCAACCCCATCTCCGAACATCCATAGCCTTCGTCGATGGGTATTCCGGTCAGATCCAGAAATTCAGTCTCAAGTTCTATCGGAACCTTGTCGCTTCCCGACCGCACCAGTCTGAGCGATGCAAAATCCTCACGTGTCGCATGACCATCGCGCAGGAGATTAAAGAGCGCGCAGGGCAACATGCACAGGACCGTCGGTTTTTCCACGCGCATCAGCGGAACGATTTCTTCAGCGCCATAAGCGCGTGCGACGATCGCCTGACCACCCAGCGACAGAACGGAGAAAGAGAACAGGATGCCGCCGATATGCGAGAGCGACGAGCCGGGCAGAACCCGGTCCTCACCGGTCATTTCGAAACCTGCGGCACAGCTTGCGAACATGTATGAAATCGACTCGCGGCTATGCGTCACCCCTTTGGCCGGCCCAGTGCTGCCGGAGGTGAACAGCATGAAGACCGGCGTGTCGGTGGGCAGGTTTGCCGGTGCGGCTGCTTTACCTTTTTGTTCGATCCATTCTTCAAAGGTTGGATAGGGTCCGGTACCCCGCCATTCGAAACTCAGCAATCCTGCCATCTCACGAGATTGCGTTGCCTGGAGAATGTCTGCTTCGCGCTCTGCGTGGAACAGCATGAACCTTGCTCCGCTCGCATCAAGCGCGCGTTCGATTTCAATCGGAGTGTTCCTGTAATTCAGCGGAACAGCGATCAGACCCGCTTTGAAACATGCAATGTAGTGAACCAGGAGAGCGCCCCGGTTTGGCATGAGGGAGGCGATGCGGTCGCCCGTCTTCAAGCCGTGGTCGAGATATTGCGCACACAGGTTGTCGCTGGCTTCATCCAGCTCACGAAAGGTCCATGTCTGCTGCAGCGACACGACCGCATTTTCATCGGGTTTGCGGGTCAGACCGGCATGCAGCAACTTGTCCAAGGAAACAACGTCATTGAGCGGTTTACCGGAAATAGGCATTGCGATTCAGTACTCTCTGTCCCTTGATGACGCGAAGGAAAGCCAGCTGCGGCCCGTTCGACACCAATCAGCTTGTTTCCGCTTCATTCATTAGTCCGTACCCTAGGCGTCTTGGACCACGGCCGGTTCTATTGCGTGTGCTGCAAGGCTTTGACCTGCCTCCTGCATCGTCAGATAGGTTTGGTCAGCCCCCGCATCGGTAATTTGCTGAACATGATCAGCATGCAGCGCATGGCTGACAATTGTTCCGGAAAAACCGCTTGCGCGCAGCATACGGGCCGCGATCAGCTTGGCTTCAAGATCATCCATGGCCAGGACCGCAGCCGAAATGTCCTTCAAATCCACGCCGCGCCAGAAATTGCTGTCTTCTGCATCGGCAAAGATTACGTTTCGCCCAGCCTCTGCATGCCCCTGGACCTTGTAGACATCTGCGTCCAGACCAATCGGTCGGTGGCCCCTTTCAACCAATGCGGCATAGGCGGCGGTTCCGGTCCGACCCATCCCGAACACCATGACATCGGCGTCGCCGAGTTCCTTGGGCTGTTCGTCCGGATGGCGTGCCGACAGTTCAAACCGCTGCAGCTGAGGTTCGAAACGTTCGAAGATCGGATGGGCGAAGCGGTTCAGTGGTGCGGCGATTAAAAACGAGACCGAAACCGCAATGGCCAACGGCACAAGATAGTCTTGCGCAGCGGGAATGCCCGCCGCCACGATCAAGCCGAATTCGCTATATGCCGTCAACGACAGCGCTGTCACGAAAGAGGTCCGTGCCCTGAGTTTGAACGCAATCAACACGAAGAAGAACAGAGCGCCCTTGAGCGGCAGGAGAAGGCCAAGCACAAGCGCGAAAGTGACCGAGTTCCAGTCAGGCAAACCGGACATACCAATGGAAAGAAAGAAGCCGATCAGAAAGACTTCCTTGAGCGCCCAAAGCGAGTTCGACAGCTCTCCGGCGCGCGGATGGCCTGACAGCAGGAGTCCCATGACCAGGGCACCGATCTCGCCTTTCAGGCCGATGATCTCGAAACCGACCCCGCCAATGACGAGACTGAGCATCATGCCGGTCAGCAAAAGAACCTCGTCATGTCCTGCCAGGTCCAGCAACCGGAACAGAAGCGGCCTCAAGAGAGGGGTAGCGAAGATCAGAAGTGCCCAGGGGCCCGGCAGTTTGCCTGCGAAGATTGCCAGGACCACGAGCGCGATAATGTCCTGAACAATCAGGATGCCAATGGCTGTCCTACCGTGAAACGTCCCCAACTCGCGCTTCGCTTCGAGGATCTTTGCAGACAGCACCGTTGACGAGAAGGCAAGGGCGATACCGATGAGCAGTGCGCCCATCCATTCGGACGTGAAGAGCAGCCAGACAATTGGTGTGAACAAGGCAATCGAAATGGCAAAATGAATCAGCGCACCGCCAATCACCTGAGGTTCGGTGATTTGACGCACTTTCAGTTTCAATCCGATTGTGAAGAGCAGCATCAGAACACCGAGTTCTGCGACATACTCGAGGATTGGACCTGTTTCGACAGGCATGCCGAAACCTGGGCCGACAAAGTTGATGAAGAAGCCGGCGGCCAGGAAACCGACCAGTGGTGGGAGACCAACTTGCCGCACAAGAAGCCCGAAGACGAAGGCCGTTCCGATAGCGAAAACTTCAAAGTGCATTATCGTCTCACTTGCTGTTTCGTTGCCTTACGGAATGCAAGCCACTTGGAATAATGTCCGGATAAGTTTTTTTCTTGCTGGTCATCTTGCCAGAAGCGTGCGCGGCCCGACAGAAATCAGCTATCGCGATTAACAGCTTTTACGGCAGATTTGGCGCTTTCGGCCAAGAACCGGCAGTTTGAGAACCTGCAGCTGCTCATTCGCCCCCTCGCGATCGCCGAAAAGGTGTTTGACCGGGACAGGGCGGTGTTCTGACTCGAGCGAATCTCAAGCTACATCATCAGGAAACTGCATGGGGCAATTGAAACTCTGCTTTAGATGGGGGGACGCGCTTCGTGCCACTTGGTTCGACGCTGAAACAGGTGTGCCAGGTCGAGCAAGGCGGTTTCCATGTAGTGGCGGCTGACAATCTGCAAGCCAATCGGAAGACCGTCCCGGGTCTGCCCGCAAGGTAAACTGATCGCCGGGTTCCCAGACAGATTGAAGCCACATGTAAATGGAATGAGCGTGCCCAATTCTTTTGACGGATCGAAATCCGCCAACGACATGGCTGCACGCGGTGTGGTCGGTGTAAGCAGAAAGTGTGTGTTGGCCGCATGAAAGGCAGCGGATACTTCGCTCCGCAATTGAGAGCGTATGCGGATAGCTTCCGAGAGCTGATCCGCAGAGATTGCCAGTCCGGTTTCAATCATGTCTGCAACGGCAGGCGAAAAGCTGTCTCTCCGTTCGGCGAGCGTTGTCGCGTTGGCGGGCGCCAGTTCTGCGGAAAAGAGCGTGACGATCGCATCAATAGCCTTCGTGAGTGTTGGCAGCTCGCATTCAATGATCTCAGATCCTTCTTGGCGGAAAACGTCGCAGGCCTGTGAAAATGCGGCTTCGATGTCCGGATCGAGTGGGTGAACGTCGGCCAGCGCCTTAAGAGTGGCAGGGCCGAGAACGGCGATCCGCTCGTGGTTTCGTGGACGTTCGTCTTGAAATGGACGAGCTTGCAGCGTGGCGGCGTCCCAGGGATCAGGAGGAGAAAGAACGGGAAGAATTTGCGCGATCTCTTCAGCCGATCTTGCAATGATTCCGACATGATCAATTGATGTTGCCGATGCCTGGCGCATAACGCCGTGCAAACTGATAAGTCCCCAGGTTGGTTTGAGGCCTGTCGTTCCGGTCATCGCTGCCGGAATACGCACAGACCCGGCAGCATCAGTACCCAGAGCGAAACGTGCGGATCCAACGGCGACCGAGACGCCGGCTCCCGCACTGGACCCTCCAGGATAGCAAGCGAGATTCCAAGGATTGCGTGTTGGCGGTTGATCGAACCCACACGTCAGCTCATGGGCAATCTGCGTTCCAACGAGTGTACCGCCGGCGGAACGAAGCCGCGCTACGACAGTGGCGTCAGATGTCGCAATGCGATCTTTGTAGGCTTGCGAGCCGCCTGACGTCGCAACGCCGGCTACGTCAAACACCTCTTTGACCGCGAAGGGCCAACCAAATATCGGAGAGCTTTCAGGATTGGCGTCGGCGGCGCTAGCGGCAGCTTGCGCCCCGCGTTCCAACAAGTGCTTGTACGCGTGGACCTTGTCTTCGGTACGAGCGACCGCGTCTAGGGCACCCGCAAGCTGTCTTGTGGCAGTCTCTGACATGGCTTTTTCCTAGGTTCATCGCCAGCAAGTGGAAAGATGGGCAATCCGGAATGGTTTCAGCGTCGTCCAAGGGTGCAGCCATGTCCATCATATTTTTGCGTTCGCCGAAGCCATGAGCTCGCTCTTCAATGATGTCGTCACAAGTGTCGGATCTCACCCCGCTTTGGGTCCGGTGTTCGCGCTCTTTGGCAGTCGCGTGTCACTGACTGTTGTGCTCCGGTCGATAACTTGCAAATTGCCGGGCTGAGAGCGCATTCCAGGTGTCTCGCATCTGCGGGTCCGGTATCACCGTTTCTCCTTCATCGCTCATTTCAGCGGCAGCGGTGTCGAGGGTTTCAAACCAGCCTGCTCCATGGGCGGCGCTCATGGCCGCCCCAAGTGAAGACGCTTCGAGGCTTTGCGAGATATGGACCGGCAAACCGGTGGCGTCGGCGAACATCCGGGTCCAAAGGGGACTGTTTCCGCCGCCGCCGACGGCGACAATCTTTTCGATTTTCAGGCCGTTTTCCTTCATTGCCGTTATGGTGCGCGCGCTTTCCAGCGTCATGGCCTCCAGGACTGCCCGGTAAAGGTGGCCAAGTCCGTGATTGGGCGACAAACCGTTAAAGCTGGCGCGGGCGCCCGTGTCCCAGTGAGGATCCATGCAGCCGGTCAGATAAGGGCAGACCGTGACGCCCTCTGATCCTACCGGGATCCGAGCGGCTTCAGCTTCCAGTTTTGAAAAGACGGAAGGATCGTCCCGTCCACCGGCGAATGTGTCGACAAACCAGTTGATCAGGAAGGCACCTGCGCGCTGGCATCCTTCCAGGAAATAACCGTTGCCAGTTGGTGATGTCATGGTGCGCCAGTTGAGGCTGATCATCGGGTCAGGTGCCCAGGCTCCGGTGATGAGAGCTGTTCCAAGATTGAGATAGACAACGCCCTCACGGGCGCCGTTTACGCCAAGTCCAGCACATTGCCCGTCGCCGCCGGCGGCAACGAGCGGCAATCCTTCCGGCAAACCGGTCTGGGCGGCAGCGTCTGCCGTCACCGTGCCCGTCTGTGTTCCGGGACGTGCGAGCGTTCCAAGCTGATCGGGCCGGATCCTCAAGTGATCAAGAAACTCCTGGGACCATGCCATCTGTTCGATATCGAGCAGGCCAAAGGGGTCCGCACTTGTCCAGCTGGAGGTCCAGTTGCCGGTGAGGCGCCCGGTCAAGAAACAATGGACATCGGTCACCTTTGCAGCCCGCTCCATCACATCCGGCTGGTTGCGGCGGAACCATGACAACCTGAAGATCACGGGCGTTATGTCGACGGGCTTTCCAGACACACTATGCAGCAAATCCCTGCCGATCTCTCCGCTCAAAAGCTCGACTTCCTCGCGCGCTCTTTCGTCGAGCCAGACGACGGCAGGCCGCACGCCATTTCCCTGTTCGTCCAGAAACGCGACCGTCTCGCGCTGATTGGAAATTGCAAGGGCGGCGACGCGGGACACATCTATTTCACCCGCCAGCTCTCGCAAGGCCGTGCGCGCAGCGCTCCACCAGTCTTCGACATCCTGTTCAACCCAGCCGGGTTGCGGTTGCGACAAGGGAATGGAGGCGCGCCCTTCAGCAACCGGCGTTCCATTTCTTGTCCAGGCGACGGCTTTGGTCGATTGCGTGGAACTGTCGAGCCCGATGACCAGATCCTTCGTCATATATCCTCCCTCAACAACGCTTCTGCAGTTGCCTTGTCCGTCACCAGATCGGTGACATATCCTCCGGTCAGGCAAGCGTGCAGCGCTTGCAGTTTTTCGCTGCCGCCGGCAACGCAAATTCGTTCCGGAACAGCTTTGAGATCCTGAAGCTCCATTCCAATCTGACGCCCGGAAAGCGGTCCTTGCAAGGCATCTCCCCGCGCATCGATGAAGCGGCCGATCACGATGCCGGCAGCGCCCGCCTTCATGTACTCCTCTACGGAGGGTTGGATGAGATTGTTGCCGTCCGCCCATCGCGTGTCGTCATTGAGTTCACCAACTCCGAAGACGACGGTTGAGCAGCTGTGAACGCGCTCGAAATGACGTCTCAGGGACGGCTCGCGAAGCAGCGCGGTGCGAAGGTCGGACGTGGTGACGACAGCGGGCGCATGGAAGTTATGGCACTTTGCGCCAAGGCGATTTGCAATGAACAGCGTGCACGCTTCTGGCGACGTAACATCGTCGCCAAGCGAGCTTCCCGAAACCTGAACCACGCGAAGGCTCTCCTGACTTCGTTCAGGCAGTGCGTTCGCGAGCTCCAGCATTGTACGGCCCCACGCGACGCCGAGCGTCATGTCCTTGCGCAGGCGTGACAGGAGTATCTGTGCACCTGCTATCCCGAGGCGCTTTCGCAGCAGTGTCGGATCGTTGTCTTCGTCGCCAATCTCAGGCGCGATAAATGTACCTTTCAGGTTGAAGCGCGCCGCAAGCCTTTTGCTCAGATCGGCCTGTTCCAGAAGGCCGGGCGCCAGACTGATGGTCACAAGACCCCGCTTGCGCGCATCTGCGAGATAGTTGGCGACAGACGCGCGCGAGACCCCCAACGCCTTGGCGACTTCCGCCTGCGTCCGGGCTTCGGCGTAGTAGAGCCAGGTTGCCCAAGCCGTCGTGTCCTCGACGAACTTAACGTTTCCCCCGCTTGAGCCTTCAGTTTGCTGGTCTGACATTGTCGTGCTTTCGCCTTTGCGATCCTGGGAGTCTGAAATTCGATTTGACAAATGTCAATAGATGCTGTCATTTGTCATTCGTGGTTTGAAAGGTTTGGTATGCCCTCAATAAGTCATCAGACTCCCTCTTTACCAGAGCGACCGGCAAACGGTTGGATGGAGCATATTGAGGACGTTTACCTGGGCCGATGGACAAACCCGGAGACTGGCGAGACCGGGCCACGGGCACCAGTCGACAAAATTCTTATTTCTGAATCAATTGACGGAGCAGAAGCGGAACTCGTGCGCTCCGTGGGCATCGGCGATTCAACCGCGATGGTCGCCGATGCCAACACTTGGGACGCTGCCGGTTCGCGAATTGCGAACAACCTGGCGAATGCCGGTGTCACGGTCAGCGAAATACTCCTCGACGGAAAGCCGCATGCGACCGTCAAGGCGGCGGATGAGTTGGCGTCCAGGCTTCAAAACTTTTCGTCCGTCATCGCGGTGGGCTCCGGAACGGTGAACGACCTGACCAAATACGTCACCGCGAAGGACGGCCGTCCTTACTGCGTGTTCGGAACGGCCGCCTCCATGGACGGCTACGCCTCGACAACAGCTTCCATGGGATTGCCGAGCGGGTTGAAAATCTCCTTGCCTGCCCATGCACCCAAGGGTGTTTTTCTGGATCTGAATGTGATTTCCGCCGCGCCGAGCAGGATGGCCGCCGCAGGGTTCGGGGACTGCCTGTGCAACAGCGTTGCAAGGATTGACTGGTGGATGTCGCACAAGCTTCTGGGAAGTCAATTTTGGATGGAGCCCTACCTGATCTGCGAGCCTGACGCAGGCATGCTTGAAACCCATGCGGCAGGCTTGAAGCAGGGGGACATGACGGCAGTCGGATATCTCGTCAGAGCACTGGTCTTGTCCGGACTGGGCGTGGCGTTCACCAAGGTGTCGAACCATGGCTCGATGGGGGAGCACCAGATATCCCATTATATCGACTGTTTCGCCGGCGATCGGCACTCGGGAACACTGCATGGCGAGCAGGTGGGTGTCGCGACCCTGACCATGGGCCGCATTCAGAACTGGTTCCTGGGGCAGGAGAGGCCTCCCGAGGTCCGGCCGACCCAAGTGGACGGCGAGGATATGGCGCGCCGGATGGGACCGGAAATCGCCGCGCAATGTGAGGAGGAGTACCGGAAGAAGGCTCTTGATGCGGACGGAGCAGCCCGGCTCAACGAACGCCTGCAGGAAATCTGGCCTCAGATACGTGCGGATTGCCAGAAGCTGGTCGATCCCGTCGATAACATGCTGGCAAAACTCCATGAGGTTGGCGGTGCGACGAGCGGGCGCGAGCTTGGCTTGCCGCCGGAATTCTACCGCGAGGCGGTTCGCCATGCGCATGAGATGCGCAACCGGTTTTCCTTTGCAGACCTTGCCTGCGACGCGGGCCTTCTTGACGAATTTGCGGGCAGGGAGGTTTGACACGATGAAGCCGTTGGCCTCCATGCCTCAGGAAATTGCTGCTTCCGTCCACACGGTCATGGCGGATATCGACGACACGCTGACAAGCGATGGACGTCTTCCTGCCAAGGCGTATTCGGCGCTGGAGAATTTGAAGGAAGCAGGCTTTCGGGTCGCGGCCATTACCGGCCGCCCGGCCGGATGGTGCGACATGATTGCCCGCTTCTGGCCGGTTGACGGTGTCGTGGGTGAAAACGGTGCTTTCTACTACGCCTATGACGGCATCGCGCGAAAAATGAAACGGGTTTTCGCGGCCACAGACGTTGTGCGTCAGACCAACAAGAGGCGCTACGAGGAACTTGCGGCACGGATCATGGATGAGGTTCCCGGAGCTGCTGTCTCGGCAGATCAGTCGTTCCGCGAGGCTGACCTTGCCATAGACTTTTGTGAGGATGTCCCACCGCTACGCAGTGAGGACGTGGACCGCATCAAGGCTATCTTCGAAGAAGAGGGTGCGGTTGCAAAAGTGTCTTCCATCCATGTGAACGGCTGGTACGGCAGCTATGACAAGCTGACCATGACGCGCAGGTTTGCAGCCGACGTTCTGAACCTGGATCTCGACGGTGAAAAGAACCGGATCGTCTTTTGCGGCGACAGCCCCAATGACGCGCCGATGTTCGGTTTCTTTCCGAATGCCTGCGGGGTCGCAAACGTTCTGGACTTCAAGGGAAGGATCGACGCGGAACCCGGCTGGATTGCGACCGAACGGGGCGGGGAAGGGTTCGCCGAGCTGGCGAACACTCTGATTGCAGCAAAAAATGTTTCAGGCAGGAGAATGAGCGCATGAAGAAGGCCGAACAGGCATTGCGCGAGGAGATCATCACCCGATGCCGGGAGATGAATTCAAGCGGCATCAACCAAGGAACCTCCGGGAACATCTCGGTCCGGTTTGAAGACAGGATGCTGATTTCCCCCTCGGCGACGCCCTATGACCAGATGACGCCCGAAATGATCGCGTCGGTTGGCCTTGAAGATACGAGCGGTCGCTACGAGGGGCCCTTGAAACCGTCAACGGAGTGGAGATTTCACCAGAAGCTGCTGCGCGGCCGTCCGGACGCAGGTGCGGTTGTCCATGCTCATCCGACCTACTGCACGACGCTCGCGATCGCGCGCAAGGAAATCCCTTCCTGTCACTACATGATTGCTGCGTTTGGCGGAAACAACGTGCGGTGCGCAGGCTATGCCACCTTCGGGTCGGAGGAACTGTCGAAGCTCGCGATCGATGCGATGACCGACAGAACCGCATGCCTTCTTGCCAACCACGGCATGATCGCCGTGGGGGAAAATCTTGCCAAGGCGATGTGGCGTGCCATCGAACTGGAGACCATCGCAAAGCAGTATTACCTTTCTCTCGCGATTGGCGGCCCGGTGCTTTTGAGCGATGCGGCCATTGACGATACGCATCGCGGGTTTGCCGGCTACGGACTTCAGGACGACAAAGGGCAAGACAAACCGAAACCCAAGCCTCGTGCCGCCAAGAAACCAGCTTCCAAGACGGCAGCCGCCAAAAAGCCAGCGGCCAAGGCGGCATCCGCCAAGAAGCCTGCGGGCAAGGCGGCAGCAGCCAAGCAGCCAGCGGCTAAGGCGGCAGCCGCCAAAAAGCCAGCGGCCAAAACAGCTGCAACCAGGAAACCTGCGGCCAAAGCGGCGGCGTCCAAAAAACCGCCCGCAGCGGAGAAGCCTGCTGCGAAGACGTCGGCCAAGAAACCCGCTGCCAAGGCGGCTGCAGCCAGGAAGCCAGCGGCCAAGACGGCCGCGGCCAAAAAGCCTGCAGCAGCCAAGAAACCACCGGCCAGAAAGACGTAGCGGCGCCATGTTCACGGGAGGATCAGCATGGCGTTCGTAAGAACCCGAGGATTGCAAGGCTATATAACGGGCGACAGCCCGGTGCCGTGGCTTGCGCCGCTGGTTGCCATGCTCGTGGTCTTCACGATCTATCCGCTGTTCTACAACATCTGGCTCTCGTTTCACGAATACGCTCCGTTCAAGCGGCAGCTGGTGTATGTGGGCACGGAGAACTGGAGCACCCTCGTTAATGATCCGAGGTTCTGGGAAGCGCTGTCCGTCACATTCACTTATTTTTTCGTCCTTCTGGCGATCCAGGTCGTGCTGGGGATGATCATTGCGTTGCTCCTGGATTCCGACGAACCGGGTTTTGGATTGCTGCGCGGGCTGCTTACGCTCACGCTCGTGATCCCGCCCGCCATCACCGGCATGATGTTCCTTCTCATGGAAGATCCTGAATTCGGCGTTCTGACCTACATCCTCGAAGCCATGGGAATTCTGAGCGGCCAGGATCCGATCCTTGCAACGAGTTCGACCGCGCTTGCAGGGGTGATGCTTGCCGACATCTGGCAATGGACGCCCTTCATGGTTCTGATTTTCCTTGCTGGGCTGAGGTCGCTTCCCCAGGAGCCCTATGAGGCCGCCATGCTCGACGGGGCGTCTGCGTTCCAGACATTCCGCCGCATAACGTTGCCCATGATGTCCAAGGTCATCGCGGTTGCCGTCCTTATCCGTGGCATCGATCTGTTCCGGGCGTTTGACTACATGTTCGTGATGACATCCGGCGGCCCGGGCACGTCGACCTATACGCTTTCCCTCTACGCCTGGCAGCAGACGTTCAGCTTCATCAAGTGGGGATACGGGGCAACTCTGAGCCTTGTCAGTCTTGTGCTGATCCTGGTGATTGCCAACCTCTTTATCTGGATTGCGAAGGTGCGCTGGTGATTGTCGAGAGCAAATATCGGCGCTATTCGCGCATGGCGGCTGCGTGGTTGATCACCGCGCTGTTCGTGTTCCCGCTCTATTACTGGGGCACCACGGCCTTCAAGGACGCCAAGGAGATCTTTTCCGTTCCGCCGACGGTCTGGTCTTTCTCACCGACCCTCAAGAATTTCGAGGAAGTGTTTGGCATTTCCTTCGGCTTCCTGCGCCAGCAGGAAGTGCTGCCCGGTGGCGGAAATTTCTACATGGCGCCGCGCTTGTGGGACTCCATCGTCGTCGCGGTGTTTTCGACGGCGCTTGCGATCGCGATCTCCACGTTTGCCGCCTATGCGCTCAGCCGGATGGATTTCCGGGGGCGGCATCACTTCGTCGCCTGGGTTCTGTCAACCAGGATGATGCCTCCCGTCGCGGTCGCGATCCCGATGTTCTTCATCTACAAGGACATCGGGCTGATGGATTCCTATACCGGCATCATCCTGATCCACGCGCTGATGAACCTGCCGCTTGCGGTTCTGCTGCTCAAGAGTTTCTTCGACGACATTCCACGAGAGATCGATGAAAGCGCCATTGTCGACGGCGCGTCGCGCTGGAAGATCTTCCGCCGCATCATTTTGCCGATGGCCAAGGGCGGCATCGCGGCAACTGCAGTCCTTTGTTTCATCTTTTCCTGGACGGAGTTCATTTTCGTTCTGACCCTCACACAGACGGGTCTGAAAACCGTGCCGGTCGTGTCGTCGAGCTTCGTCACGTCCACAGGTACCGCCTGGGGCAACATGGCAGCCTTGGGAGTGGCTGCCATGGCCCCGGCATTCATCTTCATCCTGCTGGTCCAGAAACAGCTGGTCCGCGGGCTGACACTCGGTTCCCTCAAGCAATAGGAGCAACAGACTTTACGGGACCATCTTTCACGTATCACGGGAGGAGTTAGTCATGAGAGATACAGACAGAAAGCAATATCTGGCCAAAGTGGTGGACAGCTTCGTCCATCGGCGCATGGGGCGACGGGATTTCATGCGAAATGCCGGCCTGCTCGGATTGAGCGCTGCGGCCTTCGGTGCGGGCATGCGCCGGCCCTTCGGTCTGGGTTCGATGCCGTTGGCGAATGCTGCCGACGATCTTCGGCCGTCCGACGAGGTGCTGAAATGGGTTAAGGACGTGTCCGGCCCCTTCAAGGGCACGACTCTCAAGCTCGCCACCGAATCCACGCCACCTTCGAATGCGATCAACAGCCAGTTGAAGAAATATTTCGAAGAAGCTTCGGGCATGACCGTCGAAATCGAAGTGCTGCCGCTGGAGCAGGTGCTTCAGAAAATGACCCTGGATATCGCGTCTCAGCTCGGGACGTATGACCTTTACTACATTGACCAGAGCTGGGCGGCTTCGGTGAGCCAGGATGTCTTCGATCCGCGTGAGCAGATCGAGAACAAGCCGGATCTCGCGATGCCGGACTACAATATCGATGACTTCCTGCCGGCGCTTGTTGACGGCATCGCCAAGTATGAAGATCGCTGGGTCGGCGTTCCCTACGATATTCCGATCTTTATCATGATGTACCGGAAGGACATCTGGGAAGAAATGGGCTTCAATGCCCCGTCCTCGCTCGAGGAATACTACCAGCAGGCCAAGGCGATCACCGACGCCAAGGGCCCGGACCTCTACGGTTCCACAGGCCAGATGAAGTCCGGTCACTACAGTCTTGAATGCGACTGGACGGCTTGGCTCTGGGGCCATGGCGGCTCGATCTTCAACGCGGACGGAAAATTCTCGGGCAACGACGAGTATGGCCTGGAAGCAATGGACTACTGGACCAAGCTCTGGAAGACCATGCCTCCCGGCGTGACGGGCTGGACCTGGGACGGCCAGGGGCAGTCCGTTGCCCAGGGCGTTGCCGCATCCATGATGAGCTGGGGTGAGTTCTTCCCCTATTTCGACGATCCGTCAGCCACGAAGGTGTCCGGTCTCATGGAAGCCGTCCGCTGTCCGCCGCCGGTACGCGATCTTCGCACAGTTGAACAGACCGGGTTCGGAGAGATCCCCGGTGTGGGACACCAGGGCGGTTCCTCGCTTGCCGTGTCGAAAAACTCCAAGAACCCGGATGCTGCCTGGATCTTCATGCAGTGGGCGACGAGCTACGACACGCAGGTCCTTATCACCGCACTTGGCGGCGGCACCGGCCCAACCCGCGAAAGCGTCTACGACGATCCGCGCATCATCGCCAACAACCGCGTCGGTCCGGGAACCACCCGTCACCTCAACGTTGTGCGCGATACCATTGCAATGGACATGGGATCGGAACCGGATCTGCCGCAATGGGCGGAACTCTCGAACGACACGATCCCTGTCAGGCTCGGCAAGTACTTTGCCGGTGACTATGGATCGCCGAAGGAAGCAATGGACGACATTGCGGTTTCCGTCGACAAGATCGTTTCGGGTTAACGCACCTTCGCAAGACAGAACGGGAAGGGTGGCGACACCCTTCCCGTCACTCAGTGTAGGGAGGATCCCGTGACAACCAAACCTCTTGTCGCAATCACCGGAGCGAGTTCCGGGATCGGTGAAGCAACCGCGCGTGCGTTTTCTGAAGCCGGTCATCCGGTCCTGTTGATGGCGCGCCGCGTGGACCGGATGGAAGCGCTCGGACTTCCGAATGCTGTCATCCGCCAGGTTGATGTCCGTGACCGGGCGGCAATTGCGGCTGCTGTCCGGGACGCGGAAGACAGTTATGGACCGGTGGACATGATGTTCGCCAATGCGGGTATCGCACGCCTTGCAGATATCGGCCGTCAGCCTCCCGAAGAGTGGGACGAGATGATCGACATCAACACCAAGGGTTTGATGAATACCGTTCACGCAGTCATGAACGGCATGATGGACCGCAAACGCGGTACACTTGTCATGATGAGTTCGATTGCTGGCCGCAAGGTCTATCCCGATCACACCGTTTATTGCGGGACGAAGTATTTCGTGCACGCTGTCTCGGAAAGCCTGCGTGAATACCTGTCTTCACACGACGTGCGCGTCATTGTCGTGTCACCGGGCGTGATCGAGACGGAAGTGCTTTCCGGCGTGCTGGATGAGGAAACGCTTGCAAATTACAAGACCAACAAGGTCAAGATGGGAGGAGGCATCGGTGCGGACATTGTCGCGGACCTGATACTCAATGCCTATCAGCTGCCGCAAAAGGCTCTGGTTCAGGAAATCTGCCTGACACCGACGCGGCAAACCTACTAAGGAAATCAGCTTTTATGGCAGAAGTCGCCTATCACAATATCTGCAAGTCATACGGATCGGTTGAAGTCATGCGTGACTTGTCGCTGTCGATTCATGACGGTGAATTTGTCGTGCTGCTCGGGGCATCCGGCTGCGGCAAGACCACGCTGCTCAGAATGACGGCGGGGCTGGAAAACATAACCGGCGGCGAACTGACCATTGACGGCAAAGTGATGAACGAGGTGCATCCGCGTGACCGCGACATCGCGATGGTGTTCCAGAACTATGCGCTCTATCCGACGATGAAGGTGTTCGACAACATTGCCTTCAGTCTGGAGGTAAAGCGCCTCAGCAAGGACGAAATCAAGCGGAAGGTCAACGAGGCGGCTGCCGTTTTGAACCTGACCGACTATCTGGACCGGTACCCGCGTGAGCTGTCCGGCGGGCAGCGGCAAAGAGTTGCCATGGGCAGGGCCATGGTCCGGGACGCAAAGGTGTTTCTGTTCGATGAGCCGCTCTCGAACCTCGACGCCAAGCTCCGGGCGCATATGCGCGTTGAAATCCGCCAGCTTCATGAGCGTCTCAAGGCGACGACGATCTATGTCACGCATGACCAGATCGAGGCGATGACGATGGCGGACAAGATCGTGCTGATGAAAGGCGGCAAGATCGAGCAGGTCGGAACACCGGACGACCTCTACGACCGGCCGGCAACCCGGTTTGCGGCGGATTTCATCGGTTCACCCTCAATGAACTTCATCGAGGGCGAAATCACGTCTCAGGACGGTCGGCCGCATTTCGTCGGTCCGCATATCAACCTGCCGCTGGATGCTGAATTGAAGGCCGAAACGGGCCAGAAGGTCATCTGTGGGTTGAGGCCGCCCGACCTTGTTGCGACACAGAGCGGTGAAATCACGGGCACGGTCAAGCTGATCGAGAAAACCGGTGCCGATGTGAATATCCACGTTGAATTGAGCGAGACGGCAAGCCTTGTTGCGACGATGGCCAGGGACAATGGCGCAACAGCGGGAGATCCCATCGATTTGACGATACCGCCAAACGCGGTTCACCTATTCGATGCTGCGACCGAACAACGCCTGCTGCTTGAAAAGTCGCCGGTTGTGCTGGAGCAACGGCGAACGCGTTCCTGAGTGAAACAGTTGCTTCCGGCAAGTCAGGGTGCGTGCGGCCCTGCATACGGGTCAAGACATAACCATTTGCTCGCACAGTCGATAAGCGTCGCCGTGTTGGCGACATCAGCTCATTCCGAGGTTGCCTGGACGTAGGAATCTCTGGTGCGGGCAATATGGCGTTCGAGGATTGACCGGAGCTCTGGCAAGTCGTTTCCGTTGCAGGCGTCCTTCAACTCAAAGTGCTCTTCGTATGAGAGCTTCGTGTGCAACGGCAATGCGGCCATATGTGTGCGCAGCGCTGCAATCTTGCCTTCATAGCGCTCATAACTCGCGGACAGGTACTCATTGCCGCAATGTTTGAAGGCCAGCCTGTGAAAGGCCGTGTCGAGGTCGAGATACGTCTGGATTTCACCCGCATCCATGGCCTTTGTCATGCTGGCGACAATGTCTGACATGTCGGTCAAGAGACCCTCGTGACTTCGCGCCATGGCAAGCTCGAATGCAGCGAATTCGATTGTCATCCGGAAATCGCAGATCTGTTCGACCTCGTCCTCGGTGAGCGTGAAGACCTTTGCACCTTTCTGAGGCTCGATCTGGACAAGGCCCTCTTCGCGCAGTTGTGCAAGGGCTTCCCGCACGGGTGTCTTGGAAACCTGAAGCTCGTCCGAAATGCTCCGTTCGGAAAGCGATTGGCCCATGGCAAGGCGTCCGCTGACAATTCGGTCCCGGAGATTCTCCAGGACCAAATCGCGAAGTGACTTGGGACGTTCGATCACCATTCCAATGAAACCTTGGCGCGCAAAAAGTCGTTTAGATTGTTATCTGGTATTGCAGATCGCACGGTTTGGAAAGATCAAACGTGACTTGTCCCGTCTTAAGAGCTTTCGACTTTTGGCGCATGGACACCAGGCCAAATCGACAAAGACGGATAAGTCTGTTTCCCGGGAGCGGTCGAGCTGGTTCTCATTACCAGTCTGCTGCGATGGCTTTGAAACGGTCTGGAATTGTTTCTGTCACAGTCTTCAGGACGAGGGATTTCAGTTTCATGGGCAAGGTCACCTCGGCCGACCAACCATCCTCGGGCTTGTACCCGATCAGGTTCCTGGTTGGCTCAAGGTCCCAGCGCATTCCCGGATTGTCGGACATCAGGTTCAAGACCGCGTAGGGCAGGTTGGTTGCAGCGATCGCGCACTTCATGCCCTGGAGATAATCGCGGTCGCTGAGCCACATTTCCTGGCCCCAGCGTCCCATGGCCATGTGCCGGCCGGGCCGGTTTTCATGCGTCCATTGGGTCCAGCCTATTCTCAGGCAAATGACCGAGAGGCCGTGTTGGGATGCGAAATATTCGCCGACCCGTTCGCCGAACAGCTTTGAAACGCCATAGGCATTGACCGGTTTCGGGTCGAGGGAAGGGGCAAGTTTTTCCGGCGAAAACCGGTAACCGCCGTGAACCCAGTTCGAGCTGGCGAACACGACCCGCTTCACGCCGTTCTGCGAGGCCGCGTGGTAAAGATTCAGCGTCGCATTCATGTTGTTTGCAACGGACGATCCCCAGCTTGCGCCCGGGTCGCGGTCGGCAGCCAGATGTACAACGGCATCGGCGCCTGAAAGGTGCTTTGTCCAGTCACCCATCTTTGAAAAGTCGGCGACGTGACAATCTGGCCTGTCCGTTTCGCGGATATCGAGGCCCACCGGATGCCAGTCCGTATGCGCTTTTATGTCGTCGTAAAGCTTGCCGCCAAGATGCCCCGAGGCGCCGGTGATCACAACGCGCTTGCTCATGGTGCTGTCTCCTGGATCCGGTATCTGACAGAGAATGTTGCCGTTTCGCCCGGCAACAGTTTCCGGGCCGGTGCGTGCCACTCGAGCTCTGCATAGTCGTAGTCGGCTGAATTGTAGACTTCCAGCGCGTGGCCGTGGGCATAGTCTTGCCGATCCGAGAGCAACGACGCTTCAGCGGTCAGGGTGAGCGTGCCGGTCTTGCCGCCTAAGACAATCTCGGCGACGCGACCGGCGGGATGCGTACCGATCTTGAATTCATCTGCTGAAACACAGTCGACCGAGAGGTGCCCGGTTGAGCTTGTAACAGCCCGCCCCGGGTTGCCCATCATGACTTTGTAGCTGTCCGGTCCGGGAACCTTGCAAGAGATCCTGACCGGGCGCAGAACCATCATCACAGACCAGATTCCGCAGTATCGATCTGTCTTCGAACAGTTGACCATTTCATGCTCGACCAACCAACCGGTCCCCTCGCTTTCAAGAGTGACCGTGCGCACGATCTGAAGTCCGCTCGCGGGACAGATGCCGCTGGTCATGCGAACTTTCGTGTCAGACAGGTTCAAGCATTCGTATGGACCGGAATCGAGTACCGGATGCGGGCCGGCTTCCGGCCAGGCGCTTTCGGGGGCCACCCAGGTCTTTTCTCCGCCCCAAAGAGGAAACGGCAGATGTTTGGCCCTGGTTGGAACCTTGCTGAGATCCGACAGGTCCGGTTGAAACTCCAGGGAATCCGGGTTTTCAAACAGAAGAGGTTCACCCAGAAAATGCACGTTCATGACACGCCCGCCGATCCCGGGAAGCAGTGATAGCTTCACAGTGCCGTCGGAGAGAATGATGTGCTGCCAGAGGCCTGGATCAGTCATGGTGGTGCCGGACGCATTTCAAACGGTTGGCACGCGGGAACACCTCCCCGCGTGCCCCTTGCCTAGACGTGCTTGAATTGATCGACGTTTTCCTTGGTGATCGTCATGACGCCGGTCACCACCTGCTCCGGCAGGGGATTGATTTCAGCAGCTTTCCAGTCAGGCACCACCTTCAGGCCTTCCGTGTTCTGCCAGTGCATCATGTGGATGGCGAGATAGGCCTCGAGGTAAGACTTCTGGGCAACCGCGCCATGGATTGTACCGTCCTCGATGTAGGGCAGCATGTCGTCGTTGCGGTCCATTGCGACGATCTTGATATCGCCGACACGACCTGCTTCGTTGACGGCGATCGCTGCTCCCTTGCCGCTGTCACCGTCGGTACCGCCGATGCCGACGATATCCGGGTGCGCCTGGATGCCCTGGAGATAGGCTGTCGGAGCATAGGATGGATCGGCGCGGTCGTTGACGACATCTACCACCTCGATATCGGGGTACTTTTCCTTGAAGATCGCCTTGTAACCCTCGACGCGTTCGAGCGTGGACGGGGCAGGGAACGTGCCGAGAAGAACCTTGCCCTTGCCGCCGATCGCCTGGGCGAGCAGCTCGCCGCCGACTTTGCCCGCTTCGAAGCCGTTGATGCCGAGGAACGAGGAGCGCGGGCTTTGCGGCACGTCGCCAATACAGGTTGTGACCGGAATTCCCGCTTCAACAGCGCGTTCGATACCCGGCGCCAGGGTTGCCGGATCCCCCGGGAAGATGAGGATGCCTGCCGGACGGCGCGCGATCAGCTCGTCGAGCTGGCGGGCCTGGCCCGCAGTGTCAAAGTCCAGCGGACCGGTGAATGTCGTCTTGATATTGAGGATCTCCTCCAGATCCTCCAGTGCAGCCCTGTGGTCGACCCAGAAGGGCACTTGCGTGACGATGGACAGGAAGACGTATTCCTTGCCCGCGCCCTGGGCCAGGGCCTCGCTGGAAAATGTCGGCAGGCTCAGCCCGGCAAGGCCGAGCCCTCCCGCGCCGGCCAAAAGGTTTCTGCGATTAACGTTGATGCTGGTCATAGGGTCCTCCCGGTTGATGTGACCAAAGTAAAAAAAGGTGAGTTAGGCGGACTGGCGCCGCACGAGCATGTCGAGCGCAACCGCACAGACCAGGACGGCCCCGATAACGATCATTTGCCAGTAGATGGAAACAGCCAGCATGGTCATGGCGTTGTTGATGAGGGCGACGAAAACCACCCCGAGAAAAGCGCCGAGGATCGTGCCTTCGCCGCCGCGCAAGGAGGCGCCACCAATGACGGCCGCTGCCAGAACCTGTAGCTCAAGGGCGTTGCCTGCGGTCGGGGTGCCGCTCATGAGGCGGGATGCCAGAAGGACACCTGCCAGCGCGGCCAATGTGCCGGTTAGGATATAGGCGATGATCCGGACCCGGTTGACGGCGATGCCTGACAGCATGGCGGCTTTTTCATTGGCGCCGATAAAATAGATCTGCCGGAAAAACCGGGTGTGGCGCACGGCGAGGTCGAACAGGACGATCAGGGACAGTGTCAGGATCACCAGAAGTGGGATGCCGAACAGGCTCGCCTTGCCGATGTAACCGAATGCAGGCGGCAGGCTGCTGACTGAAAATCCTTCCGTCAGGACCAGGGCAATACCGCGGGCAATCGACATTGTTCCCAATGTCGCAACGAGCGGATTAATGCCGATAACCGTTATGAGAATGCCGTTCGCAAGGCCTGCGACCGCACCCAGCACCAGCCCCAGAACGACCGCGACCGGTATCGGAACACCGGCCAGGAGCAACAATGCGACAACCGTGCTGGACAGCGCCATGACGGACCCGACGGAAAGGTCGAAGCCACCGGAGGCGAGCAGTATGGCCATGCCGATCACGATGATAGCCGTTGGCGTCATGCCGACAGCGACCGCCCTGAAATTGCTGGCGCTCAGGAAATAGGGTGTGACGAAGGACATCACCACGACAATTCCGAGGATCATCAGCAACAGGGTGATTTCGCGGGTGTGCAGGCAAGCGGATATCACCCTGCTCATAAGCGAAGGCGCGTCTTGTTTGTCTAGGGTTTGCAGGCTCATTGAATGGCACTCCGCTCGACTTCATGAAGGGTGTTTTGGGGTGGGGCCTCGACACCGGCCGCAAGGTTCAAAATGGAGTCGTCGGTGGCCATTTCCGCGCCGATTTCACCGACCAGCCGGCCTTCGCGAACGACAATGATCCGGTCGGTCAGCGTTGCAAGCTCCGGAAAATCGGAAGACACGACCAGAACGGCCATGCCGTCCGCGGCCTTCTTGCGCAGTTCATCGTGAATTTGAAACTTGGCCCCGACATCGACACCCTTTGTCGGTTCGTCGATGATCAGAATGTCAGGTTCGGTCTCGAGCCATTTTGCCAGCATGATCTTCTGCTGATTGCCGCCGGACAAAAACCGGATGTTGGTATCCTGGCTTGCCGCCTTTACCGAAAACCGTTCGATTGCGTTCTGCGTCGCCTGCCGGGCGGATGCCGTGCTGAAGATACCGTGTGCGGTGTGTTTCTTCAGGCTGGCGGCGACGAGATTGTCGCGGACTGAGTGATCGAGAAACAGGCCGTCGGTTTTTCGCTCTTCAGGCACATATCCGATCCCTGCCTTCATCGCGCCGGACAAGGAGCGCAGATCAACGGGCGCGCCCTTGATTTTTAGAACACCGTCGCGCGCTGTAAACAGTCCGGCCAGGGCTTTTGCAACGACACTGCGCCGCGATCCCATCAATCCGGCGAGGCCGACAATTTCACCGCTCCGGAGCGTCAACGAGATGTCCTCAAAAACGCCGGGAAACGACAAGGCCTCCGCTTCCAGAAAAACGTCTCCGATCGCATCGGATGCATGCTTCGCGCTTGTCGGGACATGCCCGCCAATCATCTCCGTGACAACTTCGTTTTCACTGGTTTCAGATGTCTTGTGCGTGCTGATTTTTCGGCCGTCACGCAGAACGGTAACTCGATCGGCAATGCTGAAGATTTCCGACATGTGATGGCTGACATAAATGATGCCTATGCCGCGCCTGGTGAGATCGCGCAGGATCGTGAACAACGCGTCGACTTCGTCAGGCGTCAGCGCGGAAGTCGGCTCATCCAGAAGAATGACCTTGGAATTCAACGAGAGTGCCTTGGCGATCTCAACGACCTGGCGGGTGCTAATCGGTAGCTTGTCGACCGGTGCTGTCACGTCGATCGACAGATTGAACTCACCAAGCAGCGTTTCGGCGCGCCGACGAAGCTTCTTCCAGTCGACGATGCCGAAGGTTGCCGGCGCATGGCCTGCAAAGATGTTTTCGGCAACGGACAGTCCGCCGGCCAGGCTGAGTTCCTGAAAGACGCACCCGATTCCAAGTTTTTGCGCATGGGCGGGGTTGTCGATGACGGTCGTTTTGCCGGACAAGGAGATGGATCCGGCGTCCGGCTGATGCAGCCCGTACATCATTCCAAGACATGTCGACTTGCCGGCGCCGTTTTCACCGACAAGTGCGTGAAATTCGCCGGGTAACAATTCGAAATCGACGTGGTTTATGACCTTGTTCGAACCAAAACTCTTGCTGACTGTCTGAAGTTCGATAAGCGGGGTCTTTTTGCTCATTTTGTCCCCGCTTTACCGTTCGGGTGCGAGTCTGCTGCCGCAATGTCGGTGATTTCGGCGGTATAGGTCGTGCGGGTCCGGTCGATATGCTGGTTCAGGATTCGAACCGTTTCTTCGACGGAGCCGCTGCGGATCGAGGCCAGGATTGCCTCGTGTTCCTGCATGGAAAGCTGCGTATGCGAGGGCTTGACCGCCAAATGGGTGCGCAAGGCCGCAATCTTGCCGGCATACCTGCGGTAGGTTTCGACAAAGTATGAATTGCCGCAATATTTGAAGAAGGTCATGTGGAACTCGGAATCGAGATCCAGGTAACGCTTGACGTCGCCCTTGTTCAGGCGCTCCCGCATCTCATTTACGATCTCCGAGATTTCAAACAGGACATCGTTGGGGTGGCGTGTGATCGCCAGCTTGACGGCTGCCGTCTCGATCGGTTGCCGGAAGTCACAGATGTCAGCGACCTCATCGCCGCCGAGCGTGAAGACGAAAGCACCCCGCTGCGGGAAAATCTGCACGAGGCCCTCTGACCGCAGCTGAGCCAATGCCTCGCGCACAGGTGTTTTGGAAACCTGCAGGCGTTCAGCCAGCTGCCGCTCGGAAATGGCTTCTCCCAGCTTGAGGTCCCCCCGCACGATCAGATCACGCAGGTGATCGCGTACCGTTTCCGTCAGCAATTTCGGGCGTTCAAAACCAGTCATTTTCCTCCCCCCTCAAATTTGAGGCTTGCTACAATATGAAATCTGGTATATCAGATGTCAATAACGATTGTGCCGGCGTTGAAAGCACGCAGGACACAAGTGCGAAAGTTGGGAGGTTCGCCGAAATGCAGGCCGAGTTGCTGCTCGATTGCAATAACGAACATGGCGAGGGCGTCTTTTGGGATGCGCTTTCGAACCAGCTCTGGTGGACGGATATCCACGGCCAGAAGCTCTGGCACTATGATCCGGAAACCGGCAATGCGGCTCACATCGACATGCCCCGGCGCGTCGCCTGTTTCGCGCCGCGCAAGACGGGCGGCCACATCGTTGCCTTCGACCAGACGATCGCCCTTTTCGACCTGGAAACCGGCGCCACTGAAACAATCCACGAGTTCGAACCCGAAAATGCGGACACCCGTCTGAATGACGGCAGAACGGACCGTCAGGGCCGTCTCGTTGTCGGCGGCATGAACGAGGGCTCCGGCGTTGCAGATTCGACGGTTGTTGCAGATTCGACGGTTCTGCGCGTTGATGCGGACCTCTCCGTCACGCGCCTGATCGACGGGGTGGCGTGTGCTAATTCGACCTGTTTCAGCGCCACCGGCGACACGATGTATTTCGCCGATACGCCTGAAAAGACCGTCCGTGCTTACCCTTACAATGCCGAGAGTGGCGAGATTGGGCAGCCGGAAATCCATTGCGACATGCGCGACGAACCGGGGCTGCCGGACGGATCCTGCGTGGACGCGGAAGGTGGCGTCTGGAACGCGGAATGGGAAGGTCGCCGCGTCGTCAGGATCGCGCCGAACGGAAAGATCGACCGCGTGATCGAAGTTCCGGTCTGGAAGCCGACGTGCTGTGCCTTCGGCGGACCGGACCTCGACACGCTGTTCATCACGACATCGCGATTGGCGAGCTCTCAGGAGGTTCTCGACGCAGAACCTGCCTCAGGAGGGTTGTTCGCCGTCAAACCAGGCGTAAGGGGCGTGGAAGACGCTCCCTTCGCCGGATGATTTTTCACCAACACCCCGGGAGGAGACACATGAAAAATCTCGTGAAATCAATCGCATTTGGTGCCAGCCTCGCTGTAATGAGTGCTGGAGCGTCCGTTGCAAGTGACTATCCGGCGTCCGTGCCGCTCCAGGATGGAGCACAGGCGGGGATGGATACGATCAAACCGGTGAACGACACGTTCCGGATTGCGTACATGCCGCCGGCAACCGAGTTCAACTACTACATCGCGATCGGCGAAGGCGTCAAAAAGGTTGCCGCTGAAAAAGGTGTCGAAGTCTTCATGCTGGCACCCCAAAGCGGCGCTGATATCAACGGCCAGATGGGCATGATCCAGGACGTTCTGACCCAGGACGTGGACGCGATCATCTTTGGCACGCACGACGAATTCGCTGCTGCACCTCTGCTCAAGAAGGCGGTCGACAAGGGCGTCGCGGTTGTCATGATCAACTCCGACATTCCGAACTTCCCGACCCCCATCCACGGCGTTGTCGGTTATGCGCAGCGCAAGGGCACGCACAAGATTGCCGACTGGGCGATCGAGAAAGCTGATGGTCAACCCGTCAAGGTGGGCATCATTGAAGGGCAGCCCGGATACCACTCGACAGAACGTGTCGGCGGCTTCCTCGATGGCATCAAGGACGCGGAAAACTTTGAAGTGGTCGTCTCCATCGACGGCAAGTGGAATGTGGAAGGCGGCAACACGGCCGGCATGGACATTCTCCAGTCGCATCCCGATGTCGACATGCTCTTTGCCGCGAACGACTACATGGCGATCGGTGCTTCCTATGCGGCCAAGGCGATGGGCCGACGTGACCTGACCATTCTCGGCAACGACGGCGACACGTCGGGCCTTGAAGAAATCGCGGCAGGCAACTTCACCGCGACAGTCAACACCGTTCCTTTCCTGATGGGTCAGGCGGCCATGCACGCCACGCTGGATGCGCTAAATGGAACGTTCGAAGGCGGATGGATCGAGATCCCGACGACCATTATCGACGAGAGCAATGTGGTTCAGGTGCTTCAGGAGCCTGAGAAGCTCTACCCGCAGCCTTCCAAGTCCTACTGATCCACAAACAACGCGGCCGCGTGGCGTCTTCGGACGCCACCGGTCCCAGGTTGGTTGTGAAAGCCGAACTTATCCGGGCCAAAACGATGACGTCGATATCTGAAATCAAAGAGCCGCTTTGGGAAGTGATTGATCTTGTTAAGCGCTATCCGGGCGTTCTTGCCAATGATCATGTTTCACTGAAGCTGTTCGAGGGTTCCATCCACGGTTTGCTGGGTGAAAACGGTTGCGGCAAGTCAACCCTTATCAAGATGTTGTCTGGTGTGCAGCCACCCGATGCCGGCCGTATCAGGTGCCGGGGCGAAGACGTTCAGCTTCACAGTCCGACGGATGCGCGCGCCAAGGGAATAGCAACCGTCTTCCAGGAGTTTTCGATTGTCCCGTCTCTGACGGTCGCTGAAAACATTTTCCTCGGCAGGCTGCCGACAGGCAGGTTCGGCGGTGTCGACTGGACCGTGATGAACCGTGAGGCGAAATCCGTTCTTGCGGAAATGGAAGTCGATCTCGATCCAGAAGACATCACGGGCAATCTGTCTGTTGCCGAGCAGCAGCTCGTTGAAATCGCCAAGGCGCTGGCCTCGGACGCACGCATGATCATCCTGGACGAACCGACAGCGGCGCTCGGCCTGTCGGAAATCGATCATCTGCACAAGCTTTTGCGGCGGATGCGCGAAAAGGGATGCGCCATTCTTTATGTCTCGCACCGGCTGGATGAAGTGGAAAGGATCGTCGATGAAGTCACGATCCTGCGCGGCGGCCAGGTGGTGAGGGCCAGCGGTGAAACGGAGATTTCGGTCGACAACATCGTCGCTGCGATGATCGGCGAGGATGTCGGCGAACACTATCCCAAGACCGACAATTCCCGTGAAGAGATTGTCCTTGAGGCCCATGGTCTGACAACAGCCAAGGGTGTTTCGGGCGCATCCTTTTCAGTGCGGGCGGGTGAGGTTCTGGGTCTTGGCGGCGTCCTGGGGTCCGGGCGCACGGAGATTGCGCTTGGCCTGTTCGGCGCTGACCCGCTTCTGGAAGGTGAGGTCAGGATCCACGGCAAACCGGTCAAGATCAAGAGCCCCATGGATGCCATTCGCGCAGGGATGGCGCTGGTATCTGAAAACAGGAAATTCGACGGACTGTTTCCCAATTTCGCCGCCGGCGGCAACATCACGACGGCAGGGCTCTCAAACATAACCCGAGCCGGCTTCCTCGATCTTTCGACCGAGGACAAGGTGACTGCCGAGTACATCCAGAAGCTTGAGATCTCTCCGCAGGCCGATTCCAAAACGATCAACCTCTTGTCGGGCGGCAATCAGCAAAAGGTGATCCTTGCCCGCTGGCTGTTCTGCAATGCCGACATTCTGATTTTCGACGAACCGACGCAGGGTATCGATGTCGGTGCCAAACTCGCGGTCTACCGGCTGATCAACGAACTGACCGCCCAGGGCAAGTCAATCATTCTGATCAGTTCAGATCACGATGAACTTCTGGCCATGAGCGACCGGATTGCGACCGTCCAGCACGGAACCGTGACCGGTATCGCCAAGGCATCCGAGCTTTCGCATGTCGACCTTGTGAAAGCATCTTCCGACGAGGCAACCCACAAATTACAGGAGTCGGCGGCATGAAACGCATATTCGACGCGCAACTGCTCGGCCCGGCGATCGCCCTGATCGTCATTGCAACACTTGTCGCCTTGACGACAGACCGGTTTCTCAATCCGGGGAACCTGTCCAACCTGTCTCTTCAGGTCAGCATCGTGGCGCTGATCGCGATCGGTTCGACGATCGTCATCATCACGGCCGGAATTGACCTGAGTGCAGGGTCCATGGTTGCGCTTTTGACCATGTTGCTGGCCGAGATGCTCAAGTTCATGGGCCTGCCGCTGCCACTTGCGATTCTGCTCGTTCTGGGCTGCGGTCTGGCACTCGGCCTGACCAACGGGGTGCTGACGGCCTATCTGCGCATCCCGTCCTTCATTACGACGCTGGCCGGTCTGATCGCCTTCCGCGGTCTGGCGCTGCTCTTCAACAACGGCTCCCCGATTTTCTCGCTCGACCCGAACCTGGAGCCGCTGTTTTACGGTTCTCTCTTGGGGATTCCCCTGCCGTTCTACTATCTGGTCTTCTTCTACGGTCTTGCCGCCGTGGTGATGAACTATTCCAAGCTCGGCCGAGAAATCTACGCCATCGGTGGCAATCCCTCGGCGGCAGCGCTCTCCGGGATCAACGTGCGGCGCGTCCAGACCTATGCGTTCGCCATCGCCGGCTTCATGACCGCCATCGGTGCTGTCCTGATGGCGGCGCGGTTGAACTCCGGATCACCGAATTACGGACAGACCCTTGAGCTGCAGGCCATCGCGGCGGCCGTGGTCGGCGGGGCAAGTCTTGCCGGCGGGCGCGGCAACGTGCTTGCCACGCTTATCGGCTCACTGACCATTGTTGTCGTTCAAAACGCGCTCAACCTGAACGCAGTCCCGACATCGGTTCAGAACATCGTCCTTGGCATGATCATTCTTGCTGCCGTCGGCGTCGACATGTGGCGGAACGAACTCTCGAGCAAGATCGGCGCGCTGTTTTCGTTTTCGTCCGCCAAACAACGGGGAGCATAGGCAATGGATCTCGAACTCCAGGGAAAACGCGTCCTCGTAACGGGCTCCGGTGCAGGCATCGGCAAAGCGACGGCCAAGGCGTTTCTGGAAGAAGGTGCCAGCGTCATCGTCAACGGTTTGACGCCGCAGGAGGTTGAAGCCTGTGTTCAGGACCTTGGCCAGATCGGAGATGTCAGCGGTTTGTCGGCCGACCTGACAAAAACCGAAGATGCCGAAAAGCTTTTCGCGTTTGCCGCCGGTTCCGGGCCGGTGGACATCCTGGTGAACAATGTCGGCATCTTTTCCGTCAAGGCGTTTGAAGACCTGACTGACGAGGAATGGCTTTCCTACTTCAATATCAACGTCTTGAGTGCGGTGCGCATGAGCCGGCTCATTCTTCCTGGAATGCTGCAAAGGAATGCGGGCGCCATCGTCAATCTTGCCAGCGAAGCGGCGGTCAAGCCGTTGCCGCAGATGGTTCATTACTCGGTCACCAAGACCGCAATGCTGGGGCTCACCCGTGGCATGGCGGAACTGACCAAGGGCACGAAGGTTCGCGTGAACTCAGTGCTTCCCGGACCGACCTGGACAGAGGGCGTCCAGAATTATTTCGAAGGTCTTGCCGATCAAAAGGGCGAGCCCATCGACGAGATCGTCTCGAATTATTTCCAGCACGACGAACCGACATCTCTCATCCAGAGGTTCGTTGAACCCGACGAAGTGGCGCGAATGATTGCATTTGTCGCCGCATCCGGTGCGGCCAACGGTGCGGGTTACCGCATCGAGGGCGGCATCATTCGAAGCATCGTCTGAACACCGAAAGACAACGGAGCAAATTATGCCAGCACTCACCTTTTCTCACATCGGCATCACCGTCCCGGACCTTGAGAAAGCCGTTGAGTTCTACACGAAAGCATTTGGCTTTTATCTGATCATGGGCGCGACCGAGATCAAGCACGACGACAGCGCGATCGGCCAGATGTGCGACGACGTCTTCGGCGAAGGCTGGGGATCGTTCCGCATTGCCCATCTGAGCACGGGAGACGGCATAGGCATCGAGCTTTTCGAGTTTCCGAACACCGAGCAGGAAGAGAACCCCTTCGAATACTGGCGTCCCGGGCTGTTCCATTTCTGCCTGCAGGACGAGGATCTGGAGGCGCGCGTCAAGGTCATTGAAAGCCTTGGCGGACGGCAGCGCATGAAGGAGGTGCGCCGGTACTATCCAGGCGAAAAGCCGTATCGCATGGTCTATTGCGAAGATCCGTTCGGCAACATCATCGAGCTCTACAGCCACTCGTACGAACTCACCTATTCGGCGGGCGCTTATGTCTGATGTTCCGGAAAAACCGTGGCGCGATGACCGGCCCAAGGTGGTGATCACCGATTTCGATTTCGGTGACATCGACGTGGAACGGGAAATTCTCGAAGCCGTGGGAGCCGAGGTCTTCGGGCTGCAGAGCAAGCGGGAGGAAGACCTCTTCGAGGCTGCGCGCGACAGTGCGGCCATGATCAATCAGTATGCGCGTATCGGACGGGCGACAATCTCACGGATGCAGAAATGCGAAGTGATTGCGCGCTACGGTGTCGGCGTCGACATCGTTGACGTCGAGGCTGCAACCGAACGCGGCATCCTGGTCACCAATGTGCAGGACTACTGTACCGAGGAGGTCGCCGACCACGCCATCGCGCTGTGGCTCACGCTTGCCCGCAAGCTGCCCGACTACGACCGGGCCACCCACAAGGGGGTCTGGCGCTGGCAGAGCGGACAGCCGGTCAATCGGATACGCGGGCGGACAATGGGTGTCGTGTCGCTTGGCAAGATCGGCCAGGCGATTGCCACACGGGCGCGCGCTTTCGGAGCCAGGATTATCGCCTACGACCCGTTCCTGCCCGAGGCCGTGGCCAGAGAGCAAGATGTCGAGCTGGTCTCGAAAGACGAGCTGCTGAGACGCAGCGACTATGTCCTTATGCAGGCCCCGATGACCCCGCAAACGCGGCATTTCCTCTCCGATGCGGAGTTTGCCCAAATGAAGCCGGGGGCGATCCTGGTCAACACGGGCCGGGGGCCGACTGTCGACAATGCTGCGCTTTATCGGGCCTTGACCGAGGGGCGATTGGCCGCCGCGGGTCTTGACGATCCCGAAGAGGAACCGGCGAAACGGGCCACGTGGAACCCGGCAGACAATCCTCTGTTCAGCCTGCCGAACGTCCTGGTCACGCCGCACGCTGCTTACTATTCAGAAGAGTCGATCACGGCAGCACGCACCATCGCCGCGACCCAGGTCGCCAAGGTTCTCACGAAGCGTGAACCGGATTATCCGGTGAATTTGTCAGCGCTCAGTCTTTCCGCATAGCACAGGAAACTAGGAATGCTTAAAGAGTTCAACGATTTCGAACGCCGCCCGGATCTCCTGGAGAAGTTCGACGACGTCGTGAAGTGCTACTCCGCAACGGCCGTGTTTGCCGATGTGCAATACCGCACAGGTGTCATGGACAGCGGGATCAAACCGGCCTTCAGGGCAAAGGTTACCGGTCAGGCGATCACGGTGCAGTTGTCCAAGGGTGATCTTGTTGATCCTCTCAAGGCGTTGGAGATGGGCCAGCCCGGCGACATTATCGTCGTTGATGCCGGTGGTGATCCGAACACTTCCGTTTGCGGTGGCCTGATGGGTGGACTGGCTCAGAACCGCGGCATTCGCGCCATGATCGTCGACGGTGCCGGGCGGGATACCGACGAGCTGGAAGACATCGGCTGGCCGATCTGGACCCGCGCGATCACGCCGCGCGGAACCCACACCATGTTTTCCGGCCGCAAGGAAGAACTTTCCATCAACGTGCCGATCCAGTGTGGCGGCATTGTTGTCAAACCCGGCGACTTCGTTGTGGCTGACCTGATGGGTGTCACGGTCATTCCACTGGAACGGGCCGAAGAGGCCGTCCAGCAGGCTCGAGAGCAGGCGGATCGGGAAGAAGAGACCCGCAAATGGGTCGCGAAGGGGAAGACCGTCGAGGATTTGCTCAATGAATTCGGCCGTATCTGACGCCGCCCTGATTGGAATGGACTGGGGGACATCCTCCTTGCGCGCCTTCCTGATCGGAATGGATGGCGAAGTGCTGGACGTGATTTCCACCTCCCTGGGAATCATGCACGTGGAAGACCGGGATTTCGACTCGGTCTTCCACGACCTTTTGAAGGCCTGGCTTGCCGAGAAAACGCTGCCGGTCATTGCATCCGGCATGATTACGAGCCGCAACGGTTGGGTGGAAACGCCTTACGTCCAGGTGCCCTCGGGCATTGAGGAACTCGCATCCGCGCTGGTAACGCACGAAACATCGAAGGGTGTTCAGCTGAAATTCGTGACCGGTATGACCACCGAGCACGATGGCGCTCCAGACGTCATGCGCGGTGAGGAGACCCAGATTGTCGGCGCGTCGGCAGCCGGGCTGGGCGACGGCGTTTATGTCATGCCGGGCACGCACAGCAAATGGATCACCGTTTCGGACGGCCGGATCGGCGATTACATGACTTACATGACCGGCGAGTTGTTCGGCACTTTGAAGACGCACACAATTCTGGGCACCCTGATGGAAGACGGTCCCTTCAACGAGACGGGATTCCGGTTGGGCGTAAAGTCGGGACTGTCCTCAAAGGGGAACCTCCTGCACGAACTCTTCCATGTCCGGACGTTGCCGCTGTTTGGCAAGATTTCGGAAGAAATGTCTGCAGACTATCTGTCCGGTATGCTGATCGGGGCTGAAGTGAAATTTGCCGCCAAATCCTTGAAGGCTGACCAGACCGTGACAATCGTTGGCCGGGGAGACTTGGCAGACCGTTACGAAATCGCCTTGGGCGTCGCTGACCTGGCAAGCCGGAGAGCACCGGACAACATTGTTGCGAGAGGCCATTTCCTGATCGCCAAGTCTGCCGGGCTGATTTCATGAAGCCATGGACCGAAGCGCTGGCGGATAATCCGCTGATCGCGATCTTGCGCGGCCTCACACCTGAGACCGCGCTCGATGTTGCCGGGGTGCTTGTTGAATCCGGTTTTCGCATCCTTGAAGTCCCGCTGAATTCACCCCGGCCAATGACATCAATCTCCGAAATCGCAAAGAGATATGGAGATGAAATTGTTGTTGGAGCAGGAACAGTTCTGTCACCGGGCGATGTCGACGCTGTCGTCGATGCAGGTGGACAGCTGATTGTGGCGCCGAACATGAAACCGGACGTTGGCGACAGGGCGGTCAAGCTTGGGGCCAAATGGTGCCCGGGTGTCTTCTCGCCGACCGAAGCATTCGACGCGCTGGACTGTGGCGCGTCCGTCCTGAAGTTCTTTCCCGCCGAGATGGTGCCGCCGAAGGCGATATCAGCAATGCGCGCGGTCTTGCCAAAAGATGCCGTGGTTGCTGCGGTCGGTGGCATCACGCCGGAGACGATGGTTGACTATTATCGCGCCGGCTCAAACAGTTTCGGTCTCGGCTCAGCGCTTTACAAACCAGACTATATGCTCGCGGATATCGCAGACCGCGCAACCACGTTCGTAGACGCTTTCAGGGCGCTGAAGCACAGCCAATAAATGTTGGCTTGTTGAATCGGCCGCCTCCTGGCGTCACCCCGATGTCGCCTCCGTTTCCGTAACCAGCTCTTCGTAGACTTCTGACCCGCGATAGATCTGCTTCTTGAGGACGGCTCGGGCCTTGCGGTCCTGTCCGTCTTTCAAGCCTTGCAGGATTGCACCGTGCTCCGACAGAGACAAATCCGTTCGCAGGTGTCCGCGCGAGAGATGCGTCCGTATCGTCGCGACCTTGCTGGCCGCCATCTGATAGGCGGCCTTCACATAAGGGTTTTCAGCCCGCTCAAAGAAAGCGGCATGGAAGGCGGTATCGAGTTCCAGATATCGCTTGAAGTTGCCCGTCTCATGGGTTGTTCGCATCTCTGCGAAAATTCTTTCCAGATCCGCAATCAGGTGATCCCTGTTGTGCTGAAGGGCCATGTCCAGGGCTAGGCTCTCCATTGCATGGCGGAAGTCGCAGAGCTGAGTGACGCCTTCGCGCTCTAGCGTAAACACGAAAAAGCCGCGCTGAGGAAAGCTGATCACCAAACCTTCTCTTGAAAGAAGAGACAGGCCCTCTCGGATCGGTGTCTTGCTGATCCCCAGACGCTTGGTCAATTGCGCCTCGGGCAGCGCTTCGCCGAGCCCGAACTCACCCTCGATGATGGCCTTTCGAATGGCATCCGCCGCACCTTCACTCAGTGCTGCAGGCCGCTTGATAGTCGTGCTTTCCATGAGTTTCGCACCGTGCCTTGTCTCGTTTCAAACAAGATACAAGAAAACAATTGCGATGCAATATTCGATCTGGTATGTCAGATAGCAGATCGAATATAAGAGTGAAATAGTGGAGGAGCTTATGAAACGACTTTTTGTAAAACTCGCTGTGGCGGCGACGCTGATGGGCAGTGCTGCAAATGCCGAGGTGTTCCTGATGGACGGCATGGTGCCGCGTGACGGGGACAACCGGGTCATTGAGGCCGGGAAATACGCAAAAGACGGACCCTGGAAGATCGGCTTCAGCATTTGGGGCTTCGGCAACACCTGGATGATCCAGATGGCCGAAGAGGCGCGTTATGCGGCCGAGCAAAACGAGAATGTCGGTGAGTTCATCTTCACCAACGCCGATTCAAATCCCACCAAGCAGATTGCCGACATCGAGGATCTGATCGCACAAGGCGTCGATGCCTTGGTGATTGCGCCAATCTCCTTGAGTGCCGTGTCGCCGGTGATCGACAAGGCACATGAACTGGGAATTCCAACGGTTGTTCATTCAACGGCTGTCGATACCGACAACTACACCGTGGATATCCAGGGAGACCCACATCACTTTGGCAAAGTCATGGGCGACTTCCTGGTCGACGAGCTAAAGGGCGAAGGCAATATTTGGGTGCTGCGTGGTCAAGCCGGCGTTTCGGAAGACCTCTTTCGCTACGAAGGTCTGCTGATGGCGCTGGAAGGCCAGGAAGGCATCACGATTTCGTCCGAGCAGCACGGCGACTGGGCGTATGACAAAGGCAAGCAGGTTTGCGAGAGCCTGGCGTTGAGCGACCCTAACCCGTCCGGCATCTGGTCCTCAGGCGCGGCCATGACCCATGCCTGCATGGATGTGTTCACCGAGCTAGGACTGGAGATGCCGCCGATGTCCGGTGAAGGCAACAATGGTTTCTTCAAAGTCTGGAAAGCCTCGGGCGCAAAGTCGATGGCCGCTGTTTTCCCGCCTGCTCAAGGTGCTGCTGCTGTTCGTGCCGCCGCCGCTCTTTTGGCTGGTGAAGAAATGATGCACCGCTATGTCGGCCGGCCAGATCCGATCCTACAGCCGGATCTTGATAAGTATCTCCGGGAAGACCTGAACGAAAACCTCTGGTTCCCGTCTTCGCTTCCCGAGGAAAAGCTGCAGGAAATCTACGGTCAATAATCGACGTCCGATGCGGCGGGGCAGACCCGCCGCATCGTTTGCTGACTTTGGGAGGACGGCATGATCCGCGTCGAAAACCTGACAAAATCGTTTGGGCCTGTGGTGTGCCTCGATCAGGTATCTGTTACCTGCGAAGACGGTTCCGTGCACGCGTTGACCGGTGAAAACGGCGCCGGCAAATCCACGCTGATGAAGCTCGTTGGCGGGGTCATCAAACCAGACAGCGGAAAGATGTTCCTTGACGGGGACGAGGTTCAGTTCGCAACGCCGCGGGAAGCGCTCTTCGGCGGTATCTCAACCGTTTTCCAGGAGTTTTCCCTGATTGAAAACATGAGCGTTGCGGAGTCGATTTTCCTCGGTCACGAACGTGTTTCGGGCGGGCTCTTGCGCAAATCCGAAATGTTTGAGGAAACGGAGCGGGTGCTTGATCACGTTGGGCTTGGGATTTCGCCGAAGCGGTTGATCTCAACGCTGTCGGTTGCTGAACAGCAAATGGTCGAAATCGCTCGCGGCGTTTCTGCCAACGCAAAAGTGTTCATCTTTGACGAGCCGACGGCCGCCCTTGGCGATGAAGATGTGAAAAAGCTCAAAAGGCTCATTCGGGAGCTGCAAAGAGCGGGGAAGAACATTTTTTATGTCTCGCACCGCTTGGAAGAAATTTTCGACCTGTGTGACACGATCACCGTGTTGAAAGACGGTGCGCATGTCACCACAAAACCGGCCGCTGACCTCTGCGTTGACACACTTGTCTCTCTTATGGTCGGGCGTGAAATGGGCGATTGGTTTCCGCACGGAAACCCGCCTCAGAGCGATCTGTCGGTTCAGGTTCGCGAGCTGAGACCTGCTTCCGACGCGCCAGAAGTGTCGTTTGAGGTCCGCAAGGGTGAGATCCTTGGCCTGGCAGGCCTTGAAGGGCAGGGGCAAAAAGAGATCCTTCGTGCCCTTGCCGGAGTTTATCCAGAGACCACCGGTTCAATGGTTTCGTGGCATGACATGACCGAAGTGCGGCACCGGCTCGATACGGGCGTTGGGTCCCAGGTCATGAAGGGCGTCGCCTTCGTGCCTGAAGACCGCAAGAAGGAAGGGCTGTACCTGACCCTGCCCATAGACCAGAACATCGCGCTGGGCCAGCACCAGAAAAACGGGTTCCTAAGGTTCGTCCGGAAGACCCGCGACAAAGTTCTAGCGCTTATGGGTCAGATGAATGTTGCCGCTTCCGGGCCGGGCCAGTTGGTCGAAACGCTGTCGGGTGGCAACCAGCAAAAGGTGATGCTGGGCCGATGGTTCTTGTCCGACGCACATGTGTTTCTGATTGAAGAACCGACGCGTGGCGTCGATATCGGCGCCAAAGCCGAAATCTATCAACTCTTGCGGGATTTCGTGGGTGGAGGGCGCTCCGTCATTGTCCTGTCGCGCGAGATGAACGAAATCATCGGCCTTTGCGATCGCATCCTTGTGGTCCGTGCAGGTGAGATCGTCGCCGAGATGGACCCTGAGACCGCAACCGAACACAGCATCCTGCGCGCCGCGATTACCGGCGATCCAACACAGGAGATGGCGGCATGAAACTTCCCGCGTTGGGCATATCGACAACATCGCGCAAGGGAGGACAAAACCTGTCGCTCCTGATTGTGCTGATCGTGGCGATTGGCCTGTCCGTTTCGACCCAGGAATTCCTGAGTGGTGAAAACACCCACAATCTTGTTGTGCAGATTACACCGCTTTTGCTCGTGGCGCTCGGTCAGGCTGTCGTTGTTTTAACGGGCGGTCTGGATGTATCCGTTGGGGCCGTAATCGGTCTGTCAGCGGTGATTATTACGTTGCCGATTGATCCGAACCTGGCCTTGGCTCTGGTTGTTGCTTCAGCGCTTGTGATTGGCGTCGTCAACGGTCTTGCGGTTGGGGCACTTGGCATCCACCCGATCATCGCCACGTTGTCGACCAGCACCATCGTGACAGGCATCGCCCTGACTTTGCGCCCGACACCCGGCGGAGATGTGCCACTTTGGCTGGACCGACTGGTAGGCACGGATGTGTTCGGGTTGCCGGTTGAATTGTTCTGGAGCCTTGCAGCAATTGCCATTGGTCTGGCCTTGCTTCAACGCTCACGCCTCGGCTTGCAGATCCACGCCATCGGCGGGTCGCAGAGCAACGCGCGTCTTGCCGGCATCAAGGTGCTCCGTACGCAGGTTCTGGCCTACTTCATCTGTTCGATGTTTGCGGCAGCGGCGGGGCTGTTTCTGGCGAGCCGCATCTCGGACGGAGATGCGATTGTTGGCTTGCCGTTCACGCTGATGTCGATCACTGCCGTGGCACTCGGCGGCGTTCAGTTCACGGGTGGACTTGGCAGCGCCACAGGGGTCCTGTTCGGTTGCCTTTTGCTCGGGTTTCTCAGCAACGGCATGAACCTGTTGAACGTCTCGCCTTTCCTGCAATCGATTGTAAGTGGCCTGCTGCTTCTGATCGCGATCGCGTTCACACGGCGCAAGACCATAGGGATCTGAAGATGACCGTGACAGAAATGTCGAGTGTGCCCCGCGAACCGCGAAAGAACACCAACACCCTGCATCAGATCGGGCGGGTCCTGAACCTGCCACCGTCCGTCTACGTCGTGATCGGGCTGGTGCTCCTGTCGATCTACATGGTGCCCGTTCTGACCAAAACACCGTTTCAGATGGTGATCCTGCGACAGGCTGCACCTATTGGATTGGTTGTCTGTGCACAGCTGCTCGTGATGCGAACGAAATCGATCGATCTTTCGGTTGGCGGCATTTTCATTCTCATGAACTACATGGTCACCAGTTCCTTCTTCACCAGTTTGAACCCGGTCGCGGCCCTTGCGGTGCCAATGGCGGCCGCAATCCTGATTGGGGCAATCAACGGCTTCTTCATCGCCCGGCTTCGCGCCTCTGCTGTCGTGGTCACCCTGGCGATGGGGGCGATCCTTCTGGGTCTGGTCCTGTTTCTGAGCAGCGGTCGTCCTCCAGGGTCCGCCGGTGATTTTGTGCGCTTCCTGGGTGTCGGCAAGGTCGGCATCATCCCGGTTGCGGTCATCATCTGGTTGGGCCTTGCCGTGTTGCTTGAGATTTTCCTGCGTCGAAGCATTTATGGGCGTTTCGTCAGTGTCATCGGCTCGAACCCGACAGCAGCGGGACTTTCGGGTGTACCGGTCGAAAAAACCCTCTTCTTTACGCACGTGCTGGCTGGAGCCTTTGCAGGGTTGGGCGGCATCCTTCTCGCCGGTTACATCGGAATGGGGTCGGTCAAAATCGGCACCGATATCGTCATGATTTCAATTGCCGGTGTGATCCTGGGTGGCATCACGTTTGGCGGTGGGCGCAAGTCAATCTACGGGGCCATCCTCGCGGCCTATGCACTTGCCTACATCTTCAACCTGATGACCGCATTGAAGCTTGGTGAGCCGGCTAAGCTGATCGTGCAAGGTGTTGTGATTTTTGCTGCCTCTGCCATCGCAAGCTACAACTTGAAGCGCAATTGAGATGGACAGTTTTGACAGCATCGTCGTGGGTTCAGGCCCTGCGGGCAGCTTGATCGCGCATCATCTCGTTACCGAAAAACGTGCCAAGGTGTTGTTGCTGGAAGCCGGGCCGGAAGACAAGGGTATCCTGTTCCGCATTCCGGCAGGTTTTTTGAAGTATTACGTCACCAATCAGAACTACTGGCCATATCGGGGAGTGGTCGAAGAGTCCCTCGGAAACAGGGCGCCGAGAATGCAGAACGGGAAGGTGCTCGGCGGCGGGTCCTCGGTAAACGCCATGGTTCACATCCGCGGCACGCGTGCCGACTATGATGACTGGGCCCAGGCAACCGGCATTAATGACCTGAATGGCGACACCATGTTCGAGCTCATGTCCGATCTTGAGAACAATGCCGTTTTCGGGGGAGAAGGACACGGCAATGGCGGGCTGCTTCATGTGTCAAACCAGACGCATATCGATGCGTTGTCACAGGCCTTTGTCGCGGCTGCGCAGAATGGCGGATTGCCGTACAACCCCGACTTCAATTCTGATGGCCAGAACGGTGTCGGGTTCTATCAGCTCAACACCAAGGGTGTCCGCCGATGGAGCGCAGTAGATGCCTTTTTGCGGCCCTTGAGCAAGGATCCAAATCTCAAGATCGTGACTGATGCGCATGTCGAGCGCGTTCTGTTTCAGGGAAAAGAAGCGAAAGGCATCCGCTACCGCAAATCCGGTGAAGCGGTCGAGGTGAGCGCTTCCAAATCCGTGATCCTCGCAGCAGGCGCAATCGGCTCGCCCAAGATCCTGATGCAGTCCGGCATCGGTGACGGTGCGGCACTACGTGAACTTGGCATCGATGTCACACATGACAACGCCAATGTCGGCGCCAATCTGATTGATCATTGCGAGGCGCCCGTCGCAGCCTACACAAAGGCGCGGATGGGATATTACGGCATGGATTCAGGCTGGCGCAGTTGGTTGGCCGGGATGCAGTACCTGGCTTTTGGCACCGGTCCGGCAGCATCGAACGGTGTTGAGGCGGGTGGCTTCATGAGTACCACAGGCGATACGGAGCGCCCCGACATTCAGGTATTTTCGGTTCCCGGCATCTATGTCGACAAAGACGTCACCGACGTGAAGCCTGGGCCGGGGATAACGCTCAATGCTTGTTTGTTGCGTCCAAAATCCCGTGGTTGGGTCCGGCTCCTCGACAAGGATCCAGACACGCTCCCGGAGATCCGCACGAACTTTCTGGCTGAAGACGACGATTTGGAAACGCTCGTTGTGGCGCTGCGCAAGCTGCGGGCCCTGTTCGATCAGGAACCGCTCAAAGGCCTCATTCACAAGGAAGCGCTGCCGGGTCGCGGGGTGGAAGACGATCAGGACTTCAAGGCACATATCCGGCGCTTCACGAAGACAGTTTATCATCCCATGGGCACCTGCCGGATCGGGCCTGTCGGGGACGACAATGCCGTCACTGATCCGGAATTCTCAGTACAGGGGGTGAACGGTTTGAAAGTGATCGACGCTTCGGTTTTTCCGGGACCTGTCAGCGGGAACACCAGCATGGCGGTCTATGCCCTGGCCAAGTATGCCTGCCGGAAACTCTGAAGCGGGTCTTGCGCGATCAGCCGGGTCCTTATTTCTTCATTCGAGTAGGAACAAGATCAAGGATCGCGGTGACCATCGGGTTATAGCTTTTGGCGTTCCACGCGATGGCTGCCGTAACGACCGGGATATTCTCCTTCAGAGGCCGGACAGCAACATTTTCAGGTGCAAGCCGCTCGACGGTGGCCGGAACGAGAGCGACGCCCTGTCCACAACTGACGTATGCCACTTGCGAGGCAACTGATCTGACTTCGTATTGAAACTTTGGAGAAAACCCGCTCGCCCGGCACCAGGAGACGAGCATGTCAAAATAGACCGGGCTTACCTCTCTGGCGAAAATGACCATCGGTTCGTTCTCCAGGTGTTTCAGAGACAGGACCTTTTTTCTGGCCAGTTCGCTGGAAGCAGGAAGCGCCACGGCCAGACGGGCTTCTTCAAGCGCCTTCCATGAGATATCTCCCTCGATATCGCCCTCAAGGCGGCCAAATGCGAGATCGATCTCTCCTGCTTGCAACGCTGGAATTGCTTCAACCGTATCGATTTCCTGAATGAAGATTTTCAGATTTGGATATTTTTTTGAGACGTCGCCCAAAAGATCGGGGATGGTTTCAAGCATCGCGGATGTAATGGCGCCAACGCGCAGGATTCCGGTTTGACCCGAGGCAACCTCCCGGACTTCAGCTTCCAGCTTTGAAACCTGATCTGCAAATCGTCTTATTGAAGGAAGTATGGCCTGACCAGCAGGGCTCAACCTGGTGCCGCGTCTGGAGCGTTCGAAAAGCGCCAGGCCCAGGGATTGTTCCAGGACCTGAATCTGCTTTGTCAGAGGCGGTTGTGACATTCCCAGTTTCTGAGCCGCGCGGCCAAAATGCTCTTCTTCAGCAACAGCCAAGAACATCCAGAGTTGCTTGACGAGCCTGAAGTCGATCGTGGCTGACATTGCGCAAGACCCCTCTGCGTGGAAGAAGTGGTTTCTGATATCAAAACTGTATCACAGAGATAGATTTATAGAATTTTGAATAATAAGAAAACCTTGTCAGACTTGCGGCTCATGCTTCGACGGAAGAGACCACATGTCTGATACGGATTTGCTGAAACGGTTGGAAGTCCTTGATACGAATACGATTTCTGATGCCTTGGACTTCTTGAACATGAATGGTGCGACCGTCGGCATCACGCCGCTTTGGGACTGTCCGAAAGTTGTGGGTCGAGCCAGCACGATCCAGCTTCGTCCCAAAAGGGAGGCGAAGCCAACTGTTCATCTGATTTCGCCTGTAATCGATACAGTGACCACGGATGATCGTGTTCTCGTCATTGCAGGCGGCGTAGACGGCGTTTCCTGCTGGGGCGACATTCTCGCCAATGCCGCCAAGGCAAAAGGCGTGAGGGCGTCCATCATCGATGGCATGAGCCGCGACATCGAGGGCAGTGAGTCGATCTCCTATCCTGTCTATGGCAAGGGCCTCACAATGATCAGCGCCCGGAACCGCGTCATTCAATACGCCTCCGGGGAACCAGTGAAGATGGCCGGCGTGACGGTGAAGCAGGACGACTACGTGATTGCGGATCGCTGCGGAACGGTTTTTGTCGAAGCTGAAAGAATTGCCGAGGTGCTTGACCTCGCAGAACGCATTGATCGCCGCCAGAGCGGGATGGTGGAAGCTGTGCGTCAGGGCAGGTCTGTGGCCGAAGTCATGCACGACAAAGAATTTGAAGCCATCCAGACAAGGTGATCCCCCACTTAAGAATCCGATCAATCAGGACTGTTGGTCATGACAGATAATCCCCACAAAGCATTGCCGGAGGACCAGGACCTTGTGGAGCTGTTCAAGGGTTTGGACACGGCAGGTGTTTCAGATGCTCTTGATAAACTCGGCCTTCATGGCCAGGCGCTCGGCATCTTGCCGCTCGATAACTACAAGGAAGCCATCATTGGCCCCGCTTTTACCGTGAAGTACGTGCCGGCTGCATCCCCCGCCGGCACCGTCGGCGATTTCATCGATAACGTTGCCGAAGGCGACGTGGTCGTACTGGACAATGGTGGCCGGACCGATTGCACCGTGTGGGGCGATATCATGACCCAGTTTGCGGGTCTTCGCGGTATTGCGGGCACAGTAATTGACGGCGTGTGCCGCGACGTCTCAAAAGCGCTCGGTGATGGCTATCCAATGTTTACGGCAGGACGGTTCATGCGCACAGGCAAGGACCGCGTTCAAGTCGACACCGTTGGCAGCCCCGTCGGCATTGGCACTGCGCGTGTCGAAAACAGGGATATTGTCATCGCTGATGCCAGCGGTGTCGTGTTCGTCCCTCGAGGACGTGCCCGAGACGTCGCTGCTGCCGCACGGGAAATTGAAACGGTAGAAGAAACGATCCGTGCGCAAATCGTTCGGGGCAAGTCTATTCGCGAGGCGAGAACCGCCACCGGTTACCACACCCTTCAACGCAAAAGCTGAGAGCAATTGTGATGACGAACGCGCAGGCCTATCCGGAAGATCTACTTGAGCAGGCGCTTAAGCTCGGTACCTCGACAATTCACGAAGCTTCGGGGCTGGCCAGCAGCGCGACTGACACCAACATACGCCCTGTCTGGAAGGGAGCTGCTGTGGCCGGGGCCGCCTACACTTTGCAATGCTCACCGGGTGACAATCTTGCGATACACCACGCGATGAAAAAAGCTCCGGCGGGCAGCATCCTGGTGATCGATACCAAAGGGTTCATGGCAGGTTACTGGGGTGAGGTCCTGACCGTTTCAGCCAAAACGAGCGGCATCAGGGGTCTTGTCACAGATGGCGGTGTCCGGGATATCGATGCCTTGGAAGCCCATCAGTTTCCTGTCTTTGCACGCGGCGTCTGCATGAGGGGGACACTCAAGGCCAGTTTCGGTTCCGTTGGCGAGCCGCTGCACTTCACCGGGACGCCTGTGAAAACAGGGGATCTGGTCGTTGCCGATACGGATGGCGTCGTGATCATCCCGGCCGAGCATGTCGCAGAAACCATGGCCAAAAGCCACGCCCGATTTCAAAAAGAAGAAAAAATGATGGAAGAGCTGCGCCAGGGTGCGACCACCTATGATCTGCTCGGCCTTACCGGGTAAGGGCTGTCTCATGAGCGCGTCGCAAAAAGTCCTCAACGAAGATATGGCGCTCGCCAAACCGTCCGCGACATACCGCTTTATCGACCGCGCCGCCGCCCTGCGGATAGACAGCAAACAGATCATCTCTCCCACGCTCATCTGATGTGAACAAGGCTCGCCTGCAAATGAAGATGGAATTTGAATTTTCCAGATGGCCATTCGAGATCGACGGGGTTTCCCTCGATGTCTCGGCGATGCATCGTGAAGGGGCAAGTGATCCGATCGTCTTCCTTCACGGGTTCGGCTCAACCAAGGAAGATTATGCGGACGTTGTCAGACAGAAGGACCTTGGCTCCTATCCGTTCCTGGCAATTGATGCTCCCGGCTGTGGTGAAACGGTGATGTCTGATCTCACCAAAACCTCGATCCCGTTTCTGGTCAAAACGGCGCTCGCCGCGATCGACAAGGCCGGCTTTGATCGTTTCCATCTGGTGGGCCATTCAATGGGCGGCCTGGCGTCCTTGATGTTGGCCAGTTCTTTCCCGGAACGTGTCCTGAGTTTCGTGAACATAGAGGGCAACATTGCACCGGAAGACTGCTTTCTCAGCCGGCAGATCGTGGATTATCCATCTGACGATCCGGACGCGTTCCTTGCAGAGTTTATCCGGCGGACCCGGCATTCACCGGCTTATTCATCGGCTTTGTATGCGGCCTCTCTTCCCTTCAAGGTTCGAGCCGAAGCGGTCCGGGGTATCTTTGAATCGATGGTGGATTTGTCCGACAACGCAGGTTTGATGGATCGCTTTTTAGGCCTCAAGTTCCCCAGACTGTTTGTCTATGGCGAGCAGAACAAGACACTCTCTTATCTCGCTGACATTGAGGAACAAGGCGTGCATCTTGCCGAGATCCCTGAAAGCGGACACTTTCCCATGTATTCCAACGCCCCTGTGATGTGGCGAAAGATTGCGCAGTTCTACAAGCTTTCAGCTGCTTGATCCGTATTCCTTCCGGAATTTCATCGGGGCTGGCTTTTCCGGTAACAGCCCCGCCCGGAACCGTTGCAGCACGACCTGCAGCAACAGGCCGACCAGAAGCATACGGATGAAGGAACTCCGTGTCGCCCATTCAGGTGGCAGCCGGTTGGTGAAGATCTCAGTGACGGACCAGATCGTCCAGATGCACAGGGCGCCGAGGATTGCGCCCTTGTTGTTACCCGATCCCCCCGCCATCAGCATCACCCAGACCAGGAAGGTGGTCAGCAGCGGGTCGGTTGCCGTCGGCGACAGGAAGCGGAAGTAATGGGCGGACAACCCACCCGCGATGCCCATGACAGCGCAGCCGATGACGAAGGTCTGGACACGGAATTTCTCTACGTTCTTGCCTGCTGCGGATGCCGAAGTTTCATTGTCACGGATGGCCCTGAGGGTCCGTCCCCAGGGGCTTTCGTAGAGCCGCGTGGTCGCGACATAGACAAGCAGGACGATGACCCAGACGAAGCCCAGAAAGGCAACGTCCGACATCCGACCTGTTGTGACATCGGCAAAGGGCCGCGGGATGCGGGACACGCCCAGGCTGCCGTTGGTCAGCCAGCTTTCATTGACGAAAACCAGGCGCAGGATTTCCGCGATGCCGATCGAGGCCATGGCAAGGTAGTCGCTTTTCAGGCGCACGCAGATCCTGGCGACCGCCCAGCCGGTCACGCCCGCGACAATTGCCGCCCCGACAAGGCCGATCGGAACTGGCATGGAAAAGCCGCCCAGATGCCTGCCGGAAGCCGCCGTCGTCAGGATCGCGGAGGTGTAGGCTCCGACACCGTAAAACCCGGCGATCCCGGCATTGAACAGCCCGCCCATTCCCCATTGCACATTGAGCGCAAGGCATAAGAGCGCATAGATGCCGCCGAGGATCAGGAGACTCACGATGTAGAAAAAGAGGCCGGTGAGTTCCATTAGGTCAAACCCTCACAAAACAGGTCGCAATGGCGCAGTAAACGGCGATGAGGTGCAAGGAAAAGCGCGTAAAGCGGGCTTCCGGCCCGGTTGAGCGCTTTGACGCAGCAGATCGAAGCCGTTTCTGCGTCCCTCCGGGATAAGGTGGATTTGCCCGGACACTTTGTTGCGACGCTTTGAAAACCGGACGGTTTCCTGCAGCCTCGCGCCGCGTCTCCGAACAAATTCATCCATACCATTTCGGCCTGCTTTGTGAGGGTATGACCTATAGTAGCCTCCCCTTGAACAGACCTTGCGGCCGGAAGATCAGAAGCCCGATCATGATCACGAAGGCGATTGCCGTCTTGTAGGAGGGCGAGATCAGCGCTTCGTCGCCGATCCAGTGATAGGAGGAGAGTTCCTCCGCCATGCCAATGATGAACCCGCCCGCCATTGCGCCCATCGGCTTGCCGATGCCGCCGAGAATGGCGGCGGCAAACATGGGTAGAAGCAGGTTCCAGCCGAGGTTGGGATGGGCGCTGGTGTTGAGCGCGGCGAACGCGCCTGCCACCGCGGCGAGCGCTGCGCCGATAATCCAGGTCCAGCGGACGACCTTGGCCGTGTCGAGACCGGAAACTTCCGCAAGTTCAGGATCGTCGGCAACCGCGCGCATGGATCGACCCGTCTTGGTGGCGGTCAGGAAATAGTGCAGCAGAACGGCGATTATGGCTGTCGTGACAATCGCCTGTAGGTGCAAGACGGAGACGCGGAACGTATCAAAGAGGACCAGCGGCGGGCGCACGCCGGCCACGAGCACCTGGTTCTCAGACCCCCACACGAGCTGAATTAACGAGCGAAAGACGAGCGCGATCCCGAACGAGGAGATCACCGTGTAGATGGTCGGCAGGTCCCTGAGGGGCCGATAGAAGAAACGGTCAACAAAGAGCGCGGAAAAGATCGTCAGTGCCATTCCGAAAGGAACCAGCAGCAGGGGATTGACCGGCATCAGCGCGGTCGCCGCCATGATGCCATAGGCACCGAGGGTCATCAGGTCGCCATGCGCGAAATGGGCAAAGCGCAGGATGCCGAAGATCATTGAGATCCCGACGGCGCCGAGCGCGTAGATGCTGCCGATGGTGAGCGCCGGAAACAGGTAGAAATTGACAAACTCGGTCATGCGGCCGTGCCTCCGAGAAAGAGGCGGCGGACATCTTCGTCGGCCAGCAACTCCTTGCCCGTACCGCTTAGATGATTGCGGCCATTCACCAGAATATGGCCGTGGTCGGCGATCTGCAGCGCCTGGCGCGCGTTCTGCTCCACCATCAGTACGGTGATCCCGGTCTTGCGGATATCGAGCAGCAAATCGAATATGCGTTCAAGATAGGCGGGAGAGAGGCCGGCAGTTGGTTCGTCCAGCAACACCAGCTTGGGTTCACTCATGAGCGCACGGCCCATCGCGACCATCTGCCTTTGACCGCCGGACAATTCGCCCGCAGGCTGTTTCAGCTTGTCTTTCAGATCCGGAAACAATGCCAACACCTTTTCCCGGGTCGCTTTCTGATCCGCGGGCGGCGCGGCATAGGTGCCGACATCCAGGTTTTCGTCAACCGTCATGGAAGCAAAGACGTTCTTGTTCTGGGGCACCGCCGAAACGCCAAGAGGCACCAGCGCTGAGGTCTTGCATCCGGCCAGTTCCTGCTCCCCGAGCCGGATTGAACCGGCGGAAACGCTCGTCAGCGCGAAGATCGACTTCAGCAGCGTCGACTTTCCGGCCCCGTTCGGTCCGAGCACCACGGCGATTTCACCTGCTTCCACGGTCAGCGAGATGTCCTCGATGAT
>Ga0207422_1001157_pt1 | contig 59320 bp, 46 predicted proteins | sample MarCyaLeptolynsp_FD_187757 | JGI IMG/M metagenome (GOLD analysis project Ga0207422, IMG submission 187757) | Marine cyanobacterial communities from Panama - species 1 Leptolyngbya sp. (SPAdes) | ecosystem: Environmental > Aquatic > Marine > Unclassified | place: Panama: Panama City | collected...
CCCAGCCGGTACGGGTCACCGAGACCACCGTCCTAACGGCCCGCGCTTCGGGCACCATCGCCAGCCACGGCAGCCCCGGTGCCCTCGCGCTGGAACTCCTGGTGGGCGAAAGCAAGCGCCCTGCCTATCGGGCGACAGCCGCCGCGGCCACCGCCCCCTTGCCGGCGGCCAGCGCCGACGTGGGCCGGGTCGTCGCGGCGCCCAGCGTCGACGACTTCTACCGCCGGTACGCGTTTCACGGCCCATCGCTGCGCGGGCTCGACAGCGTCGACACCGTCGGCGAGTCCGGGGCGACCGGCCGACTGCACGCGGCACCGGGCCGGTTCGGCGCGCGCTTCATCGATGTGGTAGCCCTCGACTCGGCGCTGCAGCTGTGCGGCCTGCAGGCACGAGCGGCCCACGATCGGTACGCGCTGCCCACCGGGTTCGACGAGCTGCGCGTTCTCGGCGCCGCCGTCGAGGGCTCGTTGGCGTGCCGATGCGCGGGTGCCCGCTCGGGCTCGCAGTTGCGCGGCGATATCGACATCGACAGCCCCGACGGCCGCCCCCTGGTCCAGATTCGCGGCCAGCGCGCCGAGCTGCTCGAAGCCCTGCCCGGGCAGGCCCGCGTGCCGGCAACGAGCGACGCTCCGGTGCCGCTGCGCGCCGCGGGTTCGGGCCCCGTTGGCCAAAGCCCGGTCAACGGCGCCAACGGCCACGGCCCGGCCAACGGCCACGGCCCGGCCAACGGCCACGGCCCGACCAACGGGCGAACCGCGACGGCCCCCGACGGCGAGGAGGCGCCCGCGGCCGACAGCTTCGAGGTGGCGGAGTTTCCGGAGGTCAAAGAGCTGCGCGGCCGGCTCGAAATGGCCCGCGCCGCCGGCCTCGAAATCCCGTACTTCAACGTCCATCAGCGAGTGACCAACGAGACCTCGCTCATCGACGGGCGCGAGTTCCTCAACTTCTCCTCGTACAACTATCTGGGGCTGTCGGGTCACCCGGAAGTCAACGCCGCCGCGGCCGCCGCCATCGAGCGCTACGGCACGAGCGTCTCCGCCAGCCGAGTCGCCTCGGGCGAAAAGCCCCTGCACCGGCAGCTCGAGCAATCGATTGCCGAGTTCGTCGGGTGCGAGGAAGCCCTCGTCATGGTCGGGGGACACGCCACCAACGTCAGCGTGATCGGACACCTGCTCGACCACCGCGACCTGGTCCTGCACGACAGCCTCGCCCACGACAGCATTCTGGGCGGCGTCCAGCTGTCCGGCGCCCGCCGGCGTCCGTTCCCGCACAACGACCTCGACCGCCTCGAGTCGCTGCTTGCCCAGCTGCGCCCCCACGCGCGCCGCGTCCTCATTGCGGTAGAGGGGGTTTACAGCATGGACGGAGACACGGCGCCGCTGGCCCGTCTCATCGATATCAAGGACCGCTACGGCGCCCTGCTCTACGTCGACGAAGCCCACTCCATCGGGGCCATCGGCCGGACCGGTCGGGGCATCGGCGAGATGTGCAACATCGACCGATCGCGAGTCGATCTGTGGATGGGCACGCTGTCGAAGGCCTTCGCCAGCTGCGGCGGCTACATCGGCGGCTCCGCCGCGCTCATCGAGTACCTCAAGTACACCAATCCCGGCTTTGTCTACTCGGTCGGAATCTCGCCCGCCAACGCGGCGGCAGCGGTTGCGTCGATCGACGTTGTGCGGCGCCAGCCCGAGCTCGTCGCGACGCTTCAAAGCCGGTCGCGCTTCTTCTTGCGCGCGTGCCAGGAGCGCGGCATCGACACGGGGAGCGCCGAACCCGGTACCCCCGTGGTTCCCGCCATCGTGCCCAACTCCATGGACTGCATGCGGCTGGCTCAGGCGCTCAACCGGCGCAGCATCAACGTGCAGCCGATCCTCTACCCGGCCGTGGAAGACAACCAGGCGCGCCTTCGCTTCTTCGTCACCGCGCGCCACAGCGAAGCCCAGCTTCTGACGACCGCCGACGCGGTCGCCGAAGAACTGCGCCTCATCAACCCCGCCCACCTTCGCGCCACCGCCCCGGTCACCGTCGCCGCAATCGACGACGATGACGGCGACGACGACGCGCTTCCCCGCCGGCGCGATGCCGCTCTTTAGGCGATCCGACGGCGAGCTAATCCGCGACGTTCCCGCGGTGCGGCGCATCATGCCGTACCTCATGAAGACGCGGACCGAGTGCTACATCCTGCACGAGCAGAACTACGACGTCACTCGGGCGCGCAAGTTCCTGCGGGCGTACAACCGGGCCGAAGGCTGCCCCCAGGCCGCCACCCTGTTTCACCTGTACATGTGGGCGTGCGCTCGAGCGACCCACGAGATGCCGATTCTCAATCGGTTCATCAGCAACAAACGCCTCTACCAGCGGCACAAATGCGAGATCAGCTTTGCCGCCAAGGAAACCTTCGAGCGCGACGCGCCGTTCGTCACGGTAAAGGTCGAGCTGCCCGAGAACGAGGGCTTTGCCGAGTACGTCGACCGCATCGTGCGCCTCACCGGTGAAAACCGTCGCGGCGAGGACGCGCAGGGCAAAGAGCTAGCCATTCGCCAGGAGCTTCGGCTGCTCGACAAGCTGCCCGGGCCGCTGCTGTCGCTGGCAGTGTGGGCCGGCCGCGTGCTCGACCGCTTCAACCTCATGCCGGCCAGCATGATCGACAACGACCCGATGTTCGCGAGTGTGTTTTTGGCCAACCTCGGCTCGGTCGGGCTCGACAACACGTTCCATCACCTTTACGAGTACGGAACGGTGCCCATCTTTGGCTCCATGGGCGCGGTCGGCAAGAAGATGTTCGTCAACCGCCGCGGCGAGGTCGAAGTCCGCGACGGCATGCAGGTGCGCTTTACCTTCGACGAGCGCGTCAACGACGGCTACGCCTGCGCGGTCGCCCTCAACGTGGCCAAGAAGTTCTTCGAAAAGCCCGACGAACACATCAAGCTGCCCGACGGCTCGACCTTCGTCTACGAAGAGCCCAAGAAAAAGCGCGCCGCTTCGTAGCGGCGCCCGGCGACTCGCGGCGCGCCGAAATCGACCGCGAGCGCCCGCGACCCGCCCTAGGGGCGCCAGGCGAAGGGCATAGGCGCGGCGATCAGCGAGCGCATCGGCCCTGAGATGCGCCGGCCGAGGCTGGCGTCGTCGCCTTCGACGGCGACCGGCGAAGGACGGGTGAGACCGTATTTCAACGTCTTTTTGTACCAGCGAGCCGGCGCGCGGTCGCGGCAGCCCAGTGCCCGGTCGCTTTCCGGGCAGAAGATGCGCACGTGAAAGTGGTCGTCGTGGGGCGCCGAGTCGCCCGGTTGCTTCATCACGGCCGCGGCGTGTTCGATCAGTGCGAAGGGCTCGCCAGAGAGGCGAGCGTACGCGAGCATGCTCTGGCGCAGCGGGTCGGACACGAAGATGTGCTGCACCGCGATGGTGCTCTCACCGAGCAAGGCGCGCACGACCGCCCAGTTGGCCGCGGTGTCGAACTGCCGCCGGCCGGCGGCAGCAGCGGCGTTACCGGTCTCGAGACCGTCTTCGTCGAAGTGAGGCATTGAGTCGGACGGCACCGACCGGCCCTGGAAATCCCGCATGAAGAACAACAAATCGACGTCCAGGCCGTTTTGGTGCGACCCGTGCCAGCGACTCTTGCCGCCGCCCGGCGGCGACAGGTCGGCGACACCGAGCGACCGGCCGGTGTGGTTCTTCACCTGACGCCCCACGCGCACGATGGCGGTCACCAGCTCGTCGGAGCCGTACAGATTGCCGCGCTGCGCCCAGGTAGCCGGCACGTGGTAGCCCTCGCCCTGCAGCGGCAGGCGCGCGCCGGCGATGAGCACGCCGTCGTTGTTCGGACCGAAAGCGACCGCCGTACCGTCGTCGATAAGGCCGAGGTTGGCGCAGCCCGGTACGCCGCCGATAACGGCGAGGAGCAGGGGCAGTGCCAGTGAGCGACCGAGCATCCGGTGTCATTGTCGCGCCTTCCCCGCCGCGGTGCCAACAAGAATCTCGCCGGACCACGGGCGGCATCACGGTGTGCGACAAAAAAGCGGGCCCGCTTGCGCAGGCCCGCTCATGCAGCTCACTCGAGTCGCCGAGGCGACCTACTGACGGTTTTCGTCGCCAGCTTCCTCGAACTCGGCGTCGATCACATCGTCGCCGCCCTCTTCTTCGTCCGACGCCGGCGCGTCGGCATCGACGTCGCCCATGTCGTCGGGCGCCTCGCCGCCTTCAGCAGCCGCGGCCTTGTACATGGCCTCACCAGCCTTGTAGGTCGCGCCCTGCAGAGCCTCGAGCGCGGCCCGCAGCTCGGTCGGGTCGGTCGGCTCCTTCTGGTCCTCGAGCACCTTTTCGGCGCTCTTGAGCTCCTCTTCCAGGCGCAGCTTCTCGGCCTCGGGCACCTTGTCGCCGCTGTCTTCGACCAGCTTCTTGGCGTTGTAGACCGCCGTGTCGAGCTGGTTGCGCGCCTCGATGGCGTCGCGACGCTTGGTGTCCTCTTCCTCGTGGGCCTCGGCGTCGGCCACCATCTTTTCGATGTCGTTGTCGGACAGGCCCGACGACGCCGTGATGGTGATGTTCTGTTCTTTGCCCGTGGCCTTGTCGGCCGCGTTCACGTTGAGAATGCCGTTGGCATCGATGTCGAAGGTGACTTCGATTTGCGGCACGCCGCGAGGCGCCGGCGGAATGCCGGTGAGCTGGAACTTGCCGAGAGTCCGGTTGTCCTTCGACATCGGCCGCTCGCCCTGGAGCACGTGCACCTCGACCGACGTCTGGCTGTCGGCCGCGGTCGAGAAGATCTCGCTTTTGCGCGTGGGAATGGTGGTGTTGCGCGGGATGAGCACAGTGCTGACGCCACCGAGGGTCTCGATGGAAAGCGACAGCGGCGTCACGTCGAGCAGCAGGATGTCCTTGACGTCGCCAGAAAGCACGCCGGCCTGAACGGCGGCGCCGAGCGCGACGACCTCGTCCGGGTTGACGCCCTTGTGCGGCTCGCGACTAAAGATCTCGGCGACCTTCTGCTGGACCAGCGGCATGCGGGTCGAGCCACCAACCAGGATGACCTCGTCGATTTCGCTGGCCTTCTTGCCGGCGTCCTCGAGGGCCTTGGTGCACGGCGACACCGAGCGCTCGACCAGGTGCATGACCAGCTGCTCGAGCTTCGAGCGCGAAAGCTTTTTGACGAGGTGCTTGGGACCGCTCGCATCCGCCGTGAGGAACGGCAGGTTGATCTCGGTCTCCTGGGTGGTCGAAAGCTCGATCTTGGCTTTTTCTGCGGCCTCTTTGAGGCGCTGCAGGACCATCTTGTCGGCCGAGACGTCGAGGCCCGAGTCCGCTTTGAACTCGTCGATCAGCCAGTGCATGATGACATCGTCGAAGTCGTCGCCGCCGAGGCGGGTGTCGCCGTTGGTCGACATGACCTCGACAACCTTGTCGCCGACCTCGAGAATCGAGATGTCGAAGGTACCGCCGCCGAGGTCGTAGACCGCCACGACGTGGTCCTTGCCCTTGTCGAGGCCGTAGGCAAGGGCCGCCGCGGTCGGCTCGTTGACGATGCGCTTAACGTCCAGACCGGCAATCTTGCCCGCGTCTTTGGTGGCCTGGCGCTGGGAGTCGTTGAAGTACGCGGGAACCGTAATCACCGCCTCGGTGACGGTCTCACCGAGGTACTCCTCGGCAGCGCGCTTGAGCTTCTGCAGCACGCGCGCCGAGATCTCGGGCGGCGCGTAGTCCTTGCCGCGAATCTCGATGGCGCAGTCGCCGTTTTTGGCCTTCTTGACCTTGTACGGCAGTCGAGAGACGTCCTTCTCGGATTCGTCGAAGCGGCGACCAATCAGCCGCTTGGCCGAGAACACCGTGTTCTCGGGGTTGGTAATCGCCTGCCGGCGGGCAATTTGGCCGACCAGGACCTCGCCCTTGTCATCGAACGCGACGACCGACGGCGTGAGTCGACCGCCTTCTTCGTTCGTAATGATCTTGGGCTCTTTGCCCTCCATGACGGCCACGGCACTGTTGGTGGTGCCGAGGTCGATACCGATAATCTTTCCCATCGTTTCCTCTCGTGAGCTGCTTTTTGGGGGTCCAAACGCGCCAGCCGGCGGCCAGCGGGGTTTTGTAAGCCTCGCAACAGAAGCTAATCACGGGCCGGGCCGTGTCAACCCCCCTTTTCGCAAAGAAAAACCCGCGTTTGAGCGCGAGTCCGACGTCCCGATGCGTGGACTCGGCCCCGCGGCCGGTTCCGCTCGGCCCCGCGTCTCGGGTCTCGCGTGGTTTCGACCTCGCGCGGGACGCGCGTGCAACGTGACCCGACGGCCTCGCTTGTGAGGCCGAGGCCGAGACCGAGGCCGAATCCGAATCCGAGGCCGAATCCGAGACCGAGTCCGAGGCCGAATCCGAGACCGAGACCGATCCGAGACCGAGACCGAGACTGGAGCCGAATTCGAGACCGAACGTCCGGCTAGGGCAGCGGGTAGTCGTGGGACAGGGGCCGGACTTCGTCGCACGGGCGACAGAGCGCGGTGGCCAGTCCGGTGTTGCGGCGCGTGCGGCCGGCGACCGCTTTGAACACCGGGCCGCTTTCGCGCTCGTCGCACTTGAGGCACTCGTTTAGCTCGCCGTCTTCGGTGTGATACGGCGCGTCGACCAGGGCCAGGCAGTCGAGCAAGCACAGGTCCCGGGTGTGGCTGGTGTTGTAGTACCAGATCTGCGCGCACGGCAGCTCGAAACCAAGCTCGAGCAGGCACGCGACGTTTTCCTCCATGCCGCCGCCAATGCCCTCGAGCCCGCACTGCCGAACAGGTTCCGTGAGGTCCGGGTTGCGCGCGTACACGGCGAGATTGGCCAGGGACGAGCAGGCTCCGCAGGGCCCGAAGTGCGTCACCGCCGCGCCAGCCTGGGCCGCGAGGTCCTCGCTGGCAAACGTCTCCGTGCGATACCCACCGGCCTCGACGACCACGCCGCACACCTCGTCCCCGATCTCGACGGCCGGCTGTCGGTATGGATCCTCGAGAATCTCCTCCGGCGGATTTAGATGCGTCGCCGCTTCCCACGAAGCGATCGTCGCTTCGTCGAATGGTTCGAACACGTATCCGCTGCACGGACACGCTGGACCGCACTGCTCCGAGGTGAGCCCTGTGGCCTCGACCGGGGCACCGAAGAGCGCCGTACAGGTTTCGCCGCCCGCATCCGGCTCCGGCACCGAGGCCCCGGTGTCGTCATCCGCGCCGTCGGCGCTCGATGAACACGCCAGACAGAGCGAGAGACAAGCCACTGCAAAACGCCGGTCCATGATCGCATCCTAGATGTGACGAGCGCGCCTTGTCACCTCGTAGCGCCTGCGGCGAAGGGCCAGCAAGCCGCCCACAACAAACAGCAGCGGCGCCCCCAGCGGCGGGCCGCCCGCTCCGGCCTGGCAGCCGCCGACGGTGTCCCCGGCGTCTCGGGTTTCGCCGCCGTCAGGTCCCGGATCCGGATCCGCACCGGGCTCGGGCTCGGGTTCCGGTTCCGGACCGGGCTCGGGTTCCGGCTCGGGCTCGGGCTCGGGGCCCGGCTCCGGCTCGACCTGCGCCTGGCAGGCGCTCCACGACTCGCCGCAGTTGTCGATCAAGCACTGGCGCTCATTCGCGCTGCCGACGATTCCCCGACACTCTTCGGCCCAGCAGTCGACCAGCACTCGCAGCTGGGCGCGCGCCGCAATGCTGCCATCGTCGATGCATGCCGTGGAACACGCGCCGTCCGGGCTGTCGGCGCACTCGCCAAACAAGCAGTCGGTGATGTCGGCGCATGAGTCGGCCCCGCACATCGCATCGTCACAAACCCCGTCGGCCCCGCAGGCGGCTGCACAGGCGCAGCGCTCCGGCTGTGCTTCACAGCCGGGGTAATCGTCGCCGATGATGCTGGCGATCCAGTCGGCGAAGCGATCGACTCGCGTGTGCTTGCTGCCGTTGCTGCACGGCTCGCACGTATCGCCCTGGCAGCCGTAGGCGGCAGACGTCACGCCAACGACCGTGAGCGCGCCGTCGATTTCGAGCAGCCCCGGACCGCCCGAGTCGCCAAAGCAAAGCCCTTTGCCGTCGAACCCATGGCTGTAAGTCGTGGGGTCGATGCGGTCGATCGGCAGCTCGACGCGGCGCTTGCGGCCGAGCCCGAGAAACGGCGACGTGCCGCTGGTTGAGCCGTAACCGATGTAGAGGTTGCTCGCTCCCAGGTACGGCTCGAGCGCGGCGCGGTTGTAGGGGCGCGGTGTTGCAACCGATGCGGGAATCGGACTGTCCAGTCGCACCAGGGCGATGTCGAACAGAGAGCCAATCGGGTTGCTGTCGTAGCGCGGGTGCACGAACGCCTCGGCCAGCTCGTACCGGGTGCCCCGAGGGGCGTCGCGGCCGATGGCAAACGAGAGGTTGCCGATGCCGTCCTTGAGACAGTGGGCGGCCGTGAGAAGCCACTCGGGGTCGATGAGCGTCGCCGTGCACTGTGACCGGGTCTCCAGGAACCGGCGGTACAGCAAAGACCCGACCTCCGGGTACCCGCTCTCCTCCTCACCGCCGATAATTGCCTGGGATTTCGCCTCCCAGGACGGCCCTGCATCCGCGGCCAGACAACCCATCAGCGACAGCGCTATCGCCACAACCAACAACGACGAACCGCAAAGGAACTTCACGCCGCGCATTGAGGCACGGAACTGAAAGCGACCCAAGGTTCGTCATTGCACTCCCCATGACAAACCGCCATTCGAACCAGGACTCCGATTCGCCGCTGGGAAGCCGGGATGCTAAAAGTGACGCGATGTCCGACCTTCGACCGCAAGTAGAGTGGATCAAGCGCCTGGTGGGGCACGACACCACGTCCCGCAACTCGAACCTCTGCCTGATCGAAGACGTCGAGGGCTATTTGCGCGAGCACGGCATTGCTTCGACGCGGGTCCCCAACGCGGACGGCACCAAAGCCAACCTCTACTTCTCCGTCGGGCCGATGGTCGCGGGCGGCGTTGTCCTGTCGGGGCACACAGACGTCGTGCCGGTCGATGGGCAGCCCTGGGACACGAACCCGTGGGAGGTCGTGGAGCGCGACGGAAAGCTGTACGGACGCGGCACCGCAGACATGAAGAGCTTTGCCGCGATCGGCCTGTCCCTGGTGCCGGAGATGCTCGCCGCCGACCTGCGGCGTCCGATCCACTTCGCCCTCAGCTACGACGAGGAGATTGGGCTTCTCGGTGCGCCCGCCATGATCCGTGAGATCAAAGAGCTCTTGCCGACGCCTGCGGCGGTTATCGTGGGCGAGCCGACGGACATGCAGGTCGTCGATGGGCAAAAGGGCATCGCCGTGCTGAGGACCGAGGTCACGGGGCACGAGGCCCACTCCAGCCAACCCCACCGCGGCGTCAGCGCCGTCATGGCGGCGTGTCGCCTGGTCGGCAAACTGTCGGACATCGAAAGCGCTCGACGCGCCGCTTCCCCGGCCGAGTCGCCCTTCGTTCCGCCCTACACCACGATCTCTGTGGGGCTGATCGAAGGAGGGACCGCCTCCAACATCCTCGCCCGTCGGTGCCAGTTCACGTGGGACATCCGCTCGGTTCACCCGGACGACGTCGGGGCCGTCCGGGCGGAGTTCGACAAAGAGTGCCAGGCGATGCTCGCCGAGATGCGGACCATCGCGGCCGACTGCAACGTGACCACGGAGCTACTGGCCGCAGGCCCTCCTCTCGTGCCTGTCGCCGCCAACTCGGCCGCCGACCTGGCGCACGAACTCACGAACAGCAGCGTCCGAAGGGCGGTCTCGTTCGCGGCGGAGGCCGGGCAGTTCCAGGAAGCCGGGTTTCCCACGGTGATCTGCGGGCCCGGCTCCATCGACCAGGCGCACCAGCCCAACGAGTTCATCACGCTCAGCCAGGTGGCCGAAGCGACGGCCTTTGTGCGCAAGCTGATCGCCCACTCGAGCGGCCGGGCCTGACTCGGCGCCAGCCATCCAGCCCAGGAACCCGCTCGTCAGCCGCCGACGGTCCAGATTTCTCGGCCGCTCTTGAGCACCTTCTTGCGAAGGATGAATTCGTCGGCTCCTTCGGACTCGGCAATGGCTCGAAGCTCGGCTTCGTCGGCGGCGGTGCCGTCGCAGAAGCCCAGGGGGCGAGAGTTGTTGGGCTGCACGAGCTGCACCTGCAGCTCTCCTCGGTCCCAGCGCGTCTGCGTTGAATTGTCGTACGGATGAATCACGGCGGCGAGTCTACGACGCATCGCGCGGGGAGCCGAGCCGACTGGAGCGACGACTCAACTCCAGGTTGGTTCCCGCGAACCGCTGCGCGTGAGACGGTCGGGCAATGATGAACCTGCGACACCGGAGGGCCAGCGCCGCGCTGGTCTGCGCGCTCGCGCTCGCCGGGTGCCGCAAAGAGGCACCGCCCAGCGATGGCGAGCGGCAGTTGGCGGAGGCCGCCGCGAGCCCGCCGGCCCCCGCGGCATCGCCCTCGGCGACGTCGCCCACCTGCAACCTGCCACAGGTCGCGTCCCGCCTTCCCGCGGCAGCGCGGGTGGTCGCGGTCGGCGACCTGCACGGGGACCTGGCCGCAGCGCGCGCGGTGCTCTCGGCGGCCAAGCTGATCGACTCCGCCGGCAGGTGGAGCGGCGGCGAGGCGGTGCTGGTGCAGACCGGCGACTTGCTCGACCGCGGAGACGACGAGCAGGCGCTCATCGACTGGCTCGAGCAGCTCGCCGAGGAGGCGGCGCTGGCCGGCGGCCGGGTGATCGTGCTCAACGGCAATCACGAGCTGATGAACGCAGCGGGGGATCTCCGCTACGTCACCGCCGCCGGCATGGCCGACTTTGCCGACGCACCGGGCGTCGATGTCGGCGACCGCCGGTTCGCCAGCGCACCCGAGACCGTGCGCGCCCGGCTCGCCGCCTTCGCTCCGGGGGGCGCCTACGCGTCGATCCTCGCGCGGCACAACACGGCCGTCGTCGTCGGCGACAGCCTGTTCGTCCACGGCGGCCTCGAGGAACGCTGGGGCACCTACGGACTGGCGCGCCTCAACCGCGACATACGGTGCTGGCTCGCCGGCGTCGGCGCCCCTCCCGAGGCCGCCGTCGATCCGTCCGGCCCGGTGTGGTCGCGATCCTTTTCCGCTGGCGACATTGACTGCACCGCGCTGAAACGGGCGCTCGAAGCCGCCGGAGCGGCCCGCATGGTCGTCGGCCACACACCGCAGGCGCAGGGAGTAACCAGCGCCTGCAACGGCAACGTCTGGCGCATTGACGTCGGACTGGGCCGAGCATACGGAGGCCCCATTCAGGCCCTCGAACTCCGCGGCACCAACGCATCCATCATCCAAGGCACCCGGTAACAAGCAAGCCCCGCCCTCGCCCCGACTCCGATCCGACTCCGCACCCGAGCTCGAGCCCGAATCCGAGTCCGAATCCGACTCCGAATCCGAATCCGAGTCCGAGTCCGAGTCCGAGTCCGAGTCCGACTCCGAATCCGAGTCCGAATCCGAGTCCGAATCCGAGTCCGACTCCGCACCCGAGCTCGAGTCCGAATCCGAGTCCGACTCCGGAACCGACGCTCGACTCCGCTTCCGATCGACTCCGCTTCCGATCGACTCCGCTTCCGATCGACGCGAGCCACGAGACAGACACCCAGTGGACGGTCGCCCCCAATCTCCAGCGCCTCCGGCCACACGAAACCCTCCAGGCCAAACGCCAACGCCCCGCAGCCGCGATCAACCAACAACAATCTGCCGGCCACGGGCCGGCACCGCCCGAAACCCTATCACTCCCAGGCCAACCGAGCACGCCAAAACCCGAAGCCCAGGGGCGGAGTCGGTTGGGGTTGTCCGCGCGCAGTTCGGACCGCACGCGCAAACGTCCATGCTCGGCACGACGCCCTGCGCCCCACGCCAACGATCAGCGGACCGTATGCCTGAGCACGGACAACACCAACCGCGCAGCCCCGATCGCTCAACCCGTCCTTCCCACAGCCCCCAAACCCGACGCCCAACGCCCAACGCCCAACGCCCAACGCCCGACATCCGCGCCTCCAGCCACACGAAACCCTCCAGGCCAAACGCCAACGCCCCGCAGCCGCGATCAACCAACAACAGTCTGCCGGCCACGGGCCGGCACCGCCCGAAACCCTCCACTCCCCCGGACCGAGCAAAACCCCGGCCACCGAAACACCCAGGGGCGGAGTCGGTTGGGGTTGTCCGCGCGCAGTTCGGACCGCACGCGCAAACGTCCATGCTCGGCACGACGCCCTGCGCCCCACGCCAACGATCAGCGGACCGTATGCCTGAGCACGGACAACACCAACCGCGCAGCCCCGATCGCCCAACACGTCCTTCCCATAGCCCGACGCCCGCCAACCGCGCAGCCCCGATCGCTCAACCCGTCCTTCCCATAGCCCCTAAACCCGACGCCCGCCGCTCGACACGCCGCGCCGAAACAAAAAACGGCAGCCGGCCCAAGGCACGGCTGCCGCATCGCTTCATTTCGAACGACCCGCTAGACGTTCGTCTCCGTCGGCTTGTCGGTCATGATCGGCTTGCCCTTGTTGGCAAAGTCGAACACCACCGGCGACGGCACCTGCTCCTCGAACTTCTTGAGCCCCTCGGGCAGCTCCGACAGCACCAGCGGCAAAAGCTCGTCCATGTGCTTCACCGGCACGATTTCCAGCTCGCGCTTGGCCTGCTCGGGAACGTCGACCAGGTCTTTGACGTTGCGCTCGGGAATGAGCACGCGCTTGATACCGGCCCGGTGCGCGGCGAGCAGCTTTTCCTTGATGCCGCCCACCGGCAGCACGTTGCCGCGCAAGGTGATCTCGCCGGTCATCGCCGTATCGCTTCGCACCTTGAGACTGGTGAGCAGCGAGACCAGCGCGCTGAACATCGTCACGCCCGCCGACGGTCCATCCTTGGGAATACCGCCGGCCGGCACGTGCACGTGCAGGTCGGTCTTTTCGAGGAAGTTGCCCTCGTCGAGGCCGTAGTCGTTGGCGCGGCTGCGGATGAACGACAGCGCCGCCGCCACCGACTCCTTCATGACGTCGCCGAGCTGGCCGGTGAGGGTCATCTTGCCCTGGCCCGGCATCCGGGTGGCCTCGATGAAGAGGATGTCGCCGCCGACCGCGGTCCAGGCGAGCCCGGTCGCCACCCCCGGCACCGAGGTGCGCTCGGCAACTTCGTTGACGTGCTTTTCCGGCCCCAGGTATTCGGACACCTCGGTGGCACCGATGACCTCTTTTTCGGAGGCCTCTTCCTCGGCGACCTTCACGGCCACGCCGCGGCACACGCTGCCAATTTCGCGGAACAGGTTTCGCACGCCGGCTTCACGCGTGTACGAGTCGACGATCTTCTCGACGGCTTCTTCGGTGAAGTCCACCTGCTCCGAAGTGAGCCCGTGCTCTTCGAGCTGCTTGGGCACCAGGAACCGCTTGGCGATGTGCCGCTTGTCCTCGCGGGTGTATCCCGGCAGCTCGATGATTTCGAGGCGGTCGCGCAAGGCCCACGGAATCGGGTCGAGCTGGTTGGCCGTGGCGATGAACATGACCTTCGAAAGGTCGAAGGTCACTTCCAGGTAGTGATCCGAGAACGTCGAATTTTGCTCGGGGTCGAGAACCTCGAGCAGGGCCGACGCCGGGTCGCCGCGGAAGTCGTGGCCGAGCTTGTCGATCTCGTCCAGCACGAAGACCGGGTTGTTGGTGCCCGCCTTCTTGATGCCCTGGATGATTCGACCGGGCAACGAGCCGACGTACGTGCGCCGGTGACCGCGAATCTCGGCCTCATCGCGCACACCGCCCAGCGAGATGCGAATGAACTTGCGGCCAATGGCGCGCGCAACCGAGCGGCCGAGCGACGTCTTGCCGACGCCGGGAGGGCCGGAGAGGCACAGGATGGGCCCCTTCTTGTCGTCCTTGAGCTTGCGCACCGCCATGTACTCGACGATGCGCTTCTTGACCTTGTCGAGGTCGTAGTGGTCCTCGTCGAGGACTTCGCGCACGGTCTTGAGCTCGATTTTGTCCTCGGTGCTGATGGCCCACGGCAGGTCGACCAACCACTCGAGGTACGTGCGCGTGACTGTGTACTCAGCCGACGACGGCTGCATGCCCTTGAGCCGGTCGAACTGCTTGAGCGCCATCTGCTCGGCTTCTTCCGGCATCTTGGCCTCGGCGATCTTTTCGCGGAAGTCGTCGAGGTCGCCGCCGGCTTCATCGAGCTCGCCGAGCTCTTCCTTGATGGCCTTGAGCTGCTGGCGCAGCACGTACTCGCGCTGGTTGCGGCCCATCTCTTCCTGGACCTGCGTGTTGATGCGCTCGCGCACGTTGAGCACTTCGAGCTGCCGCGACAGGAACTGCAGCACCTGGCGCATGCGCGCCTTGAGGTCGAACGTCTCGAGAATCTCCTGCTTCTCGGCGACCTCGAGCTCCAGGTTGGAGGTGATGAGGTCGGCGAGATGGCCGGGCTCGGTGACGCTGTCGACCAGCGCGCCCGCTTCTTTGGGCAGCTCGGGCATGAGCTTGACCACGCGCTTGGCGATGTCTTTGAGGTTCATGACCAGCGCGTCGAGCTCGACATCGCTGCCGGTCGGATCCGGCACCGCGCTCACGCGCGCCGACAAAAACGGCTCGGTCGCGTCGAAGCCCTCGAGCTCGACGCGCGACACGCCCTGCAGGATGACGCTGAAGTTGTCCTTCGCGAGCTTGATGACCTTGAGGATGCGGGCCGCGCAGCCCACGCGGTACATGTCCTCTTCCCGCGGGTCCTCGGTTCGCGCGTCCTTTTGGGTCAGAATCCCAATGACGGGCCGTTCTTTCGAGATCGCGTCTTCGATGAGGCGCACGGATTTTCGGCGCCCTACGTCGATGGGGATGATCGAGCCGGGGAACAGAACCGAATTCCGCAGCGGGAGAATCGGAATAACGTCGGGGATTTCGACGGGTGCGTCGCTGCCGGCCTTGGCTTTGGTCATGACCTTGCCAACGTATTGCCGAGGTGATGAGTGGTCAACGCGACCATCGTCGTTTTTCCTTGCGGGCTCTCCCGACCCGGTGATACAAACTGGTCAGACCAATTGGTAAGACCACTATGAGCCAGGCTGCCCTGACCGCCCCGGAATCGGCCCCCACTGCCGCGGACGCCGTTTTCGATCGCATCCTAACCGACATTGTGCGCGGTGAATACCCGCCACAATCTCGGTTGCCGGCCGAGCGCGAGCTCGCGCGCACATTGGGCGCCAGTCGCCCCACACTTCGCGAGGCTCTGCGTCGCCTCGCCGAGTGGAGCCTGGTGGAATCGCGCCGCGGCTCCGGGGTGATCGTACGCCCCGAGATCGAGTGGTCGATGGAGGTCCTGCCCGCCTATCTGCGCTTCGGGGCGGCCACGCGCAACCCTCGGGTGCTCGCCGGCATGGTCCGCGACCTGCTCGACGTGCGCCGCATGATGTTTTCGACCGTGACTCGCATCGTCGCTCCGCGCCTTCCCAAAAGCGCGCTGCACGACGCGCGCGACGCGGTCCAGCGAGCCTGGTACGCGCGCCACGACATTCCGACCTTCGTCCGCGAAGACTACGGCGTCATGCGGGCGCTGCTGGCCGGGGGCAACTTCTTGCCGGCCGTGTGGATGCTCAACCGGCTGGCCTCGGTCTACTTCGACCTCGCCGACACCCTGTCGCCCTCGATGGGACCGCCGCCGAACTACGTCACCGCCCACGGCAAGTTCTTCGACGCGTTGTCCGACGGCGACACCGAGCGCGCCGTCAAGCTCATCGACGACTACCTCGCCAATCACGACCGCCAACTGACCGCCGCCCTGGAGGCGCTGACATGAGCGAACTTTCCGACTTTCGACTGCCCGGATTTCTGCGCGAGGTGGTGCGCTCCCTGGTGCCGGTCACCTGCCCGCGCGAGCTCGTGAGCGAGGACATCAAGGACACGGTAACGGACGACGCCGAGCGCTTCGTTCGCACGTTGCCGACGCCGTTTCGCCTCGGCCTGGCCGCCGGACTGACTGCCTACGACGTCCTCGCCGCCGCGGTGCCCGCTCACCGGGGCAAGCGCGCCAGCAAGCTGCCCGAGGATCAGGCACGCGCCTATTACGAGTTTTGGGCCAAAGGTCCCCTGGGCCTGCAGCGGCTGTTCGCCTACGGGGTCAAGGGCGTCATCGCCGGCGCGTTCTACGAGCAAGAGTCGGTGCGACAGGCCATTGGCTACACCCCCGATGACTGGACGCAAAAGGTCACCCGCAAACGCCTGAACGTGTACCGCGACGACATCGCGCGCCACGAGGCCAGCCTGTTCGAGCCGGACCCGCTGCCGCTGCGCAACGGCACCCTCGCGCCGTCGCCGGTCCGACACAAGGAGGCCAGCTAATGACCAGGCCCTGGTACGACGGCCACCCGATCCACGGCTACTCCCACTCGAAGCCGCCCCCCGGAGTCTTCAACCGCCACGACATGCGCGGCGACACGGTCATCGGCTGCGACGTTTGCATCGTCGGTTCGGGAGCCGGCGGCGCCACCGCTGCGGCCGAGCTTGCCGAGGCCGGCTTCGACGTCGCCGTGATCGAAGAAGGCAGCTACTGGGGCACCCGCGACTTTGGCACCAACGGCATCGAGTCCGTTCGCCGCATGTACCGGTCCGCGGCGGCCACCGCGGCCATTGGCGCCCCGCCGATCATTTACCAGGAAGGCCGCACGGTCGGCGGCAGCTCGGTCATCAATGGCGGCATGAGCTGGCGCACCCCCGAGAAGATTCTCGACGGCTGGGTCAACCGCGAAGGCCTCGAAGAGCTGTCGGCCAAAAAGCTCGAGCCCTACTTCGACCGGGTGGAGCGACGCATCTCGGTCGGCACCCAGGACCCGGGGACAACCAGCCGGGACAACGAAATCCTGCGCGAAGGCGCGGAGAAAAAAGGCTGGGACTACGCGCCGAACCGGCGCAACCAGCTGCACTGCGCGGGCAGCAACAACTGCGCCTTCGGCTGCCCAACCGGGGCCAAGCAGTCGACGCTGGTGAGCTACATCCCGCGCGCCCTGCACTTCGGCGCCCGGGTCTACTCGAACATCAAAGTCGAGCGCATCACCCGCAAGGGCAAGCGGGCTACCGGGGTCGTCGGCCACGTCGTGCGCGAAAACGGTAAGCCCGGCGCGCGCGTGACCGTCAAGGCGCGACTGGTGATCTCGGCGTGTGGTTCGATTCACACCCCCGCCCTGCTGCACCGCTCTGGGTTTCGGTCGCCGTCGGGCCAGCTCGGCCACAACCTCAGCATGCACCCCAACGTAAAGGTCGTGGCCTTCTACGACGAGCCGGTTCGCGGCTGGGAAGGCGTGCATCAGGCCTACCAGGTGCACGAGTTTCGCGACCAGGGCATCGGTACCCTGGCGGCGGTCAACGTGCCGCCGAGCCTGCTCGCGGTCACCCTGCACCACTACGGTGAAGAACTGGGTCGGCTGCTCGGCGACTACGAAAACGCGCTGGTCGCCGGCCTTCTGGTCGAAGACGAGTCGCGCGGGCGCGTGTGGACCACACCGTGGGGCGCCCCGGTGGCCACGTACCGCATGGCGCCGCGCGACGTCGATCGCCTGCTGCGCGGCACAGCGCTTTTGTGCGAGCTGCTGTTCGACATGGGAGCGCGCCGCATCGTCATGCCGTTCGGCGGCATTGGCGAGCTCGAATCGCCCGACGACATTCCCAAGATCTTTTCCGACCGGGTCGACGCCAAGACCATGGAGGTGGTCACCGTGCACATGATGGGCACGGCGCGCATGGGCGCCGACCGTTCGCGCGCCGTCACCGACTCCTTCGGTGCGGTGTACGACACCGACCGACTGTTCGTGTGCGACGCCAGCTTGTTTCCCAGCCCGGTCGGCGTGAACCCGGCCGAGACGATTCAAACCCTCGCCACCAGCAACGCCGCCCACATCATCGAAAACCGGGGGCGCTACCTTGCCTAACCTGCAGGCCGTTCCCACCGAGGCCGGCCCGGTCGCCCCGGCGGTGGCGACGCCGTCGAAGGCGGTGCGCGCCCTCGAGCGCATGTCGCGCGCGCAGCTCGAGCGCCAGCTCATCAAGGGCCGCACGCCCGCCCCGGACGCCCTGGCCGGCTGGGAGTTTCGCGGCCTCAACCACCCGGTCGCGTTTCGCGCCCTCGGCATTCGCAAGTTCATCAAGGGCTTCTTCTGGCGCGAAGAAAGCCTGTTTGGCTACAACTGCCCGGTCCGGCAGAACCTGCTGGCAAGCCCGTGGATCGCCCGGCCGACCGACGACGCTCCCAAACGCTTCGGCTTTTACGAAGTTCGCGCGGTCGATGCGGCGGAGACCGACAATCGCTACCTGCACGCCCTGCTGCTCGACTACGGGCGCGGCGGCAATCCGCGGTTCGACCCGAGCGCGGGCCTGCGCGACTACCTGGTCCAGGTGGACGACGCCGGTGACATCTACCTCGGCAAGGCCTACTACGCCATGGGCCCCATGCGCGTCTCGACCAACTTCTTTATTCTCGAGCGCCACCGCCCCGGTCCGACGGACGTCCGCCTGCCGTAACCGGCACGCTTTCGGGCCCGCTTTCCAGCAATACGCCAGGTTCGTGTAAGATCCGAGTATGTCGCTCGGACGGCTGGTGGTGATAGAGGGCCCGGACCTCGGCGTCGAGTTTCCGATCCCCAACGCCGGCGGCGAGATTGGCCGGGGCGACGGCAGCGCCGTTCAGCTCTCCGACCTGGCCGTGTCCCGGCGGCACTGCTCGGTGGAGTCGCGGGGCGGCACCGTCACTCTGGTGGACGCGGGCAGCCGCAACCGCACCGTGGTCAACGGCGCGTCGATTTCGGAGCACGCCCTGGTCGCTGGCGACGAGATTCACATCGGCAAGACGCGCCTGGCGTACCTGCCGCCCGACGAGGCCGACGGGCCCGGGCAGCGCGTCGCGCGGCCGAGTCGGGTGACCATGGAAATCGGGTCCGGCGAGCTTCTGCGCGAGGTGCGGGCCTCGGTCGCCAGCATCGGCGACCAGAGGGCGCAGCGTCACCTGGCCGCGATCGCTCGACTCGGTGACGCGTTGCGCAGTGCCCACGAGCGCGAGCCCGCCGCCCGCATCGCCTGCGAGGTGGCCGTGGGCGCCCTGGAAGCGGATCGAGCCTTCTTGCTCATTCCCGACGCAGCTGGCCGATTGGTGCCGGTGGGCTCGGCGATCGCCAGCGACGATCCCGACGGCGCGCACTACGAGGTATCAGACGTATTCGACCGCGTCGTGCAGGAGCGCAAGGCCATCGCCTTCGAGCCAGCCGCGGGCGAGTCCGGGCGCACCAGCCTGGCGGCGCCGCTGTCCGGCGCCGACGGCGAGCCGAGCATGGGGCTGCTGCTGGTCGATCGCCGGCCGGGGCGCGAGGGCGCGACCTGGGATCCGATCGACCTGATGGCGGCGGGCTGCATTTCGCACCTCGTTTCCGCGGCCCTCGAGGGCGTGCGGGCTCGCTCGGAGCTCGCCCGGGAAAACCGCGAGCTGCACGAAAAGCTCGGCGGTGGCTGGGACTTCGTCGGCCAGTCGCCGGCGGCCCGTCGCGTGCTGGAGTTCGTGGGCAAGGTCGGCCCCTCGGACGCCACGGTGCTGCTCGGCGGCGAGTCGGGCAGCGGCAAAGAGATGGTGTCGCGAGCCATTCACAAGGCGAGCCGTCGCGCGGACCAGCCGTTTATCGCCGTCAACTGCGCCGCCCTGACCGAGACGCTCCTCGAGTCGGAGCTTTTTGGCCACGAAAAGGGCGCGTTCACCGGCGCTACGGAGCGCAAGCTCGGCCGCTTCGAGCTCGCCGACAAAGGCACGCTGTTTCTCGACGAGGTGGGCGAGCTATCGCTCAACTGCCAGACCAAGTTCCTGCGCGTCCTGGAAGAGCAGGTGTTCGAACGCGTGGGCGGACAGCGCCCGATTCGGACCGACGTGCGCGTCGTGGCGGCGACCAACCGGGACCTCGCCGACATGGTCCGGCGCGGCCAGTTCCGCGAGGACCTGTACTACCGGCTCAGCGTCATTCACACGGTGGTTCCGCCGTTGCGCGCCCGCCCGGAGGACATCCCGGTGCTGGCCCACCACTTTCTCGAGCGTCTGCGCAACCAGGTGCCCCGGCGCATCGAGGGCTTTGCCGACCGGGCGCTGCGCGCGTTGAGCTCCCATCCGTGGCCGGGCAACGTGCGCGAGCTGCGCAATGCCGTCGAGCACGCCATCGTGCTCGGGTCGGGCACGCATATCGACATCGACGCCCTGCCGCCCCACATCGCGGCGGCGGGCTCGGGCACCAGCACCGTGCCGCCCACGCCGGCGGCGGGACTTCGCGTGCCGCCGGGCCACGGACAGCCGGTGGCTGTCGCGCCGGGCGCCGCGGCGTCGTTGCCGCCCCGGGTCACGATGCCACCGGCACCGTACCCGCCGGCGCAGCCGGTCGCCGTGCCGGCGCCCCCGGCACCTGTGGCGCCGGCCGCCCCCAGCCCGCCCAAGTCGCTGCGCGAGCTCGAGCGCGAAGGAATCATCGCCGCCCTGGAATCAACGGGCGGAAACAAAGCCCAGGCGGCCCAGGTGCTGCAGATCGACCGCAGCACCCTCTACAAGAAAATCAAAGACTACGGCATCGAGGTGTGAGCCGGCCGAGGCGGCCGGCTCCGCCTCGGCTCACACCCAGCGGTTGCGGGCGCGATCGCTCTTGAGGCCGTCGTCGCTGAAATCCAGCTCGCTGTTGAAGCGCTCTTCCATCATGTCGTCGACCGTGGTCCGAAGGGAGTCGAGCTTGCGAAGCTCCTCACGCTCGAACTGGGCAAAGCTGTTGTAAACACGGGGAAATGCAGCGGCCATCGGGTCCTCCTTGGTGCGAATCGGGGGGCAAAGCCCACCTTGTCCTACATCTGCACACACTCTACGGACGGAGCCCGGGCGGCCCAATTTTTTTGCGGCGATTTTTGCGATCGCCTCCAAAGGCGCGAAAAGCGGCTGCAACCGGGCCCTGTCGGAAAATGGGCCTCGTCAGAGCGCCGTGATACCAAAGCGCATCATGGCCCGTGTTATCGCCATCGCGAACCAGAAGGGCGGCGTCGGCAAGACCACGACTGCCATCAACCTGTCGGCGTCGGTCGCCGCCACCGGACGGCGGGTGCTGCTGGTCGATGTCGATCCTCAGGGCAACGCATCGTCCGGGGTCGGCTACCCCAAAAACCGCGTGGAGCTGTCGATTTACGAGGCGCTCGTGGGCGACGTAGCCCTCGGCGACTGCATTCGCCCGACCGAGATCACCACGCTCTTTTGCGTGCCGGCGACGACCGACCTCATCGGCGCCGAGCTCGAGCTCATCGACAGCGAGGGCCGCGAGAGCATGCTCACGCGCCTGCTCGACACGGTGTCCGAGTCGTTCGACTACATCATCATCGATTGCCCGCCGTCCCTGGGCATTCTGACGCTCAACGCGCTCGTCGCCGCCGACAGCGTGGTGGTGCCGATGCAGGCCGAGTACTTCGCCCTCGAGGGCCTTTCGCACCTGATGAACACCATCGAGCTGGTGCGCAACTCCTACAATCCCCGGCTCGAGCTCGGCGGCGTGCTCTTCTGCATGTACGACGGGCGCACCAACCTGTCGGGCGACGTTCGCCGCGAAGTCGAGGACCACCTCGGCGAAAAGGTCTTCGAGACCCACATTCCGCGCAACGTTCGCCTGTCCGAGTGCCCCTCTCACGGCAAGCCCATCCTGCTGTACGACCTGCGGTCCCGGGGCTGTCAGAGCTACCTGGAGCTGGCGCGCGAGTTCATTTCCCGCGAGGGCGGCGCTCCGAGTCTGCCTGGGGCCGCCGGCGACTCTGGTAATGTCGGCGCCTGGTGAGCCCACCGAGCAAACGTAGAGGACTGGGGCGCGGCCTTTCGGCCCTGATTCCCGACGCGCAAACGCCGGCCGCGCCGGCCAAACCCGCGGCCCCAGAGCCCGCGCCCGCGCGCAAGGACTACTTCGTCGCGGCCATCGAGGACGTTCACCCGAGCCCCGAGCAGCCGCGCAAGAAGTTCGACGACGAGCTTCTCGACGAGCTGGCGGCGTCGATTCGCGCCCACGGCGTGATTCAACCGCTGGTCGTGCGCGAGCGCCCCGACGGTAAGGGCTTTTACCTTATCGCCGGCGAGCGGCGCTGGCGGGCGTCGCAGCGCGCCGGGGTCACCGAAGTGCCGGTGGTGACCCAGCGCGTGTCGTCGCGCCAGGCGTTCGAGCGGGCGCTCGTGGAGAACCTCCAGCGCGCCGACCTCAACGCCATCGAAGAGGCCGAAGCGTACAGCCGCCTGGCGTCAGACGAGTTCGGCTACACCCAGGAACAAATCGCCGAGCGCGTGGGCAAAGACCGCACGACAGTGAGCAACAGCCTGCGCCTGCTCAAGCTGCCGAGGCCCGTGCGCGAGATGGTCGAGGACGGGCGCTTGAGCATGGGCCACGCCCGGGCGTTGCTCGGCCTCGACGACGCGGCAGAGCTCGAGACCGCCGCGCGCAAGGTCGTCGCCGAGGGCCTGTCGGTTCGCGCGACCGAGGCACTCGTTCGGCAAATGCGCGACCCGCGGCCGCCGCCCGCGCCAAAGAAGGCGAAGAGCCCCGGCGTTCGCGACCTGGAAGAGCGATTGACCCGCAGCCTGGGCGCCAAGGTCGCCGTGTCGGAGAAGGCGGCCGGCAAGGGCGGGAAAATAGAGATTAAGTACGCCGACCTCGACGACTTGGACCGGTTGCTCAAGGTTCTGCTGTAGTCGGCCTTGCGCGCGTCGTTTCGCGCGTCGAGCGTCGTTTCGCGCGTCGAGCGGCGGGCATCGTTTCGCGCGTCGAGCGGCGGGCGTCGTTTCGCGCGTCGAGCGGCGGGCGTCGTTTCGCGCGTCGAGCGGCGGGCGTCGGGTTAGGGGCCAAGGGAAGGACGCGTTGAGCGAGCGGGGCTGCGCGGTTGGGGTTGTCCGTGCTCAGGCATACGGTCCGCCGGAACGTCAGCGTAGAGCGCAGGGCGTCGTGCCGAGCGTCGAGCATCGCGCGTGCGGTCCGAACTGCGCGCGGACAACCCCAACCGACTACGCCCCTGGGCTTCGGGGCTGGCGTGCTCGGTCGGCCTGGGAGTGAGAGGGTTTCGGGAGGTGCCGGCCCGTGGCCGGCAGATTGTTGTGAGTTGGTCGCGGCTGCGGGGCGTTGGCGTTTGGCCTGGAGGACTTCGTGTGGCCGGGCGGCGGGCTTCGAGCGGCGGGTGGCGGGCTTCGAGCGTCGGGCGGCGGGCTTCGAGCGTCGGGCGGCGGATGCCGCGCTTCGGGTTAGGGGCCAAGGGAAGGACGCGTTGAGCGAGCGGGGCTGCGCGGTTGGGGTTGTCCGTGCTCAGGCATACGGTCCGCCGGAACGTCAGCGTAGAGCGCAGGGCGTCGTGCCCAGCGTCGAGCATCGCGCGTGCGGTCCGAACTGCGCGCGGACAACCCCAACCGACTCCGCCCCTTGGCTTCGGGTTTTGGCGTGCTCGGTCGGCCTGGGGGAGCGGGGGGTTGCTGGAGGTGCCGGCCCGTGGCCGGCAGATTGTTGTGAGTTGATCGCGGCTGCGGGGCGTTGGCGTTTGGTGTGGAGGGTTTCGTGTGGCCGGGCGGCGGGCTTCGAGCGGCGGGCGGCGGGCTTCGAGCGGCGGGCGGCGGGCTTCGAGCGGCGAGCGGCGGATGCCGGGCTTCGAGCGGCGGGCGGCGGGCTTCGAGCGTCGAGCGGCGGGCTTCGAGCGTCGAGCGGCGGATGCCGGGCTTCGAGCGGCGGACGGCGGGCGTCGGGATCGGAGTTGGGTTCGGACTCGGAGTCGGGCTCGGACTCGGAAGCGGGCTCGGGCTCGGATCCGGACTCGGAAGCGGATCCGGACTCGGAAGCGGATCCGGGCTCGGACTCGGAATCGGGCTCGGAAGCGGAGTCGGGGTCGGACTCGGGGTCGGGCTCGGAAGCGGAGTCGGGGGCGGAGTCGGGCTCGGGATCGGGCTCGGACTCGGATCCGGCCTCGGACTCAGACTCGGACTCGGAAGCGGGGTCGGAGTCGGGGGCGGAGGTTGGGTGGTGGGCGTTGGGGCTGGGGTGCGTGGGTGAGGGTTTCGCTGCGAGGCGCTGGTCTTGCGGTCTACCGCGGTCGTATCGCTAGGACGTGCGGGGCAAATCGCGCGATACTCGGGGGAGGAATGCGCGACGGTCGCGAGCACACACGGGTACCGCTCACTGTCGAGATGCGGTTTCGCACGGCGTCATCGTTTCTGGTCGCGTACTCGCAGAACCTGTCTCGCGGCGGGGTGTTCATCGAAACCGAACACCTGTTGCCGATCGGCACCCGCCTGTCCCTGCGGTTTGGCATCGGGCCCGGCAACGAGACCTTCCAGGTCGAGGGCTCGGTCACCTGGACCCGCGCGCGGACCGACACCCAAGAGCCGGGCATGGGCGTCGGCTTCAAAACCATCGACGAAGCCCTGGGCGCCGAAATCGACCGGCTCGTCAAAGAGTTCACGGGCGTCAACATCGCCATCTTTTCGCCCGACAAGTCCGAGCGCTCCGCCCTGGGGCGACTCGTCCGGTCCATCGTGAGCACCGCCACGCTGCACGAAGCCGGCGACAGCGACAGCTTTGCCGACGTGCTTACCGCAAAGACCGACCTCGCCGTGATCGACACCGACGTACCCGACGGCGAAGGCTGGTTAGCGCTGCGCATGGCGCAGCAACACACTCCACCGGTCCCGGTCATCGCCCTCGTAGGCGACAGCGATCGCGAAAGAGCCGCGGAGCTCGGCGCCACCGAAGTAGCGCCCTCCCCGCCGGTGCTCTCGGAGCTGCAACCGCTGCTCGTGCGCGCCCTCGGCCGGCCGTCTATCGTCGAATAACCGGCGCCAACCGCGGCGGGCTCAGACTGCCGCCCGGTTTGCGGGTACGCTCAGCGAGTGCAGCTCGTCATCGGCAACAAGAACTACTCGTCGTGGTCGCTCCGCGGCTACCTCGCGATGCGACTCGCCGACATCCCATTCGAGGAGGTGCTGGTGCCCCTCGACACGCCGCAAACGGCGGGCGAGCTAGCCCGGCTCACGCCGCACCGCAGGGTTCCAACCCTGCGCCTCGACGGCGACCGAGGCGAGGTCGTGTGGGATTCGCTCTCCATCGCCGAGTGGGCGGCCGAAAACACCCGCGGCCCAGCCCTGTGGCCAGAAGATCCGCGCGCCCGGGCAGCCGCGCGGTCGGTGACCGCCGAGATGCACGCGGGATTTGCCGCGTTGCGCGCCCAGATGCCCATGGACATGCGCAGCCGGCACCTTCGCCCCACGGGCGCCGACCTCGAGCGAGATGTCGCCCGCATCATCGACCTCTGGCACCACTGCCGCGGAAACTTCGGCAACGGCGGCGACTTCCTCTTCGGTGCACCGTCCGTTGCCGATTGCTTTTACGCCCCCGTGGCGTCGCGCTTTCGCACCTACGGCGTCGACCTCGACGAGGCGACCGGCGCGTACGTCGCCGCCATCGAGTCGTGGGAGCCCTTCGCCCAATGGCTGCGGGACGCCGAAGACGAGCCGTGGATCATCGAGCAGCGCCCCGACGGAACCCTCGAAAGCCGGACGCAGTAACCGCCCGGCCCGCTACTTGCCGCGGCGCAGTCGCGCGGCAAGTACCGTGTTGGCCAGCAGGCTGGCAATGGTCATGGGGCCAACGCCACCCGGCACCGGGGTGATGGCGCTGGCGCGCTCCGACACGGCATCGAAATCGACATCGCCAACCAGCTTGCCCTCGGCGTTGCGGTTGATGCCGACGTCGATGACCACGGCGCCCTCTTTGACCCAGTCGCCCTGGATCATCTTTTCGCGACCGACGGCCGCCACGACGATGTCCGCCGAGCGCACCACGTCGGGCAAGTCGCGCGTGCGCGAGTGGCAAACCGTGACGGTCGCGCTGGCGTTGGTGAGCAGCATGGCCATGGGTTTGCCGACGATGTTCGAGCGGCCTACGATCACGGCGTTCGCCCCGGAGAGCTCGGCGCCCGACTCCTGCAGAAGCCGCATGCAGCCTTTCGGCGTCGCCGCGACGAAGCGCGGACGGCCCTGGGACAGTCGCCCGACGTTGTCGGCGTGAAAGCCGTCGACGTCTTTGTCCGGGCGAATCCGATCGAGCACCTTGTCGGCGTCGATGTGATCGGGGAGCGGGAGCTGAACCAGGATGCCGTCGACGGCGTCGTCGTCATTGAGCTTGTCGACGAGGGCCAGCAGCGCGGCCTCGCTGGTGTCGGCGGGGAGGTCGTTGTCGAACGACGTGACGCCAACCTTCTGCGCGGCCCGGCGCTTGTTGCGCACGTACACGGCCGACGCCGGGTGCTCGCCGACCATGATGACCGCGATGCCGGGCGTAATGCCCTGCTCGGCCAGCGCCGCCGACTCGGCTGCGACTTCGTCGCGCACTGTGGCCGCCAGGGCCTTTCCGTTGAGAATCTTCGCCATTGCGCTGGTCCCCTCTTCCCGCTCGTTCGTGAGTTGTTCGGTCAGTCGCCGCTGGACTTCTTCGACGTCGACGCGCTCGAGTCGCCTCCGCCGGAGTCGGATTTTTTGCTCTCGGACTTGTCGCCGCCGGACGACGCCCCTTTGTCGCCACCGGACTTGTCGGCGCCGGGCTTCGGCGACGAGTACAGGTCCTTGTACCAGCCGCCTCCCTTGAGGTGGAAGGCCGGCGCGGACACCAGGCGCTTGAGCTTGCCGCCGCAGGTTTCGCACACGGTCTTCGGGGGATCAGTCATCCGGTGCACGTACTCGAAATGCTCCTCGCATTCCTGGCACTGGTACTCGTAGGTAGGCATCGTGCTCCTCAGCTATCACAGGCCCGGGGGCGCGTCGAGGGCGCCGTGGACCCGCGCCCACCGAAGCCCCGCCGAACCCTGGACAAAAAAGGCACTGGCGTGCCCATACTCCGGACCAATCTGATGCGAGTTCTGCACGCCGCAACCCATCTCGCACCCCTTTCCGGGGCTCCTTCCGGCGCTTGCCTGCGCTATCTCGTCGAGGCTCAGGGGCGCCGGGAGGTCGATGTAGCCGTCGTCGTGCCGGCCCCGGAAAATCTCGAGCCGGGGCGCTTCGGCCTGGCCCGCCGGATCGACCCCCTGCCCGTGCCGACGCCTACCGGCCCCACCGAAGTGGCCATCTTCGAGGGTCAGCTGCCCTCGGGCCGGGCCCGGCTGTTCGCCGTCGAGGGGGCCGGACTCGACGACGAGCTGTTCGGCCGCGCCGCCCTCGCGATCGCCGACGCCTACGACCTGGGGCCCGATGTGGTGCACGCCCACGACAACCGCGCTCTGCGGGCCCTGGCGGTTGCCTCCGACCAGGGCATCGCGGCCCGCATCGCGACCGTGCGCCACCCGCGCGACCTCGACCTCGCCGGCCTGGACGCCGCGGCCCGAATCGTGGCTCCCGGCCCCTCCTGCGCGGCCGCCCTGCGCAACGCCGAGTTTGCCGGGGCCGAAACCGCCGACTTCTTTGGCCGAAATGCCGACCGCCTGCGGGGCATTAGCGACGGTGTCGAGGATCTCGACCCCCGCTACGTGGCCGCCTTGCCGTCTCACTACTGGGTCGACAACATGGCCGGCAAAGCCGCCTGCAAAGACAAGCTGCAGCAACAGCTGTCGCTGCCGAGGCGTCCAGCCGCCCCGCTGATCGGGTTCGCGCCCGCGGCACCGGGCGATCTGGGGCTGGTCGCTTCCTGCGGCGCCGCCCTGGCCGACCTGGGCGCTCAGGTGGTGTTTGCGGTCGACCCCGTCTGGTCCGGTGCCAGCGAGCTGTCCGCGCTGGCGGGCGCCCATCCCCTGAGCCTCGCCGTGCTCGAAACCCCGACCGCCGAGACGACCGGGATCTCCCACCGCGTTTTCGGTGGCGCGGACTTTGCGCTGCTGCCGTCGGAGTACGACTGGGCCGCCCCCAACCCGCTCGCGTGTCTCCGTTTCGGCACCATGCCGATCGTTCGCTACGGCACGGGGCTCTCCGATCAGGTCGTCGACTTCGACGCCGAGACCGGCAGCGGCAACGCCATCGCCATTCTCAATCCGAGCGCCGAAGGCATCCTCGCGGCCGTGCGCCGGGCAGTCGCCGCCCACGACCAGCCGACGTTTCCCTCGGCCGTCGAGCGAGCGCTCCGAGCAGACCTTTCCTGGCGAACCGCCGCGCACCGATACTTCGAAGTGTACGGCGAGCTGCGAGACCGCTAGCCGTCGCTCGCAGTCCACCGGGCCAACGGGCGCCCCCCGCCGCCGCCACGACGCGGTCGAGGGTGTCGGCGCTTAGCTCCGGTTGAGCCGGATCACCCGAACGCCGAGCTCGCCCTCGACATCGACGAGCTCGCCCTGGCCGATGATCGCGCCGCCGGCCACCAGGTCCACCGGTCCGCCGAGGGGACGCGACAGGTCCAGCACCTGGCCCGGGGCCAGCTCGAGCACGCCCCGCGCGCTGAGAGTCACGGTTCCGAGCTGGCAGGCCAGCTCGACGGTCACGTCGTCGGCAATTGCTTCGTTCATCGAGTTTCCTCGCTTGTAGTCTCCGCGAATCTCCACCCGGTCTTCCGCGACCGCAACCGGCACGGTTCCCGTCGGCAGCGAAAGCCATCCCCGGTCCGCACGGGGCGGATCGTCGAGCAAAACCACGTCGCGCACGGCCAGGCCGCCCAGCTCCGCGACCGACAGGCGCCCGACCCCGGACACGACCGGAACATCGAGCACCCAGCCCGCAAGACGGCCCGCGCCCGCCGCCAGCAGTTCGCTCACGGAACGCAGCCGGGGCGCGGCCGCGGCGATTCGCTCGGGGGCCACGACCAGCGTGGGGACCAACACGCCGGCAACGGAGATGCCGGCTTCGACGGCGAGCACCCAGTCCCCGGCAAGGCGCGCCGCCAGCGCCGATGCGGGCGGGCAGCGCGCGTCGACCGCGGCCTCGATGCCGTAGCGCTCGAGAACCGCGGCGGCCAGGTACGCGGCAATGCCGCGCTCGGCGCCGGTGGGGGCCCTCGGGGCGCTGAGCTCGTCGACCGCCCCGGTCAAGAGCACCGAGGTCGCCGCGGCGACCGGGGCTCCGGGCACGACCGCATAGGCCTCGCCGCCGTCGGGACGCCGCAGCACGACCGCGACGGCCGTTGGATCCGCCAGACGCTCGGCCACACCATCGACGTCGTAGGCGCGGACCGGTCCGACCCGGACCTCGAGAGGCTCGAGCGCGTCGGGCACCCCGGATCGGCCCGGGGCCGACCGCGGCCAAACCCCGGCGAAGGCCAAAACCAGCGCCTGTTCGCGGCGGGTAACCCGCGGCAGCAGGTCCCAGCGGTAGGCGCGCGGCTCAGCCGTCATGGGGCTCGGGATGCCAGTTGCTCGGTGCCGGGTTCATAGGCGCCCGCCATCTTGCCCCTCTCGGGCTCCGTTGTCGCCCCGGGCGGCTTCGCGACTGCCGTGAACGCGCAGGCGGCCGACCTTGACCCCGTTTTCGGAAAGCGCCCGCGCCAGATCGGCGAGTCGGGTTTCGACGACCCGGCGGGCCGCGCTGGTCTGGGCAAGGACCGAGACCTCGACGCCCCGGGCGCCAGCGACGAGCTCAACGGTGGTGCCGGCCCAGTCACCGGCGGCCAGGCCGCCGAGGTCGACCCGGGTGCTCGCGCGCCCTGCGCCGTCCACCCCCGACAAGATGCGCTGGGCGACCGCCTCCACCGGTTGGGACGCGGCCCCCGGCTCGGCGGCTGGCCGGGCGAGCGTCTCGGCCCGTTGGTGACCGAGAGGCCCGGCCGCGCCGGGCCCCTGGCCTTCGCCCGCCTCTCGCTCCAGGGCTCGTCGCGCCGCTTGCGCAAGCGTTCGGGCCAGGCGCCGCTCGCGCAGCTCGGCGGCAAAGTCCCCCTGACGACCCGGGCGGTGCCCCGCGCGAAGCCCGGCGTCCGGCTCGGCGGCGCCACCAGACGGGTCTTTCGCGCGCGACCGCGCCGGCTCGCTAGACCGGGGAGAAGAGGAGGCCGTCGGTGTCATCGCCGGGGGTATCGCGGTCGATGGCGCGGGGTTGCGGCAAAAAACTGTACGGGGTGGTCAGATGTCCTACACTTGCATACCTCAACCACCTCGCGCACTTGACCTCAAGGAGAGCCCGTCCATGCAGCCCAGCGACCGTCGAATCGGCGTCCGAGTCCCCGTCGAGATGTTCCTCAACCAGTACGTGCAAGACAAGCCGTTTCGGTCACTTACGAGCAACATCAGCGAAAGCGGCGTGTACCTGAACATGGCCAAGGGCGCTCCCTTTTGCCGCGACAGCCGGGTGGTTGGCCTCGAGTTCGAGCTGCCCGGTACCCAGGAGACCATCTGGGCCCGGGGCGAAGTCTGCTACGACGCCATCGACAGCTACTTTCACGGGGCCGGCGTCAAATTCACTGATATGCCGCGCCTGCACGCCCGCATGCTGCGCGACTACTGCGTGGAAAAGCGCCGCGAGCGTTTGTCCCACCTGCTCGACCGAATTCGACAGCCCGACGAGCTTCGGTGCTGAACGCGGCCCAGCCTGCCGCGCTCTGCGAGCCCAGAAGGTAGGAGAGCTTTCGGCCAGGTCGCCCGTATACTTTGTTGTATGGGACGACGACCCGAGCGCCCAGGCAGGTCCCTGACGCTGTGCCTGGGCCTTCTGGCGGCCCTTGCCGTGGGGGCGTTTGCAACGCCAACCGCGCTTGCCCAGTCCGACTGGGGCGTGCGCCGGGACCCGTTCGACGCGGCACTGGTTGCTCGCTACAAGCGCATCCTCGAAAAGACGCCGGCCGACAAGCGCGCGCTCGGCAAGCTGGTACGCCTGTACAAACGCTACCGGTCGTTGGGGAAACTCGTAGGCGAGTACGAGGCGGCCCACGCCAAACGCGCCAGCTTTTCCACGGCCATGATCCTCGGCCACCTGTACCTCGAACAGGGCCGAAGCTCTGACGCCCTCGCGCGCTACGAACAAGCGGCCAACCTGCAGCCGCGCAGCGCCGCGGCCCAGGCCGCGCGCGGCGAGCTTCACCGCCGAGCCGGCAACACCGACAAAGCCGCCGAAGCGTACCGGGCCGCGCTCGAGGCGTCGAAGGGCGCCAAGCAGAAGAAACCTCACCTGCGCGTTCTCGCCGAGCTGGCGCTTTCGTCGGGCGACATCGACGCGGCGCGAGCCTTCTTCGACGACTACATCGCCCTCGACCCGAAGGACCTGCAGGCGCGGGTGGATCTGGCCGATGCGTTGTCGCAGTACGGCCGCCACGCCGACGCCATCGAGGTGCTCGAAAAACTCGAGCCGCGTCTGAAATCCGATCCGCAGGCGCGGGTCGATGTCATCGCGCGACTCGGCGCCGCCTACGAAGCCCTGGCCCAGGAAGACGCCGCGATCCGCGAGTACCGGCGCGCCATGGCGCTGACCAAACGCGGCTACTACCTGCGGCGCGAGCTCACCGAGCGCATCGTCGAGATTCATCGGCGCCGCCAGGACCTGGTGAGCCTGCTCGACTTTTACGAAAAGAAGTGGCCGGCCCGGTCGAGAGACCACTTCGAGTGGGACGTACTCGCCCGGCTGTACGAGGAGACCGGCAACCAGGAAAAAGCCATCGCCGCGTACCGGCGCGCGGTCCGCAAAGCCCCCTACGAGCTGGACACCCAGCGCCGCCTGATCGTTCTTTTGGAGAACTCCGGCCGCGAAGACGAAGCTCTTGGCCAGTACGAGGTCGTCATCAAGATCGCTCCGGGCGAACCGCGCTTTCAGCTCGAGCTCGCCGAGCGCTACTGGCGGCGCGGCGACGAGAGCAAAGCCCTGACCCTCCTGTCCAAGATCGAGCGCCGGTTTGCCGTCGATCCGAGTGTGCACTCGGCCCTGGCCGACCTGTACGCGCGCTGGGGCAAAGAAGACCTGGCCCTGCGCGCGTACCAGCGCCTGGTCAAAATCGAGCCCGGCGAGATCGACCACCTGGTGAACCTCGGCGAGCAGCACTTTCAGCGGGGCCAAAAAGACCGCGCGGTCACGGTGTGGAAGCGCATCGCGGCCAAGAAGACGCCGGAGGGCTTTGCCAAGCTCGCGGCCGTCTACGCCGAGCACGACATGCTCAGTCAGTCGCTCGCGATGTACAGCCGGGCCATCAAACTCGACGGCAAGAAGGCCGCTTACTACAAGGGGCGCGCCCGGGTCTACGAGCGGCAGAAACGCTGGCTCGACGCCGTGCGCGACTGGGAGCAGGTGTTGGCCCACACGCCCGACAAAGCGTCGGAGCGCGGCGCCCGACGCGAGGCGCGGCGCCGGATCGTTACCGTGCTCACCCGCGCCCGAGACCGCAAGCTCCACACCCGCCACCGGTCGTGGAAGGCGGCGTTCGAGTCCACGCCTCCGGATCTCGAGGCCGGCTACTTTTTGGTCGAGCTGTACCTGAAGCAATCCAAGCGCGACGCTGCGCGCGCGGTGCTCGAGCGAATCCTGGCCAACGACGCCGACGACCGCAACGCCATGGAGCTACTCGTCAAGGTCTATACCCAGGGCCTCGAGTACGACCGGGCCATCCAGTTGCTGTCCCGCCTGGCGGAGCTATCGCCTTCGCGACAGCGCGAATACTTCAACCAGATCGCGGAGCTCAAAACCCGGCTGTATCAAGACGAAGACGCGATCCTGTACTCGCAAAAGGCCCTGGCCCAGAGCCCTAACGACCCGGTCGCCCACGAGCAGCTCGCCGTCACCTACGAGCGAATGCAAAAGTACGACGAGGCGATCGCCGCCTACAAACGGACGCTGGAGCTCGACCCGCGAAACTTTCGGGCGCACTTCGCGCTCGCGACGCTCTACATCCGCAAAGGCAGCCACAACGACGCAGCGACCCTGTACCGGGCGGTCCTCCGGCGGGCGACCGACGAGCAAACGCTGCACCGCGCCGGCCGCAAGGCCATCGACCTCGAGGAGTACATCGGCTCGCTGGGCGAACTCGAAAAGGTGGTCGCCCCGCTGGCATTTACGTTTTCGCACAAGCCGACTTACCGGCAGATCCTCGTAGAGCTGTACGACCGCTACGTCCCCCGCCTCGTCGACGAAGCGCGCTCGGGCGATGCGAGCCAGGCGGCCGAGGCTCGCAGTGAGCTCGCCCGGCTGGGGGCCCACGGTCTCAAGCCTCTGCTCGAGGCCCTGGCCGACCAGGCCGACGTATCGCAACAGCGCATCGCCGTGGACGTGCTCGGACACCTGGCCAACAAAGGAGCCGCCATGCCGCTGGTGAAACTGGCCAGCGCCGCGGCAGACCCGGCGGCCCGCCGCTCGACGTCCGGCCACCCGATCGAGTCGGAGGTGCGCGTGCGCGCGCTCGTCGCCGCGGGCTTGCTTCGCGACCAGCGAATCGTCGGCGCACTCGGCCCCCTGCTCTCCGATCGCGACGAGGCCAAGCGGGCTGCCGCGACCTTCGCGCTTGGCCTCACGGGCTCGGAGCGCGCGCGACCGCTGCTGGTGGACGCGCTCGACGACCAGCGCGATGCCGTCCAGGGGCTCGCTTGCCTTGGCCTGGGCCAGGTCGGCGACCCGCGCGCCGCGGCCGCCGTCACCGCCGCCATGAACGACCTGCAGCGCGACGGCGACGTGCGCGCGGCCTGCGCGTTTGCGCTCGGCCTCATCGGTGCCCCCGGGTCGGTGGCGCCGCTCATCGAGGTACTCAAGGCCGGCAACGACGAAGTTCAGCGCATGGCCGCGTGGGCGCTCGGGCGCATCGGCGACCGGCGCGCGCTGCCGGCTCTTCTCGCGGCGTACTTCAGCAAGCGCGACCGGGTTCGAGACGCCGTCGCGTGGGCGGTACCGCGGGTGGCCGCCGGCCGGTCGGACGACTCTCTCGTGCCGGGCGTCGAGCTGTTTCCGACCAAGAAGGGCGGCCGATACGTGCTGCGCCAGGCCGTCCGAGATCTCCTGGGTGCTCTCGACAGCCCCGAACTCGCGCCCGGCCTGGTGGTCGGCCACGAAGACCAGCTGGTCGCGGGCCTGCGGGAAGCCCTGGGGCGCCACGCCGATGTCGTCGCCAGAGTGCTGCGGGACCTGGACGCGCGCCCGGACGGGCTGGCCCTGGGGCCCCTCACCGCCGGGCTCGACAGCGCGAGCGCCAGTGACCGGCAGGCCATCGAAGCCGTGCTCGCCCGCATTGGCGAGCGCGTGGCCATCGACCTGGCGGCCCTGGCAAGGACGCATCGAAACAACGAGATTCGCGCCCTCGCCCTGTCGATTCTGGGCAAGCTCGTCGCCGCTGACGGCCGCGATGCCCTGGTGGCCGGCCTCGCCGACGACTCGCCGGCGGTGCGCGCCGCCGCCATGCGGGCCGCCGCCAGTTTCGCGCGCAAAAACCCCGCCAACGCCGCCGACCTGGCCGGCGAGGTGGCCGGCGCGCTCGGTGACCGGCACTGGCAACAGCGAGCGGCCGCGGCCCGGGCCCTGGGCCGCTTCGGCCAGAAGGCCAGGACCGCCTGGCTCGTGTCGGCCCTCGGCGACCGCTCGGGATTCGTCCGCGAGGCCGCCGCCGACGCCCTGGGCAGGCTGCGGCGCAAAAACGCCGTACCGGCCCTACTCGAGGCCACCCGAGACGAATCGGTGGCCGTTCAGCTCGCCGCGGTCAAGTCCCTGGTCACCATCGGCGACGGTCGCGCTCGGCGGCGCCTGGAGCAGATCGCCTCGGACCGCTCGGTCGCCGGCCGGGTGCGGGCCGCGGCGAAGCGCTTCAAGTAGTTGACAACGCTACCGGCGTAAGTTGACCGGTACGCGACCGGCCCGGTACATTTTCGGACGTATGGACGTCGGACTCGTGTGCGACGCATGCGGCACCCTGAATCCGGTAGGGGCGTCGTCATGCTCGAGGTGTTCGGCGGCGCTGTCTCTCGGGGGCAAGGCCGCGGCGGCCCCGGAAGAACCCGCGCCCGGAACGCCCGACGAAATCGCCGCGGCCATCGGTGCAGCCACGCCGGCCGTTACGTTTCGCGAGCCGGTCGGCAACACGAAGGCGGACGCAGCCCCGGAGGCTTCTTCGACCGACCCGGCGGAAGCGCTGATCAACTGCGCCAGCTGCGGGTCCCAGGTACCGGCCCGCTTCAAGTTTTGCCCGAAGTGCGGCGCCGCTGTCGGCGACGCGGCAAGCGCGCGCGCCCCGGCCGCGCCGGCGCCCGCACCGGCGCCCGCGGCGACTCCACCTCCGGCGGCCGCCAAGAAGGGCGGCGGCGGCCGCAAGACCATGTTCTTCGGCGCCATGCAGGCGGCGCGCGCCAAGCTGGTTCTCATCAAGGGCGACGGGCTCGACGGCGTGTCCTTCACCCTGGCCGGCGACGACCACATCGCGGGTCGCGTGGACGCACCGCTGCTGTTCGACGAAGACCCGTACCTGTCGCCGACCCACGCAAACTTCTACTACCGAAGCGGCCAGCTCATCGCCAAGGACATGGGCTCGCGCAACGGCATCTTCTTGCGCATACGCGGCTCGGTGCCGATTCAATCCGGCGACCGCTGCCTCATCGGCGAACAGATTTTGCGGGTGGAGGCCACGCCGCACACCATGGAGGACCCGCAGCCCAAGCGCGACGGGACCTACTTCTTCTCGGGTCCCCGGCGGGCGTCGCCCTTCCGCGTCGTCCAGATGTTGCGCGGCGGCGACACGGGACTCGCCTTCTCGGCTCAAGGCGACGCCATCGTGGTAGGCCGAGAGGAAAACGACATCAACTTCCCCGACGACCCGTTCATATCGGGTCGGCACGCCCAGATCTCCGTCAACGGATCCCAACTCACGCTGACGGACCTGGGCTCGAAGAACGGCACGTTCCTGCGCGTCAATGACGAGCAACCGCTCACCCACGGCGACTACGTCTTCATGGGCCAGCAGTTGTTGCGCGTGGAGATCGTGTAGGATGACCAACCGGCGAGGGCCTTCGTGATTACCTGCAAGCGCTGCGGAAAAGAAAACCAGGACCACTACAAGTTCTGTCTCGGGTGCGGGGCCGAGCTCGAGGCGCCGTCCGTGCCCGCGGCTGGACCACCGCCGGCCGGCCCGGCGCCCGCAGCGGGCGGCGGCGGCGTTGCCATGATGAAGACCGTCATGGCCGACATGAACCAGCCACCGCCAAGCGCGCCCCGTCCGGCGCCGAGTCCGACCCCGCCCGGTGGCGCGGGGCAACCCGCCGGCGGCGCCCTGCCCGGCATGAGCGGCGGCATGGCTCCGACGATCATGCCGTCGAGCGCGGGCGCCAGCCAGGGCGCGCCGCCGCCCGCGGCCCCGGCCCCGGCCCCGGCCGCGGCTCCAGCCCCCGCGCCGGCACCAGCCCCGCAAGCGGCGGCCGGCCCCCGCGCCTGCCCGTCGTGCGGCGCCTCGGTGCAGCCCGGCTTCAAGTTCTGCGGTCAGTGCGGGTTCAAGATGCCGGACGAGGCGCCGGTTCGCGCCACCGGCGACATCGCCCAACAGGCGTCCGCCGAAGTGCGGCCGCGCGGAGCGCTCGTGCTCATCCGTCCGGACGGCTCCGAAGGCGGGACGCATGCCCTCGAGGAAGGCGAGAACAAGATCGGCCGCAATCACGGCGCCATCTTCGAAAACGACGGCTACCTGTCGCCCACCCACGCGGAGCTGGTCGTCAACGCGGCTGGAGCCGTGGTGCGCGACCTCGACAGCCTCAACGGCGTGTTCGTGCGCATGACCGAAGAAGAGGCGCTGCGCCCCGGCCAGATCTTTCGCGTCGGCCAGGAGCTGCTGCGGTTCGATCTCATCGAGGCCCCACAAACCCTCGAAGACGGCACCGAGATCATGGGCAGCCCGAACCCGGGCTACTGGGGCAAGCTCAGCGTGGTCATCGGCGAAGGCGTCGACGGCTCGGCGTTTCCGCTGCTCGGCGACAGCACGACCATTGGCCGTGAACGCGGCGACATCAACTTTCCCGACGACGGTTACGTCTCCGGTCTCCACGCCCGGTTGAGCACCCGCAACGGCCAGGCCTTCCTGGCGGACCTCGGCAGCTCCAACGGCACCTTCCTGCGAATCGACGACGAGCGCTCGATAACGCCCGGCTCGTTCGTTCTGCTCGGCCAACAGCTGTTCCGCGTCGACCTGCGCGGCTAACTGAAAGGACCCCGCCCATGCAGCCCATGCTCCCCCGCAAGACCGTTTTCTCGCTCGCCCTGGTCGCCGTTGCCGCGCTCGCTCTCTCGGGCTGCGGCAAAAAGGACCCGGGGCGCAAGGTGACGTCGTTCGAACCCAAAGAGGGTCCGGCCCAGGGCGGGGACGCCGTCGTGATCAAGGGGCAGGGTTTCGTCACCGAGGGCGTGCCCGGAGTCAAAATCTGGTTTGGCGACAAAGAGGGCCGCAACGTGCGCTTTCGGGGCGACGACACGGTCGTCGTTGACGTCCCCCCCGGCGAAGCCGGCACCGAGGTCGGCATCACCATGGTGTTCGACGACTCGGGCACCATCGAACTTCCGGCCAAATTCAAATACGTAGAGACGGCCGACGCGCTCAACGTCGATGCCCTCACGGCCGGGGCAAAGGACGAGCCGGCAGCAGCCCCCGAGCCGGCCGAAACCGAGGAAGGCGGCGAGTAGCCGCCGCTTTCGTCACGCAACGCCGAAACGCAACGGGCGGGCACTCCATCGAGTGCCCGCCCGTTCTTCGTTTTGGTATCGACTACATCAAGTCGAGACGCTGCATTGCCCGGCGCATCTTCACCAGCGCCTGCTCCTGCAGCTGCCGAATCCGCTCGCGAGACAGATTGTACTCCTCGCCGATTTCCTTGAGCGTCAGCTCGTTGTCGTCGCCGAGGCCGAAGCGCTTGCGCAAGATATCGGCCTCAATGGGCTTGAGCTGCGACAGCAAACTGCGCACCGAGTCATTCATGGTCTGCGACACCAGCTCGTCCACCGGGTTCTTTTCGTCGGCGTTCGGGTCCTGCAGGAACTCGACGAAGCTGCGACCGTCTTCTTCGTTGACGGGGCGGTCGAGCGAGAAGGACTGATCGACGAGATACGTGCGCATCTTTTCGATCTTTGGCCCCGGAATCTTGGTCGCTTCGGCGATCTCGTCCGTGGTGGGATTGCGGCCGAGCTTCGACGTCAGCTCTCGCGTCGCCTTCGAGATCTTGTGGTACGCGTCGATCATGTGCACCGGCAGGCGCACCTCGCGGCCCTTGTCGGCCAGCGCACGGCTGATCGCGTGGCGGATCCACCAGCTGGCATAGGTCGAAAAGCGGAACCCCTTCGAGTAGTCGTAGCGCTCGACGGCCTTCATGAGGCCGATGTTCCCTTCCTGAATCAGGTCGGCAAGGGACATACGGCCGTGGTTGAAGCGCCGGGCGATGCTGACCACGAGCCGCAGGTTGGCCTTTACGAAATCGTTGCGCGCGTTCTCAGCCGCGCGACTGGCACCGCGAACTCGGTGCAGGTAGCGCTTGAAGTGAGCGCTGTCGACTTCGACTCCGTCCTCGGTTGCCCGAACCAGAGCGCCGCGAGCGAGCTTGCCGAGCTCGAGAGTAAAGGCGTCGAGGTAGACCTTATCGACGTCGAGCGCGCGCAGCTTCTCGGCGGTCGAGCGAGCCAGCTTCGCAAGCTTTTGCTGACTAGCCTCGCGGGCCTTGGCATCACCGGCAAGCACATCACGGGCCGTGCGGCGCAGCTTGCGAAACTCGGGCAGCGAATTGTCCATGCTGGCTTCGACGCTGCGAAGGGTGAAGTCCACCGCCGGCGCGTACGAAAGCGACTCTTCCCAGACGAGAATCTCAATGGCCTCGATATCGCGCGCCGCCTTGAACTCTTCCTCTGGCTTGAGCACGTCGAGAGCCGCCATCTCGCGGAAGTAGCTGGTGAGCGTCGTCGCGTTGTCGTCGCTCTTGGTCTTCTTGGTCGAGCTCTCTTTGCTCGCGCCGCTCGTCGAACGACTCGCGCGGGTCTTGCGCCGAGCCTGCTCGGCCTCGCGCTCTTCGAGCTCTTCGCGCTCGAACTCCTGCTGGCGAGCCTTCGCAATGAGAGCCTCGTGAATGAAAGCGATGTTGCCCTGCTGGTCTTCTTCTACGAGGCTCGCGGCCTCTTGCTGAGTGACCTCGCGCGTGGGCGCGGGCGCCGGGCGGCGGTTGCGACGCGGCGAAACCACGGGGGGCGCTCCGCGACGAACGTTTCGCTTTCGTGGTTTCAGGGGATCGGATGCCTTCGCGGTCTTGGCCATGGTGGGGAGTGCCTCGGGTCTCGGTCGTGGGGGCGGGAGGGACAGGTGGGGGCGTTTCGGGCTTCTCGCGGCGTGCCTCTACTTGTAAGACGCTCGTCGGGCAGAAAAGTTTGCTGAGAATCTGCGCGGCGAATTGCCCGGCGCGATGCAGAGGCCTGAAATAAGGAACAATTTGCCCCGCGCCCGTATTCCTGGCGCAGACCAATCCACTTGCGTAGCTCCGCGAATGCTGTTAATCCAGCCGGTTACTCGCGGGGCGGCCTCACGAGGCCAGTTCGGCTTCGGGCCGAGCTAGTCGCCGTCTTTGGGTGGTCGCCGCTCGCACACCACCAGGATGGAGCGCGAGTGACTGCCGAAAAAGCGGCCGCGAGTCTCGATGCTTCCCGAGACTTCGAGAATTCGGAAACCGGCGGCGTGCAGCAACTTGCCCAGCTCGTGCAGCGAGTAGGCCCGCATCGAGATCTCTTGCTCGAGCTGCCGCCCGTCGTCAAAGACGACGGAACGGTTCGAGACGATGCGCGACGAAAAGTAGTTGAACTCGACCTCTTCGAGCACGACGCAGCCGTCGCCTTCCCACCACACGCGGGACGGCAGGTCGGCGACGAGGTAGTCGCGGTTCAACACGTCGATTACGAATCGACCGCCCGGCTTGAGCGCCCGCGCGACGTTTTGAGCGGCCTTCTTGTTGGTCTCGTCGTCGAAGAAACCAAAGGTGCCAAACAGGCAGTAGGCGCCGTCGAACTGGGCGTCGAACGTGAGCTCGCGCATGTCGCCGTGCACGAAGTTGATGTTGAGCCCGCGGCGCTGGGCCTCATCAGCGCCGCGAATCAGCAACGGCAGCGACAAGTCCAGGCCAACGACGTGCATGCCGCGAGCGGCCAGCTCCATGGCGTGACGTCCGTAGCCACAGCCGACGTCGAGGACCTGCGCGCCGGGTTCGACGCCGAGCGACTCCAGGACGAAGAGCGACTCAGCCTGGGTCGCTTGCGGGGTGAGAAACGGCAGGGTTCGCAGGTAGTCTTCGTCGAAGATTTCCTCGAACCAGGGCTTGCCCTTGCGTTTGCGGCTCTGGGGCGCGACCGGCGGAGACGCCGGGGCCGCCTTTGGTTTCGCCGGTGGCGCCGGCGGTGGCTTTGGTGGTGCCGCTGAATCGGACTGCCCACCAAGCTCGACGATTTCCTCGGCCGATAGCTCCTCAACGGTCTCCACCACCGTCTCGGCTCTCGCGGTGCGGCGGCCGGCGGCGGCCATGTTTCGCTCGCCGGGTTTGGTCTCGGGCTCCTCGTCGAACTCGCCTTCTGCGGCGGTGTACGCGCCGGTATCGACCTCTTCGAGCAAATCGTCGGTGAGGAGCTCTCCGCTCTCTGCCGGATCGCCGGACTGCTTTACTTCTCCGCTGTCGGTGGCGTCCGGCGTTGGCTCGGGCGTGACGCTTGGCGACGGCGCGAAAGCGGCCTCCCCGTCGACGACCGGCGCCGCCGCCTCGGCCTCGCCGGCGCCCCTGGACGAAGCCGCGCCGTTGCTCGGAGTCGAGTCGGCGGCGGTCCAGTCGCCGTCCACGGCGGACCCGGCTGACGGTGCGGGCTTGCTCGAGACGGGCGCGTCCGCGGTCTCTGATGACGACGGGTCGGCCAGCGGCGGAACAGGCGCGGCACTTGCGGCGCTTGCGGCACCCGCGGCTTTGGCGGCACTCGCGGCACTCGCGGCTTTGGCGGTGACGTCGGCCGCGGGCTCGTCGGCCGCGACGGCGGGCGCGTCCGCCACCTCGGCCGCGGGCGGCGCAACAGCGGGCATCTCGGCTGCCGGTTTGGCCACCGGAGACGCGGTCGCCGGCCGCGACGGCGGGGCTGGCTGGGCAACCACCGGCGGCGCGACCTTGCCCGGCGACGGCGCCGTCGGCGTCGTTGGCGATGGGTAGCCCTTGAGCGTGGTCTTGAGCGCCGGAAGCGGCGAGCCCTTGTCGGCAAACACCTCGACCCGCTGGGTCACGGCGGCGTCGAGCGACTCATCCTCTCCGGCTTTGCCGGCTTTGCCAGCCGAAAGATCGACGGCCGGCGATGGCGGCGTCGCCCCGCCTTTGCCGCTGTCGAGGTCGACGTCCTCGGAAGCACCGGCCTCCTCGCCCGGCGGCGACGCCACGGTCGTCAGCTCCTCGCCCCCCTCGGAGGCTGCCCGGGTCGGCATGGTCACCCCGGCGTCGTCGTCAGCCAGGTGCAGCGGCGGCAAGACCGCGTGATGACGCGACGACTCGTGGGGGTCCGGGTCGACCCGCGTGGCGTCCGCGGGCTCGGACCACCCCGTGGGCAGGCGCCGGGGCACCGCGTCGCCCGGCTCGTCGTCTGCGGCGGCCGCATCGGTGCGTACGGGCGCCGATGATTGAGCCGCCCGGCCCTCCGGTACGCCCAGCCCCGTCTCGGTGGTCGCCCGCTTGGTCCGTGTCGACGCGGCCTCGCCGCTGCCCTCCGTCGCCGGCGTCCCCAGGGAGTACGCCACGGCGGCCTGCTGCGCGCTCACGCTGCGGGAGGGTTGCGATTCTTCCGTCGCGGTCCCCTCGGTGGTCGGCGTCGGCGGAACCGTGGTCGGCGCGGTCCGTCGGGGCACGTTGTCCGACGGCACGCGAAGCCCCCCGCCCTTTCGGCGGCGTTTGCGGCGTTCGCGTCCTTCGTCACTCATGGAATTGGGATGTCCCCGAAAATCAACGGGCTGTCGTCGAATGCGACGCTCGAGAGGCTGCCTGGGTGGCTCGAACCGCCAGCCCCTGCCCGAAGGCGCCACCGCATCGCACAGTCTGCCCCGACTCGACCAACAGTCGCACTTCGCCCGGCTCGAACAAAAGAATCACCGTCGATCCTAGCTGAAACGAGCCCAGCTCATCACCCCGCTGCACCGCTCTCGGGGCCTGAAATCGCACGCGGACCGGGTCTTCGTGGTGCCGAAAGGTACGAGTTTCGACGCCATCGGCCAGCCGCATGTTGCCGACTCCGGTCGCCCCGACCATCACCAGCTCGACCGCGCCGCACGGGGCGCGCAGGTGAAACACCAGCCGCTCGTTGCGGGCGAACAAGCCGGGTTGACGCGCGACCCAGGTCGGATTCACCGGGTATTGGGCGCCAGGCACGTAGTCGTACCCCACCCATTCGGCGTCGACCGGCGCGTGCACGCGGTGGTAGTCGCGCGGCGACAGATAAATCGTCGCGTAGGCGCCGCCCTCAACGGTGGCTGCCGCTTGTTCGTCCACCAGCAAGTCCGCGACCCGGTACTCGTGCCCCTTGGCCTGCAGCAGGGTTCCCGCGTGACTTTCGCCGAGCGCGCCGACCACGCCGTCGCTCGGGCAAGCCAGGGTCCGCGGGTCGGTTACGACCTCGCGCGTCCCGGGACGCAGGGCCCGGGCAAAGAAATCACCGAAGGTCACGTACTCGTCGAGGGGCAGCTCGACCTCGTCCAGGTTGGCTCCAACCGCCCGGGCAAAGCCCTCGTACGCGACCCGCCGAAGCGGCCTGGGCACACGCTGCCGCGCGCTCCAACCGACTGCGTCGGAAAACAGGCTCTTGGGCAGCAGCCGAACGGCTTCGAAAGCTACCTGCTCGCGCAGCGCGCTACGGTTCACCAAATGGTCCCAGCAAAGCCGCCGACCACGATGCCCGGCGGTTCAGTGAGTATACAAGCACCGCCAGAAGTTAACAAGAACGGTACGTTAGACGCATCGCTCCGGGGCACAAAAAAGGCGGGGCACCGCATGGCGCCCCGCCTCAAATTCGCTCGAATCGACCGCGACTACACGTCGTAGTACATCGCGAATTCCGCCGGCGTCGGGCGCAGGCGAATCTCGTCGACTTCGGTCTCGGTCTTGTACGAAATCCAGGCGTCGAGCAGATCCGCCGTGAACACGTCGCCCTTGAGCAGGAAGGCGTGGTCGTTGCGGAGGGCCGTGAGGGCCTCCTCGAGGCTGTGAGGCACGTGCGGCACCTCTTTGAGCTCCTCCGGCGACAGGGCGTAGATGTCCTTGTCGAGGGGCTCGCCCGGGTGGATCTTGTTCTCGATGCCGTCGAGGCCCGCCATGAGCAGGGCCGCGAAGGCCAGGTACGGGTTGGCGCTCGGGTCCGGCGAGCGGAACTCGATGCGCTTGCTCTTGGGCGACGAGCCGATGACCGGGATACGAACGGCGGCCGAGCGGTTTCGCGCGGAGTACGCGAGGTTGACCGGCGCTTCGAAGCCCGGCACCAGGCGGCGGTAGCTGTTGACCGTCGGGTTAGCGAACGCGCAGATAGCCGGCGCGTGCTTGAGGATGCCGCCGATGTAGAACAGCGCCATCTCGGACAGGCCCGCGTAAGCGTCACCCGCGAACAGCGGCTTTTCGTCTTTCCACAGCGACTGGTGGCAGTGCATGCCGTTGCCGTTGTCGCCGAAGACCGGCTTCGGCATGAAGGTCACGGTCTTGCCCGCGGCCCGCGCGACGTTCTTGACGACGTACTTGTACCAGCAGAGCTGATCGCCCATGTCGGCGAGCGTGCTGAACTTCATGTCGATTTCGGCCTGGCCGGCGGTGCCGACCTCGTGGTGGTGCGTCTCGATCTCGATTCCGACGCGCTCCATCACCAGACACATCTCGGTGCGCAGGTCGGTGTACGTATCGACCGGCGAGACCGGGAAGTAGCCGCCCTTGTAGCGGGGCTTGTGGCCCTTGTTGCCGCCCTCTTCGAGGACACCGCTGTTCCAACGGCCTTCGGTCGAGTCGATCTGGTAGAACGACTCGTTGGGGCCTTCGTCGAAGCGCACATCGTCGAAGATGTAGAACTCCGCCTCGGGGCCGAAGTAGGCCGTGTCGGCGATGCCGGTGCTCTTGAGGTACGCCTCAGCGCGCTTGGCAAGGCCGCGCGGGCAGCGCTCGTAGGGTTCCTGCGTGATCGGGTCGAGAATGTCGCAGGTAAGCGAAAGCGTCGGCACCTTCAGGAAGGGATCCATCTTGGCGCTCGACGGGTCCGGCATCATGAGCATGTCGGAGTCGTTGATGGCCTTCCAGCCGCGAATCGACGAGCCGTCGAAGCCGAAGCCTTCCTCGAGACCGTCTTCGAGGCGATCGACCGGGTAGGTGATGTGCTGCCAGGAGCCGGGGAAATCGATGAACTTGCAATCGATCATCTTGGCGCCGTGCTCTTGCGCGAGTTTGACCACGTCAGCGGGTTTCATTGGTGGGGACCTCTCCAGGGCGGTTTGGTGTTTGTTCCGCGCTCTTTCGCGGATTGGTAGTCAGCAGCCGACGCGGTGCGCGTCGGCGTCCAGCTCGAACGTTTCGGTGGTGGGCATCGGAACCCCGCGGCGGTGTGGCCGGTCGCTCAACCGGACCGCCCCCCGCCTCCGCAACCCGTGTATTCGAGATACACCGCGCGGCGGCCGGGCGTCTGCGGCTCCTTGCCCGTTTTCGGGCAGCCGCCTTAAATGGCGTCTTCGCCGGTCTCGCCGGTTCGAATGCGGTAGACCTCGTCCACCGGCGTCACGAAGATCTTGCCGTCGCCGATGCGGCCGGTCTTGGCCGCCTCGCCGATGGTCGAAACGACTTCGCGCACGTTGTCGTCGGCGACGATGATCTCGATCATCACCTTCGGGACGAAGTCCACGACGTACGCGGACCCGCGATAGACTTCCTTCTTGCCGCCGGTCCGACCGAAGCCCTTGACCTCGTGCACGGTCATGCCGTGCACGCCGATCTCGGACAGGGCCTCTTTGACCTCGTCGAGCTTGAACGGCTTGATGATGGCTTCGACCTTCTTCATGCCCTCATCCTTACCGCGGCGATTGTTTCGCGCATGTTTCCAACCCGTTAAAACTGGCTGGGAGAGCGGTTTTCGACAAGTTTGCGCGTTTTCGGAACCGAGCCAGATTCGCCGCCAATCAGACGCGCAAAGTGCCGATCAGGTCCGAAATCCGGTCGACGCCAAGCTCCGCCGCGAGCTCCGCAAGCTCGTTGACCATGCGTGCCGCGCAGTCGGGATCGGCAAAGCTCTGGGTCCCGACCTGCACCGCCGTCGCGCCGGCGACTAGAAATTCGGCCGCGTCCTCCGCCGTGCGAATGCCGCCCATGCCGCAGATGGGCAGCCCCAGGTTCGCCCGGGCGACCTGGTAGACCATGCGCAGCGCGATGGGCTTGATGGCCGGCCCGGACAGACCGCCGAAAACCGTGGCGATGCGGGGCCGCCGGGTGCGGATGTCCACTCCCATTGCGGTGATGGTGTTGATGATCGAAAAGCCGTCGGCGCCCGCCTCTGCCACCGCCGCGGCCAGCGCCACGATGTCGGTGATGTTGGGCGTGAGCTTGACCCACATGGGCAGGTCGGTGGCCGCCCGGCACTCGCGCACCAGGTCCCCGGCCACGCGCGGGTCGGTGCCGAACTCGACCCCGCCCTTCTTCACGTTGGGACAGCTGATGTTCATCTCGAGGGCGTCGATGCCGCCGCCGACCTTGCGCGCCCCCTCGGTGAGCCGCGCTGCGCAATCGACGTACTCGTCGAAGGTCTCGCCGAAGAAATTGACGACGACCTTGGCGCCAATCGACTTCAGAAAGGGCAGCTTCTCGGTCAGAAAACCGTCGACGCCGACGTTCTCGAGCCCGATGGAGTTGATCATCCCGCTCGCCGTTTCGCACATGCGCGGCGTTGGATTGCCGTGACGGGGCTTGGGCGAAACGCCCTTGGTCACCACGCCGGCCAGGGCATTGAGGTCGGTCAAGGCGGAGAACTCTTTGGCGTACCCAAAGGTCCCCGACGCCGTGAGAATGGGGTTTTCGAGCTCGAGGTTGCCGAAGGCAACCCGCATGTCGACAGCGCCGCTCACGACGCACCTCCCTCGGGCGGTCCGTACGGTCCCGCGAGGTCAGACAGCGGCAGGACCGGCCCCTCCTTGCAGGTGTATCGGAACGGCTTCGAGTTGCACGGCACCGCGCACGCCAGGCAGGCGCCAATGCCGCAGGCCATTTCGCCCTCGAGGGACAGGTAGGCCGGCAATCCGCGCCGGTGGGCCAGCGCCGCAACCGCCTCGAGCATCGGCTCCGGCCCGCACGCCATCAGCGTGGGCAGCGGCGCGTCGGCCGGTCGGGCGTCGAGGGCGGCCGACACCGCGTCGGTGACGTAGCCCTTGCGGCCGCGGCTGCCATCCTCGGTGGCGAGCGCGATCTCGACCCCGGTGCGGGCGATGTCGTCGAGCAGCACCAGGTCGGTGGCCGAGCGTCCGCCATAGAACATGGTGGCGACGTTGGCGCAGCCGCGCTCGGCGGCCAGCTCGGCCTGCATCATCAATGGCGCGAGACCAACGCCGCCCGCGACGTACCAGTCGACCCGGTCGGCCGACGGTTCGGGGAACGTGGTTCCCAGAGGCCCGAGCACGTCGAAGCGGGCTCCGGGCAGCGACTGCTCGAGCAGCGACGCCGCTTTGCCCGTTCCCTTCACGAGAATGTCGACGCGGCCGCCGTCGAGCACCGTGAGCAGCGAGAATGCCCTCGGCAAAAGCGGGTCCGAGCCCCACTGGCCGCGCAGCATCACGAACTGACCGGGCGCGGTTTCGGCCAGTTCCTCGCAGCCCGACAGACGCAGCACGAACGTGTGCGGCGCAAGCGAGCGATTTTCTTCCAGCGTGGCGACAATACTGCGCATCGCGGCTCACCTATACCACAGGGGAGCGACGCCGGCGCGGGCTGACGCAAGAGCACTCGCGCTCGGTCCTCGCACCCGGCTCCCGGCGCTTCACCCGCCAGGGCCTAGTTGGCAACGGAGCGAAGCTTGCGGCGGAAGGCGTCGATCTTGCTGTCGAGCCGGCGCACGCGATCGTCGCCCCGGACGTGCTGCACCGAAGCGGCCAGGTCGGCCCATTCCTTGGCGAGCCGCTCGCCGTAGCGCCGGCGAAACCCGCTGTACTCGCGAGAGAGCGCCCGGAACTTGCGCTGTACGTCGGCCTCGGTGATGACGGGCTCTTTCGGCGCAACCTTCGCTTTGGGCACGACCTTCTTTTTGCGACCGGGGCGACGGTTGCGCTTGGCCTTGCGCCTGGCTTTGCGCTCGGGCTTTTTGGCTTTGGGTTCCGGCTCGGCCACCGGCGGCTCCGGTTCCGGCTCGGGCTCGACCACCGGCGGCTCCGGCTCGGGATCGTCGTCCTCGGGCACTTCCAGGCGCTCGACCCGCAGTCCCCCGGGCGCGCCGGCGCGCACCGGTGTCGGCGCCTCGGCCCGTGGCGTCGTCGGCCCCTCGGGTTCGGGCTCTGGACTGCCGGACAGGGCAAAGGAGATCCCGGCCAGCAGCAAGGCGGCCACCGCGACCGCGGCAACCAGCCCCCAGCGCTTGCGCGGGGAGTGCACGACGTCGAGGGTGTTGCCCGGCGGCTCGATGCCACCGCCCAGGGGAACCTGCACGTCGGTGTCGGCGCCCGGCGGCGGCGGCGGCAGCGGCAGATCTCCGAGCGCGAACGTGATGGTCCCGGCGCCCGCCGTCGACAGCTCGTCGGCAAAGGGCGACAGGTCGGTGGTCTTGACTCGGGTAAGCAGCTCGCGCTCGGCCATTTGCTCGTCGGCAAACAGTCCGCGCATGAACGACCCGAGATGGTCCTGGTGCATGGTCGGGTTGACCTGCACCAGCATGTGTTGAATCGAGTCGCGAAACTCGCCGGCGCTTTGGTAGCGGTCGTCGGCCTTGGGCTTGAGCGCCTTGGCGACCAGCTGATCGAAGGGCTTGAGGGTCGGGTCGATGTGCGACGGCAGCGGGTGGTTGCCCCGCGCCACCATGCGGGCCAGCGCGCGGTAGTCGGGCGATTGGCCCGGCTCGAACATGCGCTCGCCCACGAGCATTTCGTACAGCACGACCCCGGCCGCGTAGATGTCGGTGCGGTAGTCGATCTTGCCGCCGCGCACGAGCTGCTCTGGCGCCATGTAGCCGAACTTGCCGAAGCCGAGCTTGGGGTCGGTCATCGCCTGGCGAATGGCGCTCTTGGCGATGCCGAAGTCGATGAGCTTGACCTCGCCCTCGTACGAGATCACGACGTTGGGTGGGGAAATGTCGCAGTGGACCAGGTTGAGCAGCACGCCCTCGGCGTCCTTGCTGCGGTGGGCGTAGGCCAAACCGCCGGCAATCTCGCGGGCGATGAACAGGGCCTGGTCGGGCTCGAGCCGGTGGTCGCGCGCGGCCAGCGAGCGCTGGATCTTGCGCAGGTCGCGCCCCTCGACGTACTCGAGGGCCAAAAAGTACTCCTCGCCCACGCGGCCGACCTCGAACACCTGGGCGATGTTGGCGTGCTGGAGCTTGATGGCGACCTGGGCTTCATCGATGAAGCGCCGAATGAAGTCCTTGTCTTCGGCCAGGTGCGGCAGCACCTTCTTGATGACGCACAGCTTTTCGAAGCCGGCGATGCCCGACTTGCCAATGAAAATCTCGCCCATCCCGCCACGCGACAGACGGCGCAACAGCAGGTAGCGGCCGAAGACCTGAGGCAGGTCTTCGGTGGCGAAGTTCGTGCTGTGCGAAACCTGTAGCGACATAGAGGCGACCGGGGTTTTCCCCGACCCGGACATTCATTAGACGCCACGGTTCCGACAACGGCAAGCTGCTAACATCTGCATTCAATTCAAGAGGTTGTGACACACGCGCGCACAAGTGATAGCGTGGTGGTAAGCGCGCTGGCCGGGCCCCGCTCCGACGCCACCCGCAGGAAGAAACCCCCGATGCTACGGCTCCTTACGCTGCCAATCGCCCTGCTGGCCGTCCTCGCGGCCTGCGACGAGAGTGCGCCGAGCGGCCGGGTCGAACTGGTGTTCTCACTCCCGGACGAGGCGAATCTGTCACCCATCAACGGGCTGGCAGAAATCAGCGTCATCGCGCGGGCGCCAGGCGCGCAGCCGCAAATCCAGACGGTTCGGGTCGATAACGGGCGCAGCGAGATCACCGTCGGGCAGATCTCGCCAGACGCCAGCGTCGAGATCTCGGTGGAGCTGCGGTCCGCGAGCCAACGGCTCATCGGCTTCGGCCGCAGTCCCGGGCTGATCGCCATCGACGAGGCCGCCACCACCGAAGTCGCCATCGAGCTGCGCCGGCCGTTTGCCTACCTCACCGGTGAGCGGGGCGTGACCGCCTTCGACGGCACTCTCGACCTCAACTCCCCCGACTACCGGGTGCCGATCGGTGGCGATACCGCGGCCACCGCGGTGGCGACCAACGCCGGTGGCGATTTGATCCTGGTCGCCAGTGCGTCGGAGGCCGGCGGCGGCACGCTGCGCGCCATCGCGACTCGCGACCACCTCCCGGTAGCCGACATCGAGGTCCCGCTGAGCCGCGCGCCCACCTCCGTGGCCGTATCGCCGGACGACGTGTACGTAGTGGTGACCCACGCAAGCAGCGAGACCGAGACCGGCGGAGTGTCTATCGCGTTCCTGGCCGACGTTGTGTCCAGCGAAACGCCGTCGGCAGCCTTTGTCGAAGTCGGCAACGTCGACGACATCGCCATCGCACTCGGGCCCACGGCAGATGCGGCTCCGGTCGCCATGCTGTTGCTAAACGCCGCACGCGACTGCGCAGCGGACGCGCCCGGCCCGGCTTCATCGGTGGTCGGGCTCGACCTGAGCTCACCGGACCAGCCGCTCTTCACGGCGACCACCGGTTCACCCATCCCGGACATCGCCGTCGATGCCCCTACGCAAACGCTGCTGCTCGCCAGCCCGTGCACCGACGAAGTTCTGGCCGGCTCACCGCTGTCGAATGCCGACGTGTTCACCGCGTTGCAGACCGTGCGCGCGGTCAACAGCGTCGCCACTCGAGACGGCCAGGTTGTGAGCGTCGGGACGATTCCTTTCGAAGAGATCGACGACCCGGAGAGCGACGATCCAGAAGACACCATTAGGCTTGGGGCCGCACTGGTACTAACGCAGTCGAGACTAGACGGCTCGGGATCTGCCACGCTTGAGTTGCAGCGCGCGGAGGAGCGTTCGATCGCCCTCAACATCTTCGAAAACCGCCTGCCCGCTGTCGAACACTTCGCCTACGACCTGGCGCTCAGCCCGGGCGGCGATCTGGTGGCGCTACTCTCACAGGCGCGACACGTTGGCGAGAAAGTGGTGCTGACCGACGGCGGCAACCGACGCCCGTTTGTGCCGTTGACAACCCTTGTGTCCTACGAGTACCAGCTTGTCGACCTTGCGGCTGGCACCCAGTCCCAGCGTCTGCGCACGCAGTGCGACCTCTCGGTTGTCCTCGACGACGAGCCGTTCTTCGGATACGCCCTGCCCGACTGGGAGTGCTCAACCTCCACGGACCAGGACACCCTGACGGCGGACGAATCATTCGTGCCTCCCCACGTGACTACTCTCTACGGAGCGCGCTGAGTGCGAGCATGGCTAGCCGGCCTCACGGCCTGCTCATATCTGGCGGCGGCAATGCCCGCCGGCGCCCAGGATCGCGGCAAGGCGGCCGACCCCAAGCGAGCGGTCGCCGTGCTCGAGTTTCGCGGCGGCTCGGCGGCGATGCCGTTCATCGGATCGCGTGCCGCGGACCTGCTCGACGACAAAACGTCGCTGCAGGTGGTGGGCATCGACGAGGCTCGCAAGCGCTTCGGCGACTCCCTCGACCGCCAGGTCGCCGAGTGTGGCGTCGATCAGGCGTGCGTGTCGCGCCTCGGCAAGCGCCTGCGCGTGGACGAAGTGCTGCTCGTGGGCGTGTCGGAGTTTGGCGACGTCATCGTGACCCTGCAGCGTTTCGACGTAAAGCGCAACGGGCAGGTCGTCGGCCGCATTGCCGAGGCCGTCGCCCCCGACACCGAGCTGGGCGAGGAAACCCTGCTGGGCTACCTGTCGCGGGTCATGCCGGAGACCGACTTCGTCCGCTACGGGACCATTCGCATCGACGCGAACGTGGACAACGCGACCGTGAAGGTCGACGAAGAAAAGCGCGGAGTCACGCCCATCGACCCGCTGCGGGTCCGCGCCCCGGCCACGTACCGAATCGACGTGCAGAAACCCGGCTACATCGGCTTCGAGGCGTCAGTCGAGGTCCCCCCCGACGCGGTCGTCCGGGTTCGGCCGCGGCTTGCGGAACGGTCGGACGGGCTGTTGAGCGATTGGCGGTTCTGGTCTGGTGCCGGCGCGGCCGTGGTCGGTACCGTGGTGCTGGTGCTGCTCCTGACCCGGTCCGACGCCGAGCCCGACGACCCGGACATCGTCATTCCGCCCTTCGAGTAGGGGCGCGCAGCTAGCCCACAGTGGGTCACTAGCCCAAAACGGGTCTGGTCCCGGACCGCGCGGCGCCGCCAGAATGCGGAGGTCGTGAAACGCTCCCTGTACGCCCTCGCAGCCCTGGCGCTGGTCGCCGCGGCCGGCCCCCACGCCCCCGCCGAAGCCGGCCCGCGTCGCTCCAGCAAGCCCGCAGCCGCCAAGCCCTGGCACGGCCCCGCATTCTCGGCCTCGGCCAAGAAACTGTCGGCCGCCGCCCGGTCCGTGGAGGGCCCGGCCGGTGCCCCCGCCATCATCCTGTTCGAAGACGCCTCGTATCGCTTCGACGCCACCGGCAAGAAGGTCTATCAGCTGCGCCGCGTCTACAAGATCCTGACGAACCAGGGCGCCGACAGCTGGGGCAGCATGGAGGCAACCTGGTCGCCCTGGTTTCAGCAGCAGCCCGAAATTCGGGCGCGCGTGCTCACCTCGACCGGGGAGTTTCGCGACCTCGACCCGAAGACCGTTGTCGTGTCCGAGCCGTCGACGTCCAACAGCATCTACGACGACAGCCGCACCCTGCGCGCGCCCCTACCCTCGCTGTCGCCGGGCGCCGTGGTCGAAGAGCAGTACATCTGGCGCGACACCCGGCCGATGTTCGCCGCCGGATCGACCCACCGGTTTTACATCGGCGCGTGGGTGCCCATGCTCGAGGCGCGCTTTTCCATCGATGCGCCCGCGACACTGCCGCTTCGCATCAAGACCCGGCTGCTGGACGAGACCAAGCCGCGCCGCAGCAAGCGCTCGGGTCGGCAGCGCTGGGAGCTCAGGGTCACCGATCTCGACGCCCGCGAGACCGCCGAGAGCTACTTGCCCAGCGACGTGCCGCGCTACCCGCACGTGGCGTTCTCCATCGGCAAGAGCTGGCGCGACATTGGCCGCGCCTACAACACCCTGGTGGAAAAGCAAATCGCGGCCGGCGACGCGCCCGGGGCCCGGCCCGCCCTGTCCAACCCCGGCGACCGCCGCAAGGTGGTCGAGGAAACCCTGGCGTTCGTCAACGAGCACGTTCGCTACATCGGCCTCGAGCTCGGTGAGTCGGGCATCGTTCCGTACTCGCCTACGTCGGTTTGGCAGCGCCGCTACGGCGACTGCAAGGATCAAGCGACGCTCCTCGTCGCGCTGTTGCGCCGCGCGGGCGTGCCTGCCCACGTCGCTCTTCTGAGCGCGGGCTTCGGCCCGGACGTGGACCCGACCCTGCCGGGCCTGGGCCAGTTCAACCACGCGATCGCCGTTGTTCCCGGCCTGGGCGAGGGCGGCAAGCCCCTGTGGATCGACCCGACGGACCCGCTCGCGCGCGCCGGCGAGCTGCCGCGCTCGGACCAGGGGCGCCTGGCCCTCGTCATCGACGGCAAGGCCCGGCGGCTGAGCCGCACGCCGGTGATGGCCGCCGGCGAGAACTTCACCGTGGAGACCCGCAACGTCTACTTCCCCGACTACGGCGGCGCCCGCATCGTCGAAACCACCCGGCCGAACGGCAACATGGAGCGCGACTATCGCTCCTGGTACGTCGACGTCGACCCCGAGCAGCTCGACAAGAAACTCAAGGGCTACGTCGAGTCCGAGTACCTGGCCAAAGAACTCGCGCACCGGGAGTTCACGCCGGCCCGCGACGTGAGCACGAAGTTTCGCCTCGAACTCGAAGCCCTCGATAGCACCCGCGCGCGAACCCTGGTGGACAGCGCCTACGTGTGGATGTTCCCGTTCGACCTGACCGGGCGCCTGCCGAAGATGTTCAAGACCAAACCCGGCGACGACGACAAGCCCCGCCGGGGCGACGTGGCGCTCGAACCCTTCCGGCAAACCAACCACTATCGGCTGCACCTGCCCGACGGCTTTCAAATCGGCGACCTGCCCGACAACCGCAAGGTCGAGCTTGGCGCCGGGCAGCTCTCGATCACCTATGAACGCGCAGGCCCGCGGCGGGTGAACGTTCGCCAGACCTTTGAGATCAACCGGTCGCGGCTCACCGCGGCCGAGTTTCGCACCACGCGCGACGCGCTCGTGGAGCTGGGCGATACCGACGTCACGCCGCTGGTGTTTTCGCGAACCGCCGTGGCGCTCACCAACGAGGGCAAGATTCGCGAAGCCCTGGCCGAGTACCAACGGCTCAGCGCGCTTTACCCGGGCAAGGGCCTGTTTCCCGCGCTGTCGGCGTACTCCCTGCTGGAAGCGGGTCTCGGCGAGGACGCCCGCGCGGCCGCCGAGCGAGCCGTGGCCATCGAGCCAGAACTCGCCGAGGCCCACGAGTCCCTCGCCTGGACCCGCCAGTTCGACGCCGTCGGCCGCCGGTTCTATCCCGGCTGGGACCGGCGCGGGACCATCGCCAGCTACCGCCGGGCCGCCGAGCTTGATGCCGGCAACCCGGACCACCTGGCCAACCTGGCCATTGCTCTCGAATACTCCGACGACGGCACGCGCTACGGTGGCGACGTGTCCGCCGCGGCCGACACGTACCTGCGACGTCTCGAGGCCTTTCCCGAAGACCACGACATGGACGTCAACCTGGTCGCCGCGCTGCTGCGGTCCAACCGCACCGACGAGCTGCGCAAATACACGGGGCGTCTGCAAGACGACACCCTGCGCGCCGCCTGGACCGCCATCGCGGTTGCCATCGAAAAAGGCGGTGAGGCGGCCTGGCGACAGATCAAGCGCGAGCAAGGCACGCCCGCCGCTCGACGGGGCATCGTGCAAGCCGCCATCGGGCAGCTGTGGATGGCCCGCCGCTATCGCGAGGCGTCGGAGCTCATCTCCGCGCACGGCCCCGGCCTGGAGCTCGGTTTCGACGCGGCAACCATCGCCAGTTTGCGCCCCCACGAGCAGGCCAAGCGGTCGCGTTACGACGAAACCGTCTTCCAGCTGCTAGCCCTGTCGATCCGCGGCCAAAAGGTCGACAAGAAGACCGCGCGGCGCTACCTGGCGGGTGCCATGGCGACCACCGACGAGGCCCCCTCGTCGGTCGCTCCGACTCGCCTGCGCGCCATGTTCCGGCCACTTCGCGACGGCGGCATGTCGACCGACGGGCTGCTGGATCTCATGAGTGGACTGCTCGAAGTCCAGGTGCTGGAGAAAACCAGGTTCGCGGTTCGCACCCGGCTCCGTCACAAGGGCAGCTCGCGCAACTTCTCGGAGATGTACTTCACGCCCGACGGCAAGATCGTCGCCATCTCCGAAGAGCCCGGTACGTTCGGAGCGGCCGCCCTGGCCGCGGCGAACGCCAACCGAATCGACGAAGCTCACCAGTGGCTGGACTGGGCCACGCACTACGTCAAAAAGACCAGCGGGCCGGCTTTCGGTCGCGCGTTCGCCGACCTTTGGACCCGCGGCCAAAAGGCCACCCCCGAAGCCGTGCGCGTCGCCGCCGCGGTCCTGGCAACCGAAACCGACTATGCGGTGGCGAGAAAGGCCGAGCGACTCCTCGAGCGGTGCGCCGGTGCGGAGGGCGACAGCGCTCCCGCGTGTCGCCGGGCGCGGTTTGCCCTCGCGCGCACCCGCGGCAAATGGGCCCAGGCGATCGCGCGGCTCGACGAGATGATCGCGCACGACGACCTGCCGTCGCAGTACGAGCCGGTGCTGCCGCGGACTCGGCTCGACCTGCTGATGGCGGCGGGTCACTTCGACCAGGCAAAGGCGCTGCTGGCCACCCAACTGTCCGAGCGCCCGTCCGACGACTGGTCGGGCTACGCGGCCCGCCTCGCCATGCTGCGCGGCGACATCGCCGAGGCGCGCAGTCGCATGAGTCAGCCGGACATGGATAGCGAGCCGCGCTGGATTAACCTGCGCGCCTGGCTGGCCCTGTATCAGCCGGCGGGCCAGCGCGACGAGGTCACCGACGCTCGCACGCGCATGGAGCGGCTCATGCGCCGCAACAAAACCTACGCGACGCTCAATACGTTCGCGGCCCTGCAAGCCCGCAGCGGCCAGCCCGGCAAGGCCTACGACACGCTCGTCGAGTCGCTCGACTCCGTGCAGCGCAGCGAGCTCGGCCCGTCGGACTGGCTCGTCATGGGCCAGGTGGCCCTCGAGTGCGGCTACGTGGACCGGGCCCGCGAATTCTGGCTGCGGGCGGTGGCGGGCGGCAACGCCCGCGAAGTCGGCGCCTCGGCGCACATTGCGGCGCGCTGGCTCGGCGAGCTGCCGGCTCGGCGCCCCCCCGGGAAACGGCGCAAGGCCCGCCGCAAGGGCGGCGCCAACCGCTGAGGCCGGCGCGACCGGCTACTCGGCGTAGCCGCCCGGCGGCTCGGGCAGCTCGAGCAGCATCACGACGGCGTCTTCCCGGTCCTCGACGTAGTACTTGGGCCGAATGCCCACGGCCTTGAACCCGAACTCGCCGTAGAGGGCAATGGCGCCGACGTTGCTGCGCCGGGCCTCGAGGGTAAGGACACGGCACCGGTGCCGCCGGGCGAAGTCGACCAGATGGCGCATGAGGTGCCGGGCGTGGCCCTGGCGCCGGTGGTCCGGGTGGACGGCGACGTTGAGGATGTGAACCTCGTCCCGAACCAGCCAGTAGTTGCAGAACCCGACCACCAGCGGGCGACCATCGGGGCGGCGCGTCGTCGCGATGTCGACGTAGGCCCAGTCGCGGTCGAGCTCCTCGGCGAACACCTGCCGCGACCACGGCGCCTTGAAGGACCCGTGCTCGATTTCCATGACGGAATCGAGGTCCTGAAGGCGCATGGGTATGATCTCTACCCGTCGCTCGCGCATGTCGGGAAAATAGTAGCGAGGCCTACCTGGCTACCCAGGGGCGTGGTGCTGTCTCCCGCTGTCAAACGGACCTACCCCGGTTTTGGGGCAGTGACCGCTTTGGCGATGGAGCCCCACAAGGCCTCGCTACCGAGGTTCTTGAGGGCTGAGAAACAGATGGGAGCCGGCCCGGCGCCAAGCTCGCGCCGCGCCTCGTCGGCGATCGGCTTTCGCTTCGATTTCGGAATCTTGTCGATCTTCGTAAGAACCGGAATAACCGGCACGCCCAGCTCTTCGATCCAGGCCGCGAGGTCGCGCTCTTCGTCCTGCACGCCCCGGCGGCAATCGATGAGCAAAACCACCGCTCGCAACACCTGACGATTGGCCAGGTACCCCTCTACCAGAGGGCGCCATGACTCTCGTTCGGTTTTCGAAACCTTGGCGTACCCGAATCCGGGGAGGTCGACGAAGGCGATGTCCTTGCCCTTGGGCGGGCGAATCGCAAACCAGTGCAACAGCCGCGTGCGCCCGGGGGTGCGCGAGGTCCGAGCAAGCCCCGACACCCCGGCCAGGGCGTTGATCAAGGAGGACTTGCCCACGTTGGACCGGCCGGCAAACGCAATTTCGGGGCCGGCGGCCGGCGGATAGCCGCGCGGCTTGGCGGCTGCTGTGATGTATTCGGCGCTACGGGCCCGCATGGGGCGGGGTTATAGCAGCGTCCGCCGCCGGGCCATGGCCGAACTCGCGCCAGGCTCGCTCGGCGTCGAACGGGCGCACCCGGGTTCGCGCCCGGTGGCAGGCACCGCAGGAGGCGGCCCGCGCCGCCGGCGACGACAGGTCGCGCAACCCCAGCGCCCGGGCCAGCGGCAGATTGCGCATGACGTCGGCCGGCGAATACGCGGCCCCGGGGCCGTGGCACGCCTCGCACTGGACCCCTGGCAGCCGCTCGGCCGATGCAGGGCCCCCACCCGTGGCGTGGCAGGCGACGCAGCGGGCGTCGGCGGTCGCCTCCCCTGTCGTGGCCGTCCCGTGCGGCCCGGCGGCCCACGCGCGAGCCTCGGCCTGGTGACACGAGCCACATTGGGCGGCACCGACGAGGCGCGCCGGGGTGGTCCCCTCGGCCTCCGCCGGTGCGAGCCGCGGCATCAAAGCCCCCGCCAGCAGTGCGATAAAGAGCGCAAAGCGGGTCGCCATGGCATCCACGCTGGCACGGGATCGCGCACCCGGTCAACGCGTGGTATCCACGCAGCGACGTGGCGCGGGTGATTGGATTGACCGGGGGAATCGGCAGCGGCAAGAGCACGGTGGCCGCCATGCTGGCCGAGCTCGGCGCCCCGGTGGTCGACGCCGACCAGGTGGCGCGCGCGGTCGTCGAGCCCGGCACGCCCGGCCTGGCCGCGGTGATCGAGCGCTTCGGCGACGGCGTCGTGCGCGCCGACGGAACCCTGGACCGGGCGCGCCTGGGCGAGATCGTTTTCGGTGACAACGACGCGCGCGCCGACCTCAACGCCATTTTGCACCCGCGCATCGCCTTCGAAAGCCAGCGCCGGATCCGTGAACTCGCCGACGGCGGCGCGCCCGTCGTGGTCTACGAAGCCGCGCTGATCGTCGAAAATCAGCTGCACCGCGGGTTCGATGGCCTGATCGTTGTGTCGGTCGCCCCCGACCGCCAGCGCGAGCGAGTCGCGTCCCGCGACGGGAGCACCCTCGAACAGGCAGACGCTCGCATTGCCGCGCAGTTGCCCCTGGCCGACAAGGTCGCCGTCGCCGACTGGGTCATCGACAACGGCGGTACCATCGAACAGACCCGCGCTCGAGTCGCCGAGGTTTGGGCGCAAGTAACCGGGTCGTCCGAGCCCCCTTCGGCGGACTCGTCCGACAGCGGCGGCGACTCCAGGTAGCGACGCCAGGCAGCAGGTACGACGATGACGACAACCGACCAGCACGACGCCGACACCGACGACCGCCGCCCCGACGAGGTCGTCCTCGTCACGGGCTTTCCCGCGTTCAGCGCGCGGCGCATGGTGCGCAAGATCGGCACCGCGGATCCCGGAGCTCGGATCGTCTTGCTGGTGCGGGAAGCCGATGCCGCCCACGCGCGCGACTTCATCGCTACGTTGCCCGCCGGCGTGCCCGAGCGCGTAAGCGCCATCTCCGGCGACGTCTGCCACATGGACCTTGGCCTCGCGGGCGCCGAATACCGGGACCTGGCGGCGCGCGTTACGACCATTCACCACCTCGCTTCGGTTCAGTACAGCGGCGTCGAACCGCACGAAGCCCGCGCGACCAACGTCGAAGGCACCCGAGGCCTGCTCGAGTTCGCGGCCGCGTGCGGAAGTCTGCGCCGAGTGTGCCACTGGTCCACCGCGCTCGTGTCCGGCAAGCGCAAAGGCATGGTGCTCGAGGAGGAACTCGACGAAGGCCAGGCGTTTCGCAACGCCTTCGAAGAAACCAAGTTCGAAGGTGAAAAGCTCGCGCGCGAAGCCATGAGACGGCTGCCCGTCACCGTGTTTCGCCCGGGCATGATCGTCGGCGACAGCCAAACCGGAGAAATCGATCGGCTCGATGGCCCGTACTACCTCATCGTGCTCATCATGAACTCGCCCCTCGGCGTCAGGCTGCCGCTGCCCAGCCGGGGCACCGCGCCGCTGCACCTCGTCCCCATCGACTACGTAATCGACGCCGGCTACGAGCTTTCGCTCGACACCCGCGCTGCCGGCAAGACCTTTCACCTCACCGACAGCAATCCGCTGCCGGCCCGCAAGCTCTACGAAATGGTCGCCGAGCTCGCCCAGCAAAAGGCGCCTCGCGGATTCATCCCCGGCCGCCTCACCCGCGCCCTGCTATCGACGCCCGGCATCGACAAACTAGCCCGCGGACCGCTGTCGTTTCTCGAAAGCTTCGACCACCAGGTCTTCTACAACAGCCGGGGCGCCACCGCCCTGCTCGAACCCGCCGGCATTCGCTGCCCGCCGGTCGACGCCTACCTCGAAGCTCTCGTGCGCCACGTCCGCGACGTGCAGGCCGCCGAGAAACGCCCCGACCGCGCCCCCACCGACGACTTCGACGCGCTCGACTGAGTGACGGCCGGAAGCGCCGGGTGTGCGGCGAGGTCGCCGGGCGTGGTCGCCGGGCGTCGGGCGTGGTCGCCGGGCGTCGGGCGGGCTCGCCGAGCGCTGGGCGTGGTCGCCGGGCGTCGGGCGGGGTCGCCGGGCGTCGGGCGGGGTCGCCGGGCGTCGGGCGGGGTCGCCGGGCGTCGGGCGGGGTCGCCGGGCGTCGGGCG